>ERZ773076.92-NODE-92-length-51598-cov-18.581456_pt1 | contig 51598 bp, 65 predicted proteins | sample MGYA00580613_ERZ773076 | MGnify/ENA primary metagenome ERZ773076 (study PRJEB29015, sample SAMEA2738005) | human oral metagenome | biome: human oral; feature: human-associated habitat; material: dental | place: China | collected 2057 ...
CTCTTGAACGTGATCAAGTGCGCATGGAGGCACTTCATGCCGAAGAACGAACCAAGCAAGGGCTTATAAATCTCGTCTTTGGAGTCTTGACGATTGTAGCCGGGATATCAGCGCTAGTCATGTCCGGAGGGACTGCCTTGCCGATTGTGGCGCCGATGCTTAAGATTGCGGGAGTTGGAATGTATCTTCTAGGTTCATCGAACTCATTTGAAGGGGTCCAAAATATAATTTTAGGTTCCATAGGAGATGGCAAAACAGTAGCTTTTAATCCGATTAGAGATACGATATTCTTTGGGAATGCAGAACTTTATAACCATGTAGGCCAAGTGTTCTCATTAACAACAGGGTTGTTAATACCCATTGCCCAGACACAAAGCATTACTCAAGGAATCTCACAGTTCTTATGGGGAACAATCGGAGGTCTGGCAACTGGTCAAGTAGCCTATCACGGAACAAAACTTCTCGGTGGAAATGAAGAAACCGCACAGCTGATGAACTTATTAGGAAACTTTGTTGGTGGATATAAATTTTCTAAAGTTGCTGAGAATTTCAGCTTAAATAAGATTCGAGTGCCAAAAGTTGAATCAGCACTTGAAATAAAAAATCGAGTATTGGAGAATATAAAAGCAAGTAAGACGGCGAGAGAAAGTTCGAAATTTGATAATTATTTACGACAAGAATATGCTCAACAAGGGAAATATTTTCCAGAGCGCATAATTATGCCAAATGGTAAAAAAGCTTATCTTTCAGCAGATTATTTTGATGGCAAACAAATTCCGGTTCGATCAAGATCTTTTGTGGATAATGAAGGCCATATTAAGTGGCCAGAAACAGGAGATGGATATGTTTTAGATAATTCAGGAAATCCAATTACGGAATCTGCAAATCTGAAAGCAGGGCAAATAATTGACCGTTTTGGGTCAAACCAGGGTCGGTTTGCTAGCCCTGTGAGTAATGGAGAAAGACAACCATATAACACCCGAGGGTTGCCTTATCCAGAAGACTATCAACCTTATCATCAGTATGAAGTTATACAAGATTTGACAAAAGAAAATATATTAAAGGCATATAATGAGGCTCCTATAGCCTTACAAAACTTCATTAAACGCCAGATGATAGCGAACCAGTTAACTATGGAAGATTTATCAAATATTAATAAAGGTATAATAAGTAAAGTGTTTGGGCAAGGTGGTGGAGAACAAATAATGTTTAGATATAATATAGAAACATATGAGGAATTGGGACTATTGAGAGAGGTATTACAATGAAGAGAGACATAGATTTTAATTATTTAAAGCATCAGGTTGACACAGAGATAAAAGATAGAGGCCTTGATAGTATATTTTACGTACTGTTTGATGAAAGGAAAAGACTTCCATGGGCGTTTCACTTATTCTATAGAGATGGAAAGTTTATGATTAACAGTCGAGATGACAGATCCTATGTAATTGGGAATACGCTTGAATTTAACAGTTTTGAGGAAGCCAAGGCGAACTTTATAAACGCGTTAGAAAATTATGTTGAAATGAATATACAAGGCAAAGAGTTAGGATTTACACCAGCTTATCCTTCACCGCTATGGGACATACCTAAAGATAAGTAGCAAAAATAATATTGAGTGTTGCTGATGAAGTCTATACTGAACACTCAAAATTTTTATTCAAGGATATTAATGCAAAAAGAGGTGATTATGTATGGGGCGCACAACTTTACAATGGGAAGATGTTATCCAGTTTGAGGAGGTAAAAGGCTATGGCCAGCATATATGGAGAGATGGTAATAAACTTTATTATGTTACTGAAGAAGGAGGAATAGCTCCTCAGCGAGTGGTTTATGAATTGCCGTACGATCTCTTTACCTTACTAGAAAGTGGAGAGAGAACACTACTAGAAGTGTCTTGGAAGGTTACGAACGATTCTTGGCCGCCAACGGAAGAAGAAAAATTAATCAGTCAAAGAAATTTTATAAGGAAATATCCCACATCTTTGATAGATTTCCCAGAAAATAGAAAACTGTTTTCTCAAGAAGAACTTAGAGAATTAATTCCGATTGTGGAGAAGATTCGGATTGAATCGAAAGGTAAATTGCCAAGTGGGTATGTATCGCCACTAGAAAAAGGAGAATAGTTTAAGGTGAAAAAACATACTCTATATATTTAGAGATAAGTGCGAGTCTTTGAGGAATAGCAAGGGGAGAAAAAATGTACGCAATCTATAAGCAAAAGAAGTATGATGCTGAACTGAGATTAGGAAAAGATGTTACCATTTACAGTTATGTAAAGGAAGAAGGGTTTGAAAATCATGTTGATCCGTGGGGAAGAGAATCAGATGATTTTTTCTCCCAAAAAATGGATATTCATGAATTAGATTATCTTTATAGAATAGTGTATGAAATCCAATATAAAGGGCATTTTTTTGACGTGATGTCTGCTATGAAAAGAATAAATATAGATGAAGATTGGTTTGTAATAAGGGCTGGCATTGAAAAGTACGAATTAATTGAGAAGCTAGGGTTTGAACGATATGATAAAGCAACCTGGCGGAAAGAAATTAAGCGTAAAGATATTGAAGCTCTCAAAATCATTGAAAAACCATTGGGAATCTTCAAAGACCAAGGCTTAAAAGTTAAAATCATCGAAGGCAAAGACATCGATGATTTCTTAGCTTCTGTAAAAGATTAAAGAAGACAATGTATGAATCCTAAGTTGATGGGACTTAGGATTTTTATTATATATATTAACAATAAGGTAATTTAAAAAAGACTCTAGTCATACAAAGACGAAATTCACATATGAGAAGCTGATGAAAGATATTAAGCATCTAGACGAATCCATTACGCAGTATGAAGAAATGCCTGCTCGTCAAGATTTGCAGGCGTTTAAGGAATTACTAGATGCAACGAAAAGCTTGTTAGCGGAACATTCGAGTAGAAATCGAAGTCTTGAAAGTTATCAATCGGGAGCCTTTGGAAAACTACCATCTGTACAACGGTTTATGGTAGCCTATGAACAAGTTACTGCGCAACTAAATGATCGTATGGGCATTATTCAAGCAGCTCTTAAACGTGATCAAGTGCGCATGGAGGCACTTCATGCCGAAGAACGAACCAAGCAAGGGCTCATGAATCTCGTCTTTGGTGTCTTGACGGTTCTAGCCGGGGTATCAGCGCTAGTAATGTCCGGAGGGACTGCCTTGCCGATTGTGGCACCAATGCTTAAGATTGCGGGAGTTGGAATGTTCATGTATGGGGCTTCGAATTCTATCGAAGCGGGACAGAATATTTATTATGGATTATCTGGAGATGGAAAATCCTTTGCGATGAATGCGATTCGAGATACCATTTTCTTAGGAAATGGCGAGCTATACCACGGATTTGGACAAGTCTTCACCTTAACAACAGGGATTTTCTTACCAATTGCTCAGACACAAAGTATTGCACAAGGAATCTCGCAGTTCTTATGGGGAACAATCGGAGGTCTGGCAACGGGTCAAGCAGCCTACCATGGTACAAAACTTCTCGGCGGAAACGAAGACACAGCACAGCTGATGAACCTATTAGGGAACTTTGTAGGTGGATACGCAGTCTCTAAAGCCGTTAAGAACTTTAGTTTGAATAAAAACGATGTAAATATCACTTCCGCACATGAAACTAATATTTTTAAACCGAGCGTATCAAATGCTGAAAATTTTAACTCAGACCCCCTTTCCACAAATCAAACTTCTACTGTCGGACGATGGATGTCAGTTGATGAGTATAATAAAATGATTGATTCAGGAAAAGTTCAAATGTCTCCAAATGGAAATACCACTTATGTTGCAACGCCTTCTAATATCGATGCATTTCCTGCCGCTAAATCAGGTAGTATTTTTACCAAGTTTGATGTAGATTCAAAAAAATTTATCCAGCAGGAAAGGAAGGCTGGGGGCAAATCCCTGGACCAGGTTCACTGATTGATAGACTGAATCAAAAGAAAGGATTACCAGCTATTACAGAAATGCCTGATGCACTTAATATAATTATCAAAGGAGAAAAATAATGGACAAAATACAAAAAATTAAAAGAGTTGTGAAAGAATGGCTAATAGAAAACAGGTACATTTTAGACGAAAGTTCTATCGAGTTAGAAACTTTAATTGATAATGAACAATGTTTTAGAATCATATTAGAATCAGCAGACAAAATGGGAGAAATCCTCGTTGAAGATGCAAGCTTTGCTCCTTATAGATATTTTAAATTAGAAATCGCACAGATAATTGATAATCGTGCACAAATTGTCAACGCTTGGTACGACACGGAAAATACAGATGACGATTATTATCAATCATCCTTAAAGAGCGGAATAAACGATTTGATAAAATAACTCTCAGCGATATCTCATAATTCTAAAGTATTTTTCCATGATTAAACTAGGATGCAGTTCATCGGGAATGGTAAAGAGCGGACAATATTAGAAGATAGACAAAAGGAGTAAGACTACTGTCCTACTCCTCTTTTTTTATCTCACAAACACCAACTTTTCTGGAGTTGATAGTTCCGCATCAAACTTAAATCCATCTTCTCTAAAAGCCTCCAACTGCTTCACGTCGGTCACTTGTTCACGCATGGCAAAACCAACTAATAACCCACGTCCTTTTTTAGAAGTCGTGGAGTGTTGTTTCAACATTCCCTCTTTACGTTCATAAAATTCCACGTCCACCCAGTTGTAACGCGAGCGCTCTAGTAAGGTGCTGAACTCATCACTGGCACAGTTGACCACTGTTTCACCTTCTTCGAACAACTCGGCCCACTCCGCTTTCCAGTAAGCCTTCAAGCTCTTCCCGTCCACACGCAATGGTCGTAACATATCCAAGCGATACGGCTTCACAAAAGCATCCGGCGCCACAGCTCCATACAACGCTGATAAGATGCGCACATGCTCGCTTCCATAGCCTAAGCCCTCATTCCATCCCTCTACTTGCTTCAACCAGCGAAACGCCAGTCCGTTGTAAAGTTCAATGGCAGGTGCAGACCTGGCCACCTTCCACCCTTCAATAAACACTTTGTTTTCGTCGAGCAAATTCCCTTTGACCCCAAGCACTCGTGCAAGGTCTTCTTCAGGCACTTCTCTCACAGCCTCCACTACTTTCCTAGCAGCCGGACTCACTTCCCAGTCACGCTCCTCTAAAGTGTCACTATTCATTTCCTTTGCAGGCGATAGTATGAGTTTCATCTTGGTCCTCCCTTCGTTCATGTCCTCTTTAGTGTACCGCACCCGCCGGATTTTGACAAAACACAAGGAGAGATTTATACTGATTACTATCAAGCTTAAAGGAGAATTGTATGCCTCAACCATTGACACTTCTGATTAATTCCATCGCCTCATTTTACTTATTACCGTTTTTTGCCGTTGGAATTTATGCTATTTGGGCCAAAAAATATTCACTCGCAAACTTCTTACTCTTTTTTGGAGGTGCGAACGCTCTCCATTCGATTCGTCTAATCTATCAGAAATCAGTTATTGGATATATCATATGGTTTGTAGCGTGGGCGCTGATTCTTTACGCGTCTTACTGGAATAACCAGCACGAAAAGCCCTATAAAACAGAAAATGCCATGATGGACTTTCTGGCTCGTATTGTGAATGGAAATCCGTTTCCTGACAAAATCGAAGACCCAAACAAACTTCGTGCCATTATTGCACTCGTACTCACAATTTTAATGATTATCGCCTAACAAGGAGGACCTCATATGGACTTTGTATTCATCTTATTTTCTATTCTTAGTTTCTTTATCGTTACATTTGCTTTCTTACATCTACTCGCAGGAGGCGTCGCTCTTTCAAAAGGAGACAAAACAACAGGAAACATCCTCATTTTTGTAGGAGGCCTCATCGCACTTCCTGCAATCCCATTACTAGCAATGGTCCGCGGACTTTCATTCGTTACATGGATTGTTGGGGCAACTCTTTGCTGCGTGGGAGCCTATATGAACGGAAAAGAAAATGGCAATAACAATATATCACATCACATTATCCGCATCACCATTGCAGTAATTCTCACGATTGGACTGGCGCTGGTTTAAGAAAGGACTCACTATATGCTTGGACTGCTCTTAATACTACATGCTCTCAGTTTTATCGCATTTATATTTGGTTTCTACCACGCTGCAAAAGCCGCTTTGCTTCTCTACAATCAAGGCAACATACTTCCTGCCTATCCGATTCTTATTGGAGGGATTCTCGCTACAGTGTCTCCCACCATGTTTATTCCCATTCAGGACATCGGATTAATTCTATGGGCTATCGGTTCCCTCCTCTGTTGCATTGGAGTCTTTTGGTATAATAAAATCACTGAAAACCCTACTGCCGTTCCTCTTATACTACATTTATTCATTCCGGTTAGTATCTTTATGATCTTAAATTTCTTTCAAAGCGTTCTATAACACAAAATCGTACGGAGCTTCCGTACGATTTTTTAGTTACCACACCATTAAAATAGTCCCTGTTGCAATGAGCGCACAACCGATGAGTGATTTCACTGTAAACGTATCCTGTAAAAAAATAAACGCCAAAATCAAGGTGAAAACAATACTCAGTTTATCCACCGAAGCCACTTCAGTCGCCTTTCCTAGTTGAAGCGCTCGGTAATAACACAGCCATGACGCCCCTGTCGCAAGCCCGGATAAAATGAGAAATACCCAGCTCTTCTTACTAATTTGTGCCAGTCCTGACTGATTATTCGTGATAAACACTATTAACCACGACATCACAACGACCACAACCGTCCGCACCGCTGTTGCCAAATTCGAATTTACACCATCAATTCCTATTTTGGCAAATATCGATGTTAATGCCGCAAACACAGCCGATAACAACGCAAATACAATCCACATTTGAAAGACCCCTTTATTTACATCTTTCTACTATTATACCTAATTTTTTCTTAAAAAAGATAGATTGCATCTGCATGAATTTCTGCTACAATGAACTTACTGACTGAAAGGGAGGAAAAGAGGATGCCAGAAAAACTTTTTTGAAGAATTAGCACAACTAGAGCAAGTCGAAGCCGTGGTCCTTGGAGGTTCCAGAGCTGGAGAACAGTATGATCAAGATTCAGACTATGATGTCTATGTCTATTTGAAAGCTCCGATTTCCCCTGAAATCCGCCGAAAACTACTGAGCAAGTACTGCTCGTATATGGAAATCCAAAATCAATTTTGGGAATTGGAAGATGACTGCGTTCTAAATAATGGAATTGAAATTGAATTCATCTATCGTTCCTTGGATGATTTTGATAAAGACTTACAGAAGGTGGTTCTAGAACATCAACCTCAAAATGCGTACACGACTTGTATGTGGTACAACTTGCTTCATAGCAAAGTTCTATACGACCAAGAAAACCGATACACCGCGCTTCAGAACAAATACCAGATCCCTTACCCTGCGAATCTGAAGCGGAATATCATCGAGAGACAGTCCCTTTTACTCGAAAAATCCTTGCCCGCTTTTTCAAAGCAAATCAAAAAAGCCCTTAAACGCAAGGACGTTCTTGCCTTGAACCACAGAAGTAGCGAGTTCTTTGCTTCCTATTTTGACCTTCTCTTTGCTTTGAATGAGCAATTACACCCTGGCGAAAAACGGATGCTGTCATACACAAAAGAAAACTGCGCTCTTCTCCCACAAGATTTTGAAGCAAACATCCAAACTTACTTCCAAAATCTCTATCAATGGGACAAACCACAAGAAACACTAGACACTTTAAACCAACTCTTAGAACACCTAGAAAAGCTTGTCGAAACAACTCATAACTAAGAGGAACGCTCTTGGCACTGGTTTATTAACGGTGCGGGTAATAAATTACGAAACAAAACGGATTCACAGTGTGAATCCGTTTTTTGCTTGTGTCTCTCTGCGCTGTATCCTGAAGTTGAACTCGGGCTCGTAGCTTTCGCGTTCCTTTCCGATAATTATCCGCACGTCCTTATCGGACGCTTGCGTTAATTTCGGCAAAGGGTCGAAAGCTGACCACTCACCCTCGTATCCTGTGGAGTTGAGCTCGCCATCGCAGAAATGGCGTCCACTTCCCGTAACATCCGCAGAACGTTTCTCGTTCTTTACGGCGTTCCAGTCCAGTGGCCCATTTCTGAGCGCGATGTCTCTCATCCTGTTTTTCGGATGGTCCGGTGGTCGACGAAGTAAATTTTAATCGTTCAAAAGCCAGATCCTCTTGTTTTTCGCTCAAAAAATAAAGAAAAATTCGTCGAACCATTGTGTTTGAAAAATAGAAGTGTGCGAGTTTCTTTGGATTCCATCCAAACGCCTAAGGAGGATAAACGAAAAAAATCAGTTTATTGAAAGAATAGTGGGACTAAGCATTAAAACGAATTAGCGGACGTAAGAATTTATTCCGTACGTCCGCTTTGAGGCTTTAAAGGTGAGAGACCTAGGCTCGAACCGGTGCCCCACTATAACTCTTTCAATAATAAAACTGATTCTGAACTCGTTTATCCGACGATGTACTTTCCTCTAAAATCCAAAGAAACGAAGCGAAGCTTCTCCTGTTCCCTCAAGCACACACTCATTCACAATGGTTCAACGAATTTTATCCTTTTATTCCATCACCATTTTATTTATTTTTTTGCACATAAAAATCCGAGAGGGTTCTCGGCTTTTCTCAACGATTATTTGTTTGCTAATAAGTCGCGGATTTCTTTTAAATAGTCTTCCGCAGTTGGTGCAGCTGGTGCAGCTTCTTCAGCAGGTTTGTTACTTTTTGCTAATTCAGCAGCTTTATTCATTCCTTTAACGATTAAGAATAATACCGCTCCAACGATGACAAAGTTGATGATTGCAGCGATGAACGCTCCAATACCGATTTGAGCAGAACCTAATTTAAATGAAACTGCTGCGATATCGCCAGTGTTAGCCACCATTGCGATGATTGGTGAGATAATATCTTTTACTAATGAATCAACAATTGCTTTAAAAGCACCACCAATAATAACGGCTACAGCTAATTCAACGATATTCCCACGCATTAAAAACTCTTTAAACTCTTTTAACATTCGTTTTTCCTCCTTTTATAAAAAGTTACATAATTACTTCTAATAGAATACTAAATTTTTATTCAAAACACAAATAAAATTATATTTTGTTTCTATATTTTTCTTATATAATTTTTGGGAGGATAGTTTTTAATGGCAAAATCAACGCTCTCTTCTGCCGATAACCGCGCTAATAATTCGCCAATCCAAACGCCACTGGTCAGACCCGAAGAACCGAGTCCACTCGCCACAAAGGCATTCGAAGTTTCCGGAACTTTCCCAAAAAATGGTAGAAAATCGGAAGTATACGCGCGTGTTCCTACACGAACCCCGCTTCGTTTCGCCTCTTTTAACGCTGGCAAACTTGCACAGGCTTCTGTATACATGCCCTCTAACAACGCTTCATCTGGCGTCAAATCGAACCCTTGCGTATTCTCATGCGTCGCCCCTACTAAAATCTTGCCATCAGGGAACGGTAGGATATCAATCTCCCCATGAAGCATACATACTGGCCATTTTGAGGTATCTTCCGTCGTTTCTAGTTCCAATTCGATCAATTGCCCTTTTTGCGGACGAACATCCACATAGTAGTCGAGCCCTTCTAATAATTCCTTGACCCAAGCGCCACTGGAGAGAATCACGGCATCAAAAGGAAGGACTTCTCCATCCTCTACCACTCGAATGTCTTCGCCTTCTTTGGATAAAGAAACTTTTTGATGCTTCACTGTAGCTCCGTTTTTTTCGGCTTGCTCTAGAAGGAGGGCTACAAGTTTTTCTCCGTCAACACGACCGCCACCGCTACAATACAACGCCCCATCTGGATTCGCCCATCCTGGAATCACCTTTGCGACATCTTCTCTGGATAGTGCCTCTACTTCTCCAATCATTGGCGCATCCACTCGCCGTTCGACCGCCATTTCTTCCACCTTTTTGAGTTGTTTTTCAGTATGTTTGAAAATATACGCCCCAACCTGTTCATACGGCAAGTTCGTGACGCCATCCGCACGTAACTGTTCCATTAAAATAGGATAATACGCTGCCCCATGCGATACGAGTTGGTACCAGTCTTTATTGCGGCGTTGCGATAGCCACGGACAAATAATTCCCGCCGCGGCCTTGGTTGCTTGACCGACTCCCGCATCAAAAACGGTCACGGCCATTCCTTTTTTGCTGAGTTGGTAGGCCGCCGTTGCCCCCACAATCCCAGCTCCTACGATTGCTACTGATTTTGTCATCTTGTTCACTCCTAGCTGAACTGTCTCATTTCAAATTGCCCTTGTTCTTCAAACCACTCTGCCACTTGCAGGAGCAATGCCTCTTGCCCACGAGCTGCCATGAATTGCACGCCAATTGGTAAGCCTTTATCGCTCAAATATACCGGCAAGCTAATCGCAGGTGCACCTGTAATATTCGATAATTGCGTAAATGGCGTTAACGCCAATGTGCGATCAAACATCCGCCAAATCACACTTTGTTGCTCAGGGACGCTGAGTTCTTCGATCTGGTTGAGCGCCTGACGGACGGATTCCTCCATCGGAAATTGCGTTTGAAGAGGTGCCACATCACTCACGGTCGGCGTTAGAATAAGGTCAAACTCCTCATGCACCTTCTCCATCGCATGTGCGTAGGTATCCCATTTGGCAAGAGCCGCACTGTAATCTTTGGCAAGAATGTGCTGGCCGGATTGATAAATGCCCCATGTCATCAGTTCCATATCGTCCTTGGTGAGCGCTCTTCCAAGACTAGCTTCCAAGCCTTGCATCATCGCTGCAGTCTCGACACTATTCATTAAATAGTAGTTCTTCATCACTTCCACACCGTCGACAGGCCAGCCGATGGGTTCCACTTCACAGCCGATTTCTTCGAGGAAATGAACCGCCTTACGAAGCGCGGCTTTAGCTTCTGGAGCGACCACGCTCTCAATCGGGGATTTCTCAATGACGCCCACTCGAAGTGGACGCTCTAAACGGACTTTCCACTCGCGAATCAGTGGCGCTAAAAACGGACTATCCTTCTGCTCAACTTGCAAAGCGCGCAACAGTTCACGTGTATCGCGCACACTTTTTGTCATCGCAAAATTCACCGAAGCGCCTTGCCAGCCACGATAGCTACCAGGACCGACAGGAATTCGACCCCGACTCGGCTTCAAGCCTAATAGTCCTGAGAAACTTGCAGGAATACGAATCGAACCGCCGCCATCACTGGCTGCAGCAATCTGCACCATGCCGCTTGCAACGGCTGCCGCAGCTCCTCCGCTAGACCCACCGGCATTGCGTTTCAGGTCATAGGGATTATTCACCGGCCCCCAGAGCTTAGCTTCCGTCATATTTTTAAACCCGAACTCGGGAATATTCGTCCGTCCCACGATAATAAACCCGGCCTCTTCCAGACGCTTCACAAAGTTGTCGGTGCGTTTCATGGGGATATCCTTTAACAGTTTACTGCCGCAACTCGACGCTTCCCCCGCTTGATTTTGCCCGAGGTCTTTCAATAGAAGCGGCACGCCTCCAAACGGTAAGCCCTCAAACGAGCGCGTCTTCGCTTCTTCTAGCGCCCGCTCTTCCTGGATGTGAACAACCGCATTCAACTCGGGATTGAATGCTTGGATTTTTTCTAAACTTTCTTGTACTAATTCAACCGGAGAGACTTCCTGATTCCTTACAGCCTCTCGCATCTCAATGGCGTCTTTCCACATAGTTCCACGTCCTCTCTACAGCTTCATTGTACAAGGAAAAAGAAAGAGGGTAAAGGGGCACTCAGCTGCTTTGGTGCGATTTAACAAAGATTTTACTCCTTGAAGCTTATCTCTTCCTCAGAAATATCGCCAATATGGTTCTGACACAATATTATCAAATGCTCATAGAGGTATCTTCTGACAAGAAAAATGTCGCCTATTATGTCAACATAAAAAAATACGAAATGCTAGAGTTAAATATACACCTCAAGTATTATAAATTTATCTAATGACTTAATATAGTTTATTTAATGTGTTCCTATTTGGAGTCTTAATATCGATTTGTTTCATTTTGAGACAGACTTTTCACCAATGATTATCAAAGAGACTATTAGAAGGAAGATCAATCGGTCTATAGATAGAATTATTAGATTTATCTCCCATATGGATTTATATAACGAGAAATTTCTTCCTTATACATGATTCATAACGTAATACTAATTTCGTTATAAATACATTCAATCGAATCAATTTAGCTAAGGATATTCTACCACGCGGTAATTAAAATATGGTTTATATCTCTGCAGAATACTATAATCTATATAAAGAACAAAACATTATCCTCAGCCTATAACGTAAGGGGCCCCCGCAGATAATACTTCTATTGAAACCTTCCATTCTTCTCTAAAGTTCGAATCTTTCTACCTAAAAGGTGAAATAATAAGCTCATCTTCTATTAAAATTGTAGAAAATTACATCAAATATTATCAAAAAAACAAATCTATCTAAAAATAGACTACCTATATCCGGTTAAATACCAGATATGGTAGCCTTAAAAAATGCTATTAAACTCTCTCTTTGGGAGTCAAATCCGATGAAATCGAGAAAATCTAATATTTAGATCAGTCTAAGTTTTTCATAGTCGGGAATAATAAGACGTTTCGGATTGATTGGCTGTTTGTTAGTAACATAACTAAACGGTCAATTCCGATTCCTACCCCCCCTGTTGGAGATAAACCATATTCCAACGCTTGGATGAAGTCTTCATCATGTGGATGTGCTTCGTCGTTCCCCGCAGATTTTTCTTCTACTTGTTTCATGAAACGTTCACGTTGATCGATTGGGTCTGTTAACTCTGTGAAGCCATTTCCGTACTCTTTCGTACAGATGAAGCATTCGAAACGATCTGTGAAACGTGGGTCTTCATCGTTTTTACGCGCTAGTGGAGATACTTCCACTGGATGTCCGTAGATGAAGGTTGGTTGGATCAATGTTTCTTCAACGAATGTTTCGAAGAATTCGTTCACGACATGTCCAAATGTCATTGAATCTTCGACTTTCACGCCTTTTTCTTTCGCGATGGCGCGTGCTTCTTCGTCAGTCATCTGTGGCCAGAAGTCAACACCTGTTACTTCTTTAATCGCATCTACCATATGAATTCTCTTCCATGGAGCTTTTAATTCCACTTCATGTTCGCCATATGGAACTAATGTTGTTCCTAGTACTTTTTCAGCAACGTCTGAAATGATTCCTTCTGTTAAATCCATAACATCTTTGTAGTCTGTGTAAGCTGTATAGATTTCGATTGAAGTAAATTCAGGGTTGTGAGTGGTGTCGATTCCTTCGTTACGGAAAACACGTCCGATTTCGTATACGCGTTCCATCCCACCAACGACTAAACGTTTTAAGTGTAATTCTGTAGCGATACGCATGTATAATTCCATGTCTAACGCATTATGGTGTGTGATAAACGGACGAGCGTTTGCCCCACCTGCTAATGTGTGAAGTACTGGAGTTTCCACTTCTAAGTAATCACGGTCGTCTAAGTAACGACGGATTTCACGGATGATTTTACTACGGGTTACAAAACGGTCGAAGCTGTCACGGTTACTAATTAAGTCTAAGTAACGTTGACGGTATTGTTGTTCTACGTTTGTTAATCCGTGATATTTATCAGGAAGTGGACGAAGTGCTTTTGTTAAATGAACGAATTGCTCCGCTTTAACAGATAACTCTCCCGTATTTGTGACCATGACAGTCCCTACAACACCAACGATGTCTCCTAAGTCTGCTTTTGTGAAGACTTCGTACGCATCATCTCCAACAGTATCTTTACGCACATAAATTTGGATTTGGCCTTTGCCATCTTGGATGTGGGCAAAACCAGCTTTCCCTTTTCCACGTTTTGTCATCATACGACCCGCAATTTGAACTGTTACAGGCTCTTGTTCAGCAAGTGATTCCTTTGTAGCTCCTTCAAATTGATTGTGGATTTCTTCAGTTGTATTTTTTTGTTTGAATCCTGTACCGAAAGGATCGATTCCTTTTTCGCGTAATTGACTCATTTTTTCACGACGAACTTGTAATTGGTCATTTAATGTTTCTTGTGTTTCTACTTCGAAAGACACGTTTGTTCCTCCTTTGAACGCTGCTTGTTCTTCATAACTCTCCTTATTGTACCAAAAGAAGAGGCTTTATTGAAAGTATTTCAAGGCTTTTTACTTAAATTTCTGCCAAGCGTTGTTTTTGACGTTCTTCACGTTCTAAATGTTCTACCACGAATTGGTCTAATAAGGCTTCTACCGTTTGTAAATTCTCAGCTTCATTAATGGCTACTTTTGTTTTGGAAGCACGTGGCACCCCTTTTAGGTAATAGCCCGCTAATTTACGAAATTCTTTTGTTGCGACCGCTTCACCTTTAAGGTTGGCAAGTCGTTGTAAGTGTAATCTTGCAATTTCAATTTTCTCTGGAACGGTATTTTCAGGAAGTAATTCGCCTGTTTCTAAATAATGAACCGTTTGACGAATCATCCATGGGTTTGCTAAGGCGGCACGTCCAATCATAACGCCATCTACTCCTGCAATGTCAATCATGCGTTTAGCGTCTTCTGGAGAGCGAACGTCTCCATTTCCGATTAAAGGAATGCGCGTTAGGTTTTTCTTCACTTCTCCTAAGATTTCCCAGTCTGCTTTTCCATCATACATTTGAACACGCGTACGACCATGCATCGCAACGGCGCTCGCTCCGGCACGTTCTGCAGCGAGGGCATTTTCAACCGCATATAAATGCTCGTGGTCCCATCCTGTACGCATCTTCACGGTCACAGGCTTATCGACTGCGTCTACGACAGCCGTCACCATTTCATATACTTTATTAGGATCTAGTAACCATTTCGCGCCAGCTTCTGCCTTAATCACTTTGTTGACTGGGCATCCCATGTTGATATCGATAATCGCCGCTTCTGTATTTTCAGCTACGTATTTCGCCGCTTCAACTAGAGTATCTTTATTTCCGCCCATAATTTGCACGCTCAGTGGATACTCGTTTGGTTCGATATGAAGCATGCTTAATGTTTTTTCATTACGAAATTGAATTCCTTTATCGCTAATCATCTCGCACACGACTAAACCAGCACCAAATTCTTTTACAGTGACACGGAAAGCAGAGTTTGAAATCCCAGCCATTGGGGCTACAACCACGCTATTGTCAATTTGAATATCTCCAATTTTAAAACTCATTTTTTTCTCCTTTTTAATTTGATTTGCACCATTACAAATCTTCATTACGTATTTATAGTGATAATCGTAAAGAAGTCACTGATTAACAAGAACATCCTTTACGATTACCGCTATCCATCTAAAAACACGAGCTGCAACCCCCATAGTGAGTGCGACTCGTGCGCTATGTTCACTGATTTCTTGCCGGATTATTGTACCATAACCCACGTCAACTTGCATTTGTTTCCTCTTAATAAAAGAGTCTCATCGAAAACAGCAAGTACGTAATGAGGAATCCACCCGTTAAGAGTAACTGCCATCCCGTTTCGTTCACTGTTTTTAGTTTAAACGAAATCCAACTAAACAATGAGAAACTGAGAAGGAACCCCACTGCCGCCACTGCTAGAATATACAGCATAAAAAGGAGTATTCGACCATCTGGTAAAAAATAGTTTCCCATCGCTAACATCGCAAAGAAAACTAGGACCCATGAAATCCACATCAAGACAGTAGCGCCTTTATGCATTTTTAATAACCCTGGTTGTTTTTCAAAACGTCGTGCTTCCATAAATCTCTTCCTCCTAAACCTTTTTTATCAAAATCTAATTACTCCCGTGAATAACAATAACAAAAAGGTACTCCAAGCGCCTGTGAGCAGTAGCTGCCACCAAGTGTCTTTAACCGATTTTTCTTCTACCGCAATTAAAACATACATCAAGAAACTCACAAACGTCATGATCATGAAAATCGGCATAATGAAGATGGCAATCAATAGCCCTCCTGGAACGCCACGACTGGTCATGAAAATCCATTGTGGCACTAACCCAATCCACATCAAGACTTCTGCGATATTCTTTGTTTTCTCTAGTCTCATTCAAAACCTCCAACATTATCGAATAGTTTGTTTCTGAATTTGTTTGGCAAGCGATTTTGGAGCTAGCGACAAGAAACAAATGGCAATTCCAAATAAGAACACCACCAACCCAATCACTTCAAAAACGCTATTGAACTGCGAAAACACACCGAACATAAATGCAAAAATAATGACAGAAACACCGACCTTACGAACAGCCTTTGCAATTGCTCTGTAATAATCTTCAATCGTTTCAGGTGTAACCGATGTATATTGCAACTTCACAAGTTCCTGATGCGTTTTTCTCCAATAATTCATCCCCATCCAGAAGATTCCGCCGATGGTCATCGCTATTTGTTTCCTCTTAGAGAATGATTTTTATTAGAACGAGTACATAGGCGAGGAGAAATCCTCCAGTTAAAGCTAATTGCCATCCTGTTTCTTCGAGTGATTTTTTCTGAATCGTAATCCACGAAAACAAAAGAAAGCTAATCAAAAAGAGGATCCCCTCAATAATTAATCCCAGAGTCATCCCTCTGAATTCATTACTAGAGGGTAGGATATACGAACCCATTAGCAACATTGTTATAAAGACGAATACCCATGCTGTCCACATAAATCCATTAGCCCACTTACGTAACCTCCCTATCATCTCCTCATGATTCTATTATTTGATTATAAAAGATTTTCATATTTTTACCCGAGGGCTTGAGTGTAAAGTAATGCTTGATATCCTAACCACAAGCTTATAACGAGTAGTTGTCCCCACGTATTCTTAAATGATCTTTCCTCATACGAAATGTATAAGAAAAATAAGAGACTAAGAATAACGGTCAGAATCAAAAACGGGAATACCAATAAAAGGAGTCCCATACCCACTCCCATTCCAATCCTCCTCGAAATAGGGGAAAACAACAAAATCCATTGTGATAATAGTCCAAACCACATCAACTTATTTGCTGTCTTCTTTAATTTTTCAATTTCCATAATTTGCTTTTCCTTACTTCATTGGTATTGTATTTGACGGTAACTGAATAACGCTGGATACATTTAAAATAACAAAAGTAATCCAAAGAAGAATCAATAGCATTATCCAACCTGTGTGTTTTAATGATTTTTCATCAATTGAAATCCTTAAAAACTGTAAGAAACTAATGCCTACTAGCATTAATCCGATAGGGAATAGGATGAACACCATCATCGCTGACCCATATCCTCCACCATACTCATAATGCGGTAAAAGCATCATCATATAAGTAAGTACTTGAGGAGCCATTCCTATCAGAAACAGCCTCTAAGCATTTCTTCTTTTCCTATCCTTTCAATATCACCTCAATATCATTTTGTGAATACTTTTTAATATTTGTTTTGCTAACAATCTTCGATGTAGTGATATTAAGCAAATGATTATTCCAAATAGAAAGATAACCATTCCAAACACTTCAAATATAGGATTAAACTGCGAGAAGACTCCTAGCATTATCGAAAAAATAATAACAGATACACCAACCTTACGAACGACCCTTGCAATGGCTTTGTAATAATCTTCAATCGTTTCAGGTGTAATCGATGTATATTGCAACTTCACAAATTCCTGATACGTTTTTCTCCAATAATTCATCCCCATCCAGAAGATTCCGCCGATGGTCATCGCTGAAAATAGCACTAAAATCGCTGCACCGATTTGGTCCATATTTTCAATAGAATTTACAGATGAATCCATCTCTTCAAACGCCACCAGTGTAACCACCCCACAAATAAATGAGATAAGAGTAAACCATCCTGCTTTATTTGACACTTTTTGTTCCATACGAACCTCCTATGTTAGATTCAGTATAAACAAAAACGAGCCGTGACCAAAGTCACGGCTCATTTATTTTAACAATTCTTTATTAATCTAAAATGGTAAATTTTTCAATAAACAACGGACTCACTGAACGGTTTTCATGAATACGACGAATCGCTTCCGCCATTAATTGGTCTACACTGATTTGAACAATTTTGCCACCTGTTTTTTCTACAGGAACTTCAATGGAATCCGTTACGACTACTTCTTTAATCACTGAGTTGTTAATACGCTCTAGAGCTGGTCCAGATAATACAGCGTGTGTACAGCAAGCGTATACTTCTTCAGCACCTGCATCTTTAATCGCTTGTGCAGCAAGTGTGATTGTTCCAGCGGTATCAATCATGTCGTCGATTAATACAGCAACCTTGCCTTTGACTTCACCGATGATGTTCATCACTTCTGCCACGTTTGCTTTTGGACGACGTTTATCAACAATCGCGATTGGTGCGTGTAAGAACTCAGCCATTTTACGAGCTCGAGTTACCCCACCGTGGTCTGGAGATACTACTACGATATCTTTGTCTTTGAAGTTGTTTTCTAAGAAGTGGTTCGCAAGAAGAGGAGCCCCTAATAAGTGGTCCACTGGAATGTCGAAGAACCCTTGAATTTGAGCAGCATGTAAATCAAGTGTTAACACACGATCTGCACCTGCTTGTGTAATCATATTTGCAACTAATTTAGCGGTAATAGGCTCACGAGATTGTGCTTTACGGTCTTGACGAGCATATCCATAGTAAGGAATTACAATGTTAATTGTTTTTGCACTCGCACGGCGTAATGCATCTACCATGATTAATAACTCCATTAAGTTATCATTTACTGGATAAGAAGTTGATTGAACGATATACACATGGCACCCACGTACACTCTCATCGATATTGATTTTGATTTCGCCATCGCTGAATTGAGTAACAGAAACTTTACCAAGTTCTAAACCGACTTCTTCAGCAATCTTTGCCGCTAAAGGACGATTTGAGCTTAAAGCGAATATTTTTAAATTAGGATCGGAATAATGTTCCACAATGATAACCCCCGAAGTTTATTTTATAGTACTATCATACCGTTTTTTGTTGAATTTTTGAATATTTTTGCTAAATTTTTTCTAAAAAAATTTAGTCTTTTTGAGCAGATGGTAATTTTGAAGCGTAATCCTCTTTGTTCACTTGACGACTACGTGCAATGGCTAATGCTCCATCGGGAACATCTTGGGTAATCGTTGACCCCGCAGCGATAAACACATCATCTCCAACCGTAACAGGAGCTACGATATTTGCATTACATCCAATGAATACATGGTCTCCAATGGTTGCACGGTGTTTATTTTTTCCATCATAGTTTACGAACACTGTCCCACAACCGACATTGATATCTTTTCCAAGATCTGCATCTCCGATATAGGTTAAGTGACCTACCTTCGTGTCGGAACCTAGTGTAGAATTCTTCACTTCCACAAAGTTTCCTACATGCACGCGTTCACCTAATACAGAATTTGGGCGTAAGTGTGCAAATGGACCTGCATTGCTGTCCAGTTTCATATGAGATTCTTCAATATTAGCTGCCACTAAACGAACACCGTCTTCTAACACGCTATCACGAACGACGCTGTGCGCACCGATGAAGCAGTTTGAACCAATGACTGTTTTTCCTTTTAAGACAACACCTGGTTCAATCACTGTATCCGCACCGATTTGAACGGTTGTTTCAATATAAGTTGCTTCTGGGTCGATTAAAGTAACCCCGTTACGCATATGCTCTTCGTTGATACGGTTACGCATGTATTTCTCTGCTTTGGAAAGAGCCACGCGGTCATTGACACCCATTCCTTCGTCGAAATCTTTCATTGGGTAAGCAGAGACCACTTCTCCACGTTTTTTCAAGATTTCTAATACGTCTGGTAAGTAGTATTCGCCTTGAGCATTGTCATTTCCGACTTCTTGTAATGCACTAAAGAGCGCTACATTATCAAAGCAGTACGTACCTGTGTTGATTTCTTGTACTTTTAGTTCGTCAACAGAAGCATCTTTTTGCTCCACGTTTTTAAGCACTGAACCATCAACGTCACGAATCACACGACCGTATCCAGTTGGGTCTTCTGCGATTGCTGTAAGGATTGTTGCTTTTGCTCCAGTACGTTCATGTTCTTCCATTAATGCTGTAAGAGTTGCACTTGTTAATAATGGAGTATCTCCGCAAATCACAATTGTTGTGCCTTCTTTCCCTTTTAGGAGAGATTCAGCTTGTAACACAGCATGTCCTGTTCCTAGTTGTTCCGCTTGTACGGCATAAGAAACACGATTTCCAAGGTGGTTTTGCACCATTTCAGCACCATGTCCAACAATGGCTACAATTTCAGTAGCTCCTGTTTTCTCCACTTGGTCGACAACATGCTCTACCATTGGTTTTCCACAAACGGGATGCATGACTTTGTAAAGGGAAGATTTCATTCGAGTTCCTTTACCTGCTGCTAAAATAATTCCAAATTTTTGTTTCATAATAAGCTCCTCGCACTTTAATTTCTACCTTTTTATAGTATAGTACTATGCTTTTTTTTTCAAGAAAACACTGGATAGCTCCCTTTCATACAAAAGAGTTCTATCAAAAATATCTACAACTTCCTCCTTTAAAAATATTTCAACGAGTATAACTTTCCTTTCGCACTTCGTCTTGAAGTGAGTAATCCAAATTTTACAAAAAATGATAAACTTGGATAGCCTTTATAGAATCAAGCGAAAAATGAGCGGATTATAAGCGAAAAGGAACTTCTTATCGAGGTTTCTTTTCATTTATTTTTACAAAGTGAGTTTTTGGTATTGATTTATTGTATACACAGAACTATACTACTGTATATACAGTAAGGTAAAGGGAGAGTTTTATTCTGATGAAAAATGTTCGTTTTATGACACTAACCGCACTATTAACCGCAATCGCCATCTTCATTCCGATAGCGATGCCACTAAAATTGGTGATTCCACCTGCTTCGTATACGCTCGGAAGCCACGTTGCCATTTTTATCGCGATGTTTATAAATCCATGGATGGCTATCTTCGTCGTTCTAGGGTCGTCGTATGGATTCTTTATTTCCGGGGCGTACCCACTCGTCATCGTTTTCCGCGCGCTATCGCATATTCTCTTTGCGACACTCGGAGCCTTTTTCCTACAGAAATATCCAAAGACGCTAGAAAACCGCAAATCCTCATGGATTTTCAACTTCGTATTGGCGCTCATTCACGCAGTCGGCGAAGTATTAGCCTGCGTACTTTTCTACTCGGTTTCAGGGACAGATCTTCAAAGCATGTTTTACGTCCTCTTCGTCCTAGTCGGATTTGGTACAGTGATTCACAGTATGGTAGACTATGAATTAGCACTAGCGGTGTATAAAATTTTACAAAAAAGACGTTAAAAGAGGTCTACTATGCCAAAGGAAAGAAAATCAGAGTTATTAAAGCTCTTGAAAGAAGCTCCAAAACCACTCAATGGGCAAATTCTGGCGGAACATTTCCACGTGACACGACAAATTATCGTGCAAGATATCGCGCTTCTTCGCGCTGACGGGGCAACGATTCTATCGACCAACCGCGGATATGTCTACAAGGAACAAGAGAGTTCGCCGTACGTTCATCGCCTCTTTAAGGTTAAACATGATACCAACGCTATCGAAAGTGAACTTCTAGCGATTGTCGATAATGGAGGTCGCGTGCAAAACATTCAAATCGACCACCCAGTATACGGGGAAATTCAAACGCTCGTGAAACTGACGTGTCGCCGTGATGTTCAACACTTCTTGGAACAAATCCATCAAGAAGATTTCCGCCCTCTGTCATCCTTAACAGACGGCATCCATTATCATCTAGTGGAGGCTGAAAACCAACAAGACCTCGACTATATCGAAGAGGCCCTCGATAAATTAGGATATTTAGTGAAGGAAGAGTAAAAAAGTGACCACCATACTGTTTGTACGGTGGTCACTTTTTCTTATGGTCGATATCTCTTTTCTTTAGACGTATGGATTTTTCCTTGGCGTTTTGCTTCCGCCTCTGTCATTTCCACAATATTCTTCTTATTCGTATTTCCTGGCATATTTTCTTTATAGTACCAGTAAACATCTGATTTCCCTTTATTAGCTACATAGACAGTAATTTTTTCTTCTTGATTTACAGTCGTTGCTTCAGTTGTTTCTACTTTCTTCTTTGCAAATAATGGTTCCGCATTCCCCGTTGCATAGTCAATTTTTGCATTTGGTGATGTATTCTCTAGAATTACATGAGTTACACCCTCTTCGTCCATTTTCTCTTGTTTTGTTCCAAAAGAAATCTTCATCAGAGTTCCATCGCTCTTTATTCCAGCATACTGCAACTCAACTTGACGTGGAATCAATTCATCTCCTTGATAGATTGGCGTTACTTTATAATCCAACCAATCATTCGGATGAGCATTTATCCAATCCGCAAGATTATTCTCATAGAAAAGCATCGCGGTTTGGTTTGCGGAATCCTTATCCGACAAGCTTCCTGTATTTAATAAGGCTGTCATCGGTGTTAAATTACGCAACTCATTATCGAGTCCGCTAAATTGGTATCCTACTAAATGACCACGATTCATCAACCAAGCTTCTTTTCCACTTCCTGAATCATCAATTGGCATCTTATAATTATGCCAACCAACTGGATCCACACTGATTTTTGGTTCTCTCTTAGCTTTTGGTTTATCTTTAATATTCAGTTGAATATGTGCTGATGTAGAACGCTCCAGCTTATCCAGTTCCCCCAACACCAATTGTTTCTCCTTTTTAAAAGGAAGTAAAGAATCTGGTAATTTAGCCGGTGCCACTGTCGTCGTTTCGACGGTCGTGACGGTCACTACTGTCTCTGTCGTTGACTTAGTCTCTTCTTTACGCCCCCCACATGCTGCTAAAGAAACACAAGCCAGAACCAATAACCCCAATTTCCAATTCGAACGAATTTTCACCCTAATTCCCCCTAATACACTTTATTAAAAACTCCCTTATTAGTTTCAGTATAGACCTCCCTCAACTTGAATACAATAGTGTTTTTGTTTAAATTTCGTCCTTTCGAGTGAAAAAAACGTATAGGATATATCGATAACAGAAAAAGACCTGGCATTTCTGCCAGGTCGTCTACGTCATCCATAATTCATCTCTTTGATTTGCTAAACTAAGAGCATTGAACTAGATTCTTCGATATTAAAGTCTGTATGTCGAAGGATATTTCTCACATCTCTTAATTCATGAGATACTCTCAATATCAGAACTTTCTTTTTTCTTTTCATGACGAGGTAATAAATGACATATCTCCCAATCAGAACCCTTCGAATCATATCTGTTGGAAAAAATTTGTTATCTAAAACTTCTCCACTCTCAGGGAATATACAAATGCGATTGAATCCTTTCATCAGTGCATCCATAAAACGAGTGGCTGATTGTGGAGTCATTAATCTTTTGGAAAGATAATAGAGAATCCCTTCAATATCATTATTCGCTTTTTCGGTCAGTTCAAACTCATATTCCATACTTCTCCCTCAATTTTAGAAGTGCCTCTTTTCCATCTAGCACACGACCTTCTTTGACATCTTCAAGTGCTTCAATCAATAAGCGAGCTTCTTCCATTTTTTGAATTGTACTTTCATAATATTCGATATCCATCACGACTAATCTCCCATACCCATTTTTAGTCACAAAAATAGGTCCTTGTTCTTCTTTGCATTGTCTTTCTACTTCAACTGTATTTTTTAAATCTCTCATCGGAATAATTTTCATATTCATTCCTCCTTTTATTTTGCGACTTAATTGTACTATAATTTAGCCACAATTTCATTCGCCCTCCTCTCATAATTTGATTACGTTATTTTTTCTCAATACGTTTTTTGTAAAAAGAAAGACCTGGCATTTCTGCCAGGTCATATATTTTCTATTCAGAAGCTAGCCACTCTTTCACCCATTCAAGAACGGCTAATTCGCGATTTGCAAGAAGTACTCCCCATGGTTTAGAAGCACACTTTCGGTACTCAGAAACAGCTTCTTCATAAGTTAGCTTTAATGTCGATAATTGAAATTCCTCTTGTTCTACTGGAGTCATCTCGGTTTTCCCAAAGGACTTAATCCGACAAAGATAGTAATGATTTAAATTGTGACGGTGAATCTGATTATAGTAGTCACTGACTAGGCCAATTTTACAAAGGACATTGACCTTGACGCCTAGTTCTTCCTTTAGTTCGCGGTGGATGGCTTCTTCTGTGGATTCCCCTTCTTCTACGCCTCCACCAGCAGTCTCGATAAAAACGCCAGTTCCAAAGATATCATCGCGGTGTACACGAACGAAGTAAAAATACCCCTCTTCATCTACCACAATCGCTCGCACAATGTTTCGATCATGCGTAATCATCGTCTTCTCCCACTGCGTATCTTCTAATGTTAATGCTAATTCCTTCACTGCCAAACTCTCTTTCTACATCCAGTTTTTTGTTCTACATAAATATTAGTAATATTACAAATAAGATAAGGAAACTCATGCCTAGGATCAACTCAACCTGCCCGATTCGGATTGCATCCGCATCCTTTTGACTTCCAACTTTCTTACGCGCTTTGAAATCATTAATAAGATTATACTTCTTTTTCCACACAATGAGATATCCAAAAAGGCAAAAGGTTACCCCTAGAACAAAGACGATGATTTTTTATATGTGCATCATTCTCACCTCATCTTTAATCGTAATTCTATTATACCACCTATTAAAAAATGCTGATATCTGATGTCATCTCTAATGATTAGGGCTCACCTTTATTAAAGGCGGCAAGTGTTACTCACTCAACTTTTAAAAAATCTTAAAAAATGGTACACTAGTGCTATAAATTCATATTTTAGGGGTGTATCGATGAAAAACAAAATTTTATTAGGCTCTGTTACGGTTCTTTCTGCTCTTGTGTTTGCAGCATGCGGTAACTCTACTAAAGAAACAAAAGAAACGACTACTGTTCAAACTACGGAAGCCGTTAAAGAAACAACTACGCAAACCACTCAAGCACCGACAACAACTGGAGCTTCTTCTGAAGAAAAAGAATTCTCACTCAATGACACTCAACGTGTTGGACGAGACGATACTGGCTACGTCAATGTTCCTAAAGATTGGGTCAACTTTAAAGATGTCAATGGTGGTCCACAATTCCAGTACTCCGCTTTAGATGGGTACAATATTATTACATTAAATGGATTCACGCAAGATCAAGCACAACCTGGTGAAGGAGAAACTTGGGGAGCAGAAATGATTGCCAATCGTCTAGCAGCTAGCTGGAGTGGTCAACAAAACGTTGATAAAATCCAAGGTTCTAAAACAAAAGTATCCGGAATGGATGCTTTCCTCTTACAACTCTTAATGAAAGACGGTAAATACTACTTTACTTGGATTTTCGAAAAAGGAGATAAAGTCTATACCGCTTCTTTTGAAGGAGACAAAAAGACGATTGTAACAATGATTGCACTGATCGAACAAACTTGGGGGCTAGATCCTAAGAATCCTGGAAAATAATCAATAACAACCTAAAAGAGACTAATCCACGCGACTAGTCTCTTTTTTGATACCCTATCTTTCCTCAGCCTTTGTAAAATGTTTTTTATTTAAATTTAATCTGCTACGTGTTATAATACAAATATAATAAATCTGTTGAGGAGAACAATTATCTTGAAAAATAAAATTTTATTAGGTTCCGTAATGCTTCTATCTGCGTTAATGGTAGCAGCTTGCGGGAACGGTGAAAAGAAATCAACGGAGACAACAGCAGCACCAACAACCCAAGCAAATACAACTGCAACTGTAACGGCTACAACAACTGCTGGGACTTCATCTGACGTAAAACAAATCTCACTTGCAGACACTCAACGAATCGGGAATGCTGATACTGGTTATGTCAATATCCCTAAAGACTGGACCAAGAATAGCGAAACTAAATTACTATATGTTTCACCAGATCAATATAATGCTGTGGCACTATACAATTTCACTAAAGATAAAGTAGAACTTGGAAGCGGTGAAACATTTGGTGCAGAGTTAATGTCTAACCGTACATATGCTAAGCTTAAAAACTCAAAAGAGGTCGACCAAATAAAAGGTGTAAAAGCCAAATTCGCTGGCGAGGAGGCTTTCTTAATTAAAGTCCTCTTTACAGATGGTAAATACTACCTCTGTTGGTTTTTCCAAAAAGGTGAGAAGATATACGCCATCGAAGCTGAAGGTTCTGAGGAAATGCTTAATGCTTTAAGACCTGTTCTCGAACAAACATGGAGCTTAGAGGCAAAAACTCCCTGACAATAATCAAAAATCTGAACTAAATAAAGGAGAATAATTTTTATGAAAAACAAAATTTTATTAAGTTCTGTAACGCTTTTATCCGCATTAATGGTAGCCGCTTGCGGGAACGAAGAAAAGAAAACATTGGATACTACTGCAGCGCCAACTACTGAAGTCGCTAAAGAAACTACAGTTGCACCCACTACAACCGCTCCGACAACAACTGCTGGCGCTTCTTCTACCACTAAAGAAATTTCACTTTCAGACACTCAACGTGTTGGCCGTGAAGCATCTGGTTATGTCAATGTTCCTAAAGATTGGGTCGCATACCAAGATAAAAATACTGGTTCTCAATTCCAGTTTTCTTCACCAGATAAATACAATGTATTATCAATGAACTCGTACACTAAAGACTCTGTCAAACTTGCTACCGGAGAAACATTTGGCGCAGAGTTAATTGCGAATCGTTTGTATGACCACTGGCAAAATGACAAACAACAGACTAGTTTACAAGGCTCAAGAGCTAAATTTGCTGGAGAGGATGCCTACTTAATGAAAATCGCATTCTCTGATGGTAAATACATGTACGAATGGGTCGTTCAAAAAGGCGAGAAAGTATATGCGATTGCAATAGAGGGTACAGCCGATACGATTAATAGCTTAAGACCAATTTTAGAACAATCATTTGGCTTAGATCCAAAAACGCCTGGAAAATAATCACGACTTGCATACTAAAAGAGACTGATTCGCGTAATCAGTCTCTTTCTTTATTGTTATGCTCTTGTAGTCCACTCTTCGCGTAAAACCCCATACTTCATACTGTCATAATACTGTCCTTGATAGTAACGAACTTTACGGATTTGGCCTTCTTTTAGGAACCCTAATTTTTCAGCAACGGCCATCATCGCACTGTTCCCGCTCCAAGTCGTCATCCCAATGTGTTCAAGGGCTCTTATTTCATTAAAAATAGCATCTGCCCACATTTTCAACGCTATTGTCGCAATCCCTTGCCCCCACAACTGATCATCGTAAATCACAATCCCGATTTCTAGCCATCGCGTGGCTTCATCCACCCATGATTTTGAAACCATCCCCACAGGCTGGTCTCCAGCGACAATACACCGGCAATCTTCGCCCATTAAGAAGGCTGCAACAGGACTTTCTTCAAAACTTTTTTTATCTTGAAACGGACGATAATCATTAAAGTACGGTGCGTTCCATTTCGTCCACTCTGGCTTCTCCGTTGAAAAACCAATCTTCCAAATCGTTTGCAGGTAGCTTTTGCTAAAAGGCAACAATTGCACCTTGTTCGTTTGCACTAAGCTTGCCACTGATTCATCCCACCTTCAACATTCGTCACATCAAACCCTTTTGCCTCTAAAAATTCACAAGCTCTTGCTGAACGCATGCCCCCTTGACAAATTACGTAGTATTTTTGCTCAGGATTTAATGTTGTGTATTCTTGTTCCAATGTACTTAAAGGATAGTTCTTTGCATTTGCAATATGTCCGTCTTGAAATTCTCCCTTTTCTCGTACATCTAATACCGTGATTTCACTAGTTTGGTATAATTCTTTAAACTCTTTTGAAGCAATTTTTTTCATGTTTTCTCCTTCACCTTTCTCCTATTAAAAATTTTATTTAATTCTTCTCTACCCTTCTAAACTTACAGTCCAAAAGGTGGTCATTTACCATCCCTACCGATTGCATAAATGCATAAGTAATAGTAGATCCAATAAACTTAAAGCCTCTTTTCTTCAAATCTTTACTAATCTTGTCCGAAAGCTCCGTTTTTGCTGGGACTTCTGTGATGGATTTCCAAGAATTAATGATTGGGGTATGATTAACGAATCCCCATAAATAGTCACTAAACGACCCAAACTCTTCACATATCTTAAAGTAAGCTTTGGCGTTATTCGCAACAGATTTTACTTTCAATCGATTTCGGATGATTTCTTTATTTTGAAGGAGCTCTGCCTCCTTTTCTTCATCATAACTCACCACGATGTCAGGATCAAAGTTATCAAAAGCTTTACACAGTCCTTCCATTTTTTGAAGGATTGTAGACCAACTAAGCCCCGCTTGCATTCCTTCTAAACAAAGCATCTTAAATAATTCCTTATCGTCAAAGATAGGAATTCCCCACTTTTCATCGTGGTATTTTTGTTCAAGTAGACTATGGTTTGCCCAATCACATCTTTTTGTTTCCATATTTACTCCTTTTCCATAAGAGTTTTAGTTCTCAAGTACGAATCCCTTAAACAGTAGCGATAGGCTTCTGACTCATCCAACACCCAAATTTATTAGAATTCACCTCATTATGGCATTTCTATGCCCATTTGTCAGTAAATACATCTTGGAAGAGGTCGTCCCTCTTGTAAAAAATGAAAGCAGACTCTCATTTACCGTTTGAGAGTCTGCTTCTATCTATCTTATCCTAGTTCCTTTTAATCCTCTATAAAACGAATCACTTGGTCGTCCACATCCACTTGGGCTTCAATCCCAAAAGGAATGATACAACGAGGGGTCGCATGTCCAACATTAATATTGTAAACAACGGATAGTTGTTTCTCCCCTAATTCTTCCAGGAGAATCTCTTTATACTCTTCATAATAGGTTTCATCTTGTGGTTTCCCAACAAGCAGTCCAGATACCACATCAAAAAGTCCGTAGCGTTCAAGCGTTTGAATCATCTTTTGGAAGCGTTCAGGAGTCGGTTGTTCTTCACTCGTCTCTAGCAGAAGAATTTTTCCTTTCCATTCTTCTAAAGTAGGAAATAATTGATACTGTTGTACGAGACGAACCGTATCCTCATATCTTGAATTTTCAAGACATTCCGACATGGATTCCAAGCACCCTCCTAGAATTTGTCCTGTAAACTGCGCATCCCCTGAAAGCAACTCAAACCCTTGATTTGGAAAACTTGGCATCGAAACTCCTAGCCCTTTTTCACTAAAGTCTTCTCTTTCTTGAACCCAGATGTCGCTTGGTCGGATTTCTGTAATTCTTCCTGTTGTCAGTAATTCCTCAAAATACGATTTTGTATACGGAAGCATTTCACTTGAAAGTTCACACACATCCGGTAAAAAGGCTTGTCCATAGAAACTGCGAACGCCCACCTTATGCAACATCAAATGATTGATGGTCGTATCTGAGAACCCTAAAAAAATCTTTTGCTTAGCGACTTTTTTAAGCGCGTCTTGTTCAAACAAATAAGGGAGTAAGCGATACGTATCATCTCCGCCAATGGCACATAAAATCATATCTATCGAATCATCTTGAAAAGCAGTTAGTAAGTCTTTTGCTCTACATTCTGGATGTTGCTTTATAAATTCAAGCCCTTTTAATGCATGAGGTAAAAACACAACTTCTACCCCATATTCTTCTAAACGTTTTTTCCCAAGATTGAGTTCATGTTGAATAAAACTCTCTCCTAAAATGCCGCTAGACAAACTGACGATACCAATCTTCTTTACTTTCATCGAACTCTCCTTTATTTCCTATTTCCTGTTGTAATCTTCCGCTTCATTCCCCTAAATATTTAATATAGATTTGACACGGATTCCATTCATCCCACAATGTCGGGAAGCATTCTAACTCCTTATACCCCATCGCCTTATAAAAAAGATTCGTGCGATCATACTGTTCGTAATGCCCCATTTTCACAGTCTTCACTTGGGAATAAGTGTACCCTAAACTCCTTGCTAGTTGCTCATACGCCTCATTTAATTTTTGGCCGATTCCTTTGCGGTGAAATTCCTTTTTGATCCCCATCACAAAAATATCTGCACAATCCTCACTCGTAGCATTCAGCACAACATATCCTGCGAGTTTATCCTCTACAAAACAAGCGAGAAACGGTTTGTCCATCGCATCATCGACATATTCCTGCGTGCTTTCTGGCATTCCAAACCATTCTGGAAGATCATATAAAACTTCTTTTGAAATCGATTCTTTTTCCTCTTTATCTATAATTTCTCTAATAATCATGTTCATCTTCAGTGTCCTACTTTCTTTAAAAAGTCTCGCGCTAATGCGATTTGTCGTTCTCTTTCCCATTGATATAACTATTTTGTTCCCCCTCATTCCAAGAATACTCTTCTGGCTTCATTGATTTCGCCTCAATTTCCTTTAAACTATACTGTCATTATACCAAATCACTTGAGAAGGTTATATTCCTATTTACCCATTTTCTTCGATATGTCAAAAACACCTACAGCACTTTGAAACTGCTATAAGTGCTATCGTTACTTTATGGATTCAAAGGAATGCCTGCTAATCATCCAAAATAGTGACGTTCTCCTCCAAGCATTATTTCTTTTTCTTTGGTTTCGGAGTGGGCAGTTCATCATAGATAGCTTTAAACAAATTCGTTAAGAACTCCTTATCCTCTACATTTTCCACCAGAAGCATTTCTTTTGCCCCTTCATAAGGTTTTTCCAATGAAGCATCAGGCATGCTTTCTCTGGCAGCTGTCACATTTTTGATTAGGAATCGATCATCATAAATTCCACCGACAACCTTTTCCCGGTAATACAAAATATATTCCCCCATCATTGCTCGATAGCGGATATCCTCTAATCCTGATAATTGTTCTAAAATATAGGCTAAATATTCCTTGCTAGAAGCCATCTTTTTACCTTCTCCCGTTACTTCCAGATTCTATGTTCAAGACGAATAGCTTATTTTTAATTCATCATTCTCTTACCAAGCATAATTAGGTTCCTCGCAAGCCGCCATTGCTTCAAGCAGCTCTTCTGGCGTCACCTTTTTTAAACCACCATACACAGGATCTTGTTCATGTGTCATGGAGTCTAAATAATAAATCGCTGAAATATCTTTTCCATCTGGAGTCAATTCATACCCAATTCCAATCACATTATGCTCCCCATTTTTCCCAGGATAAATTTTGCAAAGGGTGAAAGTGTAATACATTGGATAGCCATCATCAATATTTTTGCGAACGCGCTCCTTGAAGACTCTCATCTCCTCAGAGTTTGGACTTGCATTCGTAACAACGGCTAGTCGATATCCAGCCTGTCCTTCCTTAGGCACCGAATAGCCAAATAAATGCTGATTCAACACACGAATGGCATCTTTATTATGAGTTCCAAAAGGTACATAAGTCCCCATCTCCTGTGCCAGTTGTCGCTGAGAAACGAATTTACCCTGGGTGGAAAGAATCATACTCACCGTTGCTGGAGCACAGAAATACCATTCTTCTTGAATTTGCGGAGTGACAGCCAAAATCTTTTTACGACGTTGTGACGTTGGAGGCACAGCCTCGGTTGTAGTTTCGTTTTGTGTTTCTTGGGTGGTGACGCTCGTTGTTGTTTCTTGCGTAGTCACTGGTGCAGCAGTCGTTGTTTCACTCGTTTGCGACTGCTCTGTCACTTGCTTTGTAGTTGAGGTTTCTATAGAAGTATCCCTGGTCGTTGTCTTGTTTTGTTCGTTAGGAGACTTGCAAGACGATAATAGCAACACATTCATACATAGTAGCAAAATAAGACTCTTTTTCATCCTAATACCTCCATTCTCTCTTCTTAAGGATGACAACTATACCACTTTGCTTTGGTTCAACATTCTCTCATCTACATCCTCCACATAGAAACCGCACCGAATTTTGAATGCGGTTCCAATCTTCTCACTTATAATCTATCCTATTCTCTTGAAAAATACAACCAAACTTCTGTGAAGATTAGGAGTTTTCGCATGAAAATTTTCACCTACATCTATGTACTTGAGTAAGCTCTATTGTGAAATCCGACCAAACAAAAAAACGAGCACCCGAAGATGCCCGTTTGGTTTTAGAATAAATCAATAATCAACTTGAAGTTTAGGATGGTTAGGATAACCGCTACCGCATATCCAAGGAAGGTATTCCATTTGGCATTGGTAAATTCTCCCATGAGTGATTTCTTTGAAGTGAAGTAAATCAACGGGAAGATGGAAAATGGTAACGCCACTGATAAGAATACTTGTGAGTAGACCAAGAGTTGGTCTAATGTTTTTTCTTGTGCCCCAAAGAGGATTGCCACTACAATCACAGGTAACAACGCAAATAATCGCGTTACGAGTCGGATAATCCATTGTGGTAATTTCATATGCAAGAAGCCTTCCATCACGATTTGTCCGGTCAATGTTCCCGTGATGGTTGAATTTTGACCACTAGCTAATAGAGCGACTGCAAACAGTGTCGAAAGAGTGGAGCTTGCGACTGCCCCTGCAATTTTGGAGTCTTGTAACGCATTGTACATTTGCGAGAACGCTGAGATTTCAGAAGCATGTCCGAAAAACAATGCGGCTCCTAAAATTAATAACAGCGAATTTACAATGAATGCTAAACTTAATTGAATATTCGAATCCCATGTCATAAAACGGACGGCTTTACGAATATCGTTTGGATCATTGTAATCGACTTTTCTTGTTTGAGACAGTGACGAATGTAAGTACAGATTATGCGGCATCACAGTTGCTCCGACAATCCCGAGTGCTAATGTTAATATACTCTCGTGCCCTGGTGCTGTCTTATCAAACAACTGCGCTGTCGGTAAGAATCCTTGGAAAATTCCAGAGATACTTGGATCAGCTAGCGCTACAAGATACACGAAAATCAAGAGAATTGTAAAAATCAAGGTCGATACAATCGCTTCGATTTTCTTGAAGCCCATCTTCATAATTCCTAACAGTAAAAATACGTCTAGAACTGTAATAAAGATGGCTCCCATAATTGGAATGCCAAACAAGAGATTCAATGCAATGGCCGACCCTAGCACTTCTGCTAAGTCAGTAGCCATCAGCGCTAACTCGACAATCACCCATAAAACATGACGCAACCATTTAGGTGCATGATGAGCCGTCGCTTGCGCTAAGTCCATTCGTGTCACAATTCCAAGTTTTCCAGACATTTGTTGCAACTGCATCGCAATTAATGATGAAACAAGAATAACAAAGAGCAATGTGTATTTATAAGAAGCTCCTCCAACCACACTCGTTATCCAGTTTCCTGGATCCATATACCCTACCGCTACAAGAGCACCTGGTCCCAAGAAAGCTCGTAAATTTTGCCAAAAATGATTATTATTAGGAGTTTCTATCGATTGATTCACTTCTGAAAGTGATACTTTTTTACGTGTAGACATAATTTCCTCCTTTTCATGTAAATTATTTCATTTCATGAAACTTTTCTAAAATAAGTCCATTTCATATAATTAAATATATAAAAAACAGTGCCTATTATAACACTCAGGCGACCATCGCGCAATGTGAGATGTTACAGTAGGCACTGCTTTATGTAATTTTATTAACTCTGATGAACTATAATCGAATATCGCTTCACGACTTGAGGTAACTGCTCCAGAAGCGCATCGTTGGTTTGGCTCTTCCCCATGAAGAACACGGTCGTTGTGCCATCCTTTTGTTCAATTCTGACAGCATATCGGCTACCTCCACTCTGTCGACCATGCATGGAGTCAATCGAAATCTGGCGAATCGATGCTAAAGGGATGCAACGCTTTTTGAAACAGAACGCCACGTGAATGTAAAATATCCCATTCGCAATATGAAACGGTGCCGTAAACGGACCCGCGCTCTGTTTTGTAGCTGTCCATCGGCGAACGAAAATGACAAGCAGACATGTCGCAATAAACCCAAAACTCACCAGGAATATCAGCGGAATCCCCTGGCCTACTCCACTTTCTATCGTTGCCATCTTCGTTCCTCCTTTCTACCTTTTCACTCTGACTTTTTCATGCTCTTAGTAAGAGTCCACAGCGCTCCTACTATCAACAAGATTCCAACAACAAATAAGGGACCTTCTATCGCTTTGATTTCCTCCATAAACGGTACGACATACATGCTGAGCTCTACTAAGATGACTCCAATAAGAATCAGCACAAACACTAGGATTTTCCCTTTTTTAGACATTGCTTTCTATCCTTTCTTAGTTGTTGTTGAGTGGTCTCTTTTATCCCACTTTAAAGGTAAATGAGGTGTAATATCAACCGAATTACGATACGCAATTACTTTGTTCAATCTATCAAAATACGTCTTCCAATCTTCTGGTGAAAAGTTTCGATATTTATATTCTGAAATTTCAGCATTATCTATCAACGGTTGCAAGTTTTCTACTGTTATCTCCAGATTCTTTTTATCAACTATAACTTTTCCACTCTCAATTTCACTTAAAGAATGGCTGAAAAAATCTTTAGAAAACATACATTCTAAGTTTTCTGAATAAATCCATTCCACTAAATTTGTCTCGTCGATGAAATACTCCATTAGATTTCCTTTAAAACAATAGTATAAAAACTGATCCAGTTTATCTTCTGACATCATAAACTTATCGGGATTCAAATTCCGTTTTCCTGCTGAATTTTTCATGTTCGGTAATAATAACAAATTTCCCCTCGATGCATAATTTTCTGCGAAATCATTAAAAAGCGTCCACTCCTCATTTTTATGATTTGAAAGAATTGTATCGATACTGGCATTATTTTTCGCTATTATCTTGCCTTCTTTATTAAGACCCAAATAATAAGTCAGCGGAGCCCAAATAGAAGTCATAATATCCCCGCGTTCAGCAAAATCCTTTTTCTCCCAACTGTTCTCAAGGAAAGAAATTATTTCATCAAAATGATAAAAGTATACCGCATCTGAATCATATAAAAATCGAGGGGTGTTAGGAATATCTTCCCTATAATAATGCAATAGCATTTTTAACCCACTATTATCTTCCCCACAATCCACTGAGGCTGTTGAAAAGATGTGATCAAAAACTTCCTTGCTTCGACCTTTCATTTTCCCTCCCACTCCCTTCTATCTGGTTTTTCAGTGCTATGTCCTTCTGCTCATTGTTCACTCTATTTCTATCTTACCGAGCTTTTTTATTTTTTTCCACCTCTTTTAAGTAGGTTTTAGGTTCGTCATGCAAAGTATAGTTAACCAAACGGAAAGGAGAATCTCCCCAACCAGGCGAGCAGTCGCAACCATTGTCACATTGGTCGCAGGAACGTGTATGAATTCTTCAGCCACCAAGTGTACTCCCCATTCATGTACTTGATTTTTATAATTCCATTCGTGCTTGGAGTCGTACCAAATCTCATAGCAAAAAAGACCGGAAAAACTTTCTTGGAATCAGAAGACGCAGAAGCAACCTACAAGATGGGTGTCCTCACCTTCATCTTCGGCAGCTTCCTCAAAGGAGTCTTCGACATCTACGGAACCAGCTCCGTCTACTCAACCCTCTACTTACCAGTCGGTGCGGTACTGCTTATTGCAGCGCTGGGGTTAGAGTTGTACTACAAAAAGGCAGTTGCTAAATAAAAAGGCCCGGGCCCTCTTTAAAAAGGTCCGGGTTTTTAAGTTAAAGGATACTATCTACACGAAAATTAATAATATGCAACCTCTGCATCTCCATAATCAATAATATCCATTGTCTTCAATGACATTTTCAAGCCAATTCCATGCTCCGATTCTCGAGGAGAACCAAACTCAAGCCCAAAAATAAAATCTGATTCGTGATCTTCTGATAACAAATGTATTCCAAGTAATTCTAAAGGTATTTTTTCGCCAAGCTCTTGAAAGACTTTCTCTTCTGCTTTATAAAACCACACTCCTGATTTTTCTAACAGTTGATGTATTTTTGTTTGATAACTGTTTGGAAGATTCGTTGCGAATTCAGATATTTCTAAACCATCTGATACCTCTAACCATACTTTTCTACTTGCTTCTGGAATCGTTACATATGTCCCGAAATTTTCATCTAAGACTATTTTAAACTCATTCATATGTTTCTCCTTTAACTATTTCTTGGACTCATCTTTTCGGTCTTTCGCTAATGCTCCCCAACCTTCTGCAAATCGTGCATTAGTTACAACTTCTCCTGGATATTTTTCTTCTAGGTATTGAAATATTTCAGACGGATTAATTCCATCTTTCCATACCTCCTCAAGAAGTGGACTACACAATATCACTTTTCCTCTTTTCAAAGAGTGTTTTAAAAATGTACCGTAAACTGGAATCTTCGTTAATATATTATATGTTTTACGTTTCATCCCCAAGAATCTCCTTATTCTATTCCTGAAAATATGCATCCATATCTTTCTCATTTTTTAAAATCTCTTTTTCAGGAATTCCTACGTATCTAGCTAGATTAATAGTGCCTTGAAATGCCATCACATAATCTGGAGAAAATGCCATCTCTAAAAGTCTATAAAACTCTTTCATCTGCACATCTAATTCCTTAATATAATTTCGTAGTTTCTTTTCAAGGTAAGTATCATACTCATTCCCCTTTTTAAAATTTCAATCAATTTTCACTTTGATATTCCTTTAAAATATCATTTATACATATCAAGTCCTCTGTATCATCTCTCTTATACTTTCCATATGGACATTCTAGACATTTTGCTTTTACCGCATTTCCAACATTGTTATTTCTACGTCTATTTTTAATTTCTTTCATTATTTTTCCGTCCATAATTTCAAAGTGTAAAGAAGTATTATCAGAAAAACCTTCCTCTGCAACATAACGTTCACTGAAAGCAAAATATTTTAGTGAATTATTTTCTAAGAATGTTTCTAAATATCTTCTTTTAATAAAGACCGTACGACCAACAACATCTTCATAAAATGAATTTTTATTGTTGTTACAAATTATTATCTTTTCCTTGAATTCATTTTCCCAAGACATATCTGAAATATTCAGACTAAGATTAAAAAACTTAATCATTTCAGAAGGAGGTAATACCAACGATGTTTTATCAAACACTTCTGAGCCACTACATATATTATTTACTTCTTTACATAACCACGGTTTATAGTCATTGATAATATAATCTTCTAAGCTCCTACAATAATCTTCTACCTCTATCGTTAAATACCGTGCGTTACCATCATCTTCAACTGTTTCTTTCTCAGAAGTACAGCAATATATAATATATTTATCCTGCCATCGATCAATAAATTCTTCTTGGTCGCCTTGTAAAAATACCCTCCCACTTAGCAAAACCCACGTTTCCTTCTTATATTCAATTTCTTGTATAAGAGTTAAAAGGTTTTCACGTGTCAGCTTAGCATCGTGCAACCATTTTTCATCAAATTTAATAGGCAGTTGAACTCGATTACTTACTAAATCATCTAAAGCTTCGATATAATCTTGATAAATTGAAATCGGAGTAGTCACATATATCTCTTCACAAAGGTAGTAAGGATTATATACATCGTATCCTATTGTGTAATGATCCGAATTGAAAGATATAAAATCATATATATAATAATTACACATCAAACTCCCATAATAAATTCCTACCGCAATATCAACACACTTCATATATAATGAATTTTGAAAAAATTCCTCGTTATAGCTAATACTGTCACGGTTTGCAGGAAGATGATAAAAATCAAAAATAGATTTTAAGACTTTTTCAAAACATTCAAGGAAAGAGTTCTTATCTAAAATTTCTAAATTTGAAAAGCTTAGTATTTCATCCTTTAAACTTGTTTCAAGCCCTCCCCATCCACTGCATTCTCCACCATCAATACACTTATGTTTCTCACATAAATATTCATTAAGTTGCTTTATATTATTTTTATCCTCAGCCAAAAACGGTTTACTTATTTCAATCTTATCCTTTGAAAAATATTTGATTGGTAGGAAATCTTTATTCATCCAATCCACATTGTGTAAAATATCGTTTAAATAATCTGAAATCATTGCTTTATCATTATACTGATACAAATTCTTTCTATTCCAATTAATAAAATCATAAGGATTTCCTAGATAGGAAGAAATTCTAAAAACACTTTTTGCTGTAAGATTATTGTGATTGATTCTTATTCTATTGAAAAAATCAATAATTAAACTATTATTCCTCCTCAATTGGCTAATGACATTTATAATACTTTCTTGAATATAAAAGTCCCCTATCCTATCAAATTCGAAGATAACCTTATTTAAAAAGATATCATTATCTGAAAGAATCTCATATAGAACTTTCATAGCTAAAACTCTAATATCTTTATTAGACGATGAACAACAAAGTAACGAAAAATAAAAGGCTTCTTGTCTTTGGTTTCCTTCTTTGTTTAAAGTGATAAAATATAAAACATTTTTTAATCTATTTTTTATACTATCCAACGCTCTGTATTCTCTTAACAAATCAGATAACTCTCTACATTTCTCAACTCCCGTACAATAATACTCAAATAAAAAGTTACTACAATTAAAAGGTTTAGCCGTATACCCCCCTGTTATATTTAGCAAAATATCCTTGTTATTTGGTTTAAATAATTTTTGAAACTTAACAATATCATTTTCTTTAAAATGTATTTTGGGTATGGTTTCGTATAACATATATTCAAGGTTAATATTTATAATTATTTCCCTTATTCTTTTATAATCTGGAGAGAATTTATCAAAAAGTAAAATTAAAACGGCCTCTCTTAACGAAGTCATAATTGCTAGTTTATTCCTTAATATTTCAATTAGCTCTGCATCTGTTTTTTTCTTCATATCTTCAAATAAGGATCTTGCTAATAAAAAATCTGTCAAAGAATCTATCGTAAAGAAATATTCTTTTTTATTCTCACTCTCAAAGAAATCTAAAAAACCCAATTGTATCATTGATGTCAAAAAAAATTCTTTAGTTCTGATTAAAGAAAGTAGGGTACTCTCGTTAATGTTTTTAGAATTATTTCGATACATCCAATCCGCAATTCTTTTTGTATCTTTCCAAATCTCTATTGCAGAAAATGTCTTATCATTCCCAAAAGTTCTAGTTATTGATTTTTTTATATATTGTTCCAAGATAAATGTAATAGATGCTATCCCATTTTCTTTGGCCTTAATGATTTTATGTGACGAAAGTACATCGCATAACATCCCTAATAATAAAGCATTATTTGAATATAGAATATCCTCATACATATAAACATTTGGAATAGATAACTTCAGCATTTCACTTAAAGCGGACTCAAATGATACCCCTTGAAATCTTTTCTCATACTTAGATAATTTTTGAAATTCCTTCACCATATTATCGTTCATTGAATTCGTTCTATAAGTCAGCACGATCCGTATTTTGGGATATTTTTTTAACTTCTTTAAAATTACTAATAATTCTCGCTGTCCCTTCTCTGTCATTTCATTAACAGCATCAAATACAAATACAAATCCATCTTCACTTGCATTTATTATCTCTTGTAAATCTATACTCTCTAATGTTTTTTCAAATTTCCCATATAAACACAAATGTTTAATTTTTTTACTTTCAAGTTCATTTTCAAAACATTTTATAAAATAGCTTTTGCCAACTCCACCTTCTCCAGATATAATACAAAAAGAATGCATTTTAACACATGCTTCTATTTCATGAATACCTATACCATACCAGTTTGTCGACTTTTGTTTTATTTGATTAAGTATTTCCGATACTTTTTCTAAGAACAATTTTTTATTTGAAAGAAAGGCATTATATTCTAACAATGTTTTTTCTAATTCATTACTTTTCTTATATAAGTCGCTATCATTATTAGGCTTTCTAAACTTTGGAAAACCTCCTAGTAAATAGCCCATGAATTCTGGTTCTTTCCATTCCATTTTATAATGAATATCCCTTATAGAATTCATTTTATTTCTATGGTACTCATTCAATTCTCTATAGTTCATGAAAGTACTTACTCCCTAAAATTTAATTTTTTACCAATGAACCTAAATCTAATATCTTAATTATATTTTCGCAAATACTCCTTTATAATTTTAGGAAGATAACTGTGTTCTATCTTCAGGAATAAATACATGTATGCTACTTTCAGTAGGCCTTACAAAATCAATATAAATTCTTCTTCCGAATTCTTTTACTTTCTTATTATTATCTTTAATGATTAAATCAAAATTCCCTTCTGCTATCTCAAAATATACTTCTCCATCTTTAGACTTTTCTAAAAAAGTTTGAATTTTTTGCTCGTAAAACAGTTGTCCTCTATATTCTTTAGAATTACGATTGGATAGAGGATTCTGGAGTCTAATATTTTCACCATTGCCAACTCCAAAAAAATTATAAACTTTTTTGTAATTATTTTTAAGTTCGCTTTTTGTTAGTAAATACTTCTTAAACATCCTTGCTATTAAATGTCCTCTGTCTTGATTAGTTGTATCCTTCCCCTGAATAACGCTGACTCTTTCTAAAGTGGGAACAAAGTAACCTTCTTTTGGTACCTTTCTTAACCATATTTTTATAACGCCCTCCTCATATTTCGGAGAATTTTTAACTTCGTCATATTCGTCAACTTTATTATAACAGTCAAGAATATTATAATATTTACCATTTTCTATAATTTCTACGTTAAACTCTGGCATCCCATACCTCACTCTCTAAAAGTTTCTTCCCCATCCTCACGACATACAATCTTTCATCTTCACCAACAAGTTGACTAAGCAGCTCCGTCGCTCGCTCTGTATCTCCTTTAATCGCAGCATTTACCGCCTTGTAGTAGATGATTTCTAGCTGTCGGTACTTGTAGTCGTTCGTTAATGTTTCGAAGTAGTCGTTGCTCTCGTGCGCGATGGTTAGGTCATAGAGAGCCACACTCATTTTTTGCATCTTTTCGGCCATCGTAGGGTCTGTTATCGTCAGCTCCCCTATCATCCCATCCAGCTCTTCTCGGTTCAACTCCGGCTGGCTCAGTACGACTGAACGAATCCGGTAGCTTTGCAAGATGTTTCGGAATTGCGATTGAAGTCCGTCTCGATTCAAGATTTCTTCGGCCTTTCGAATCGCCGTCTCGAAGTCCCCTGTCATGTACGCCAAGGAAACTTCCGACGTTGCGGCGACTAATCGGAGGACCGCTCTTTTTCCCTCTTTATTCATCTCTATATATTGTTTCCACGATGCTAAATCCAAATCCACATGCAACAATTTTTCCACGGTGGTTAAATACCATTTATTAATCAAATAGATGGTAAGGGCTAATCCGACGATAATCACAAGAAGGCTCACCGTTTGCATCGTAAATTCACTTGCTACTAGCGGAACGCAAAGAATGAGAACAATTGCGAAAATCCCCGCGCATCTCGTATAGAGCGTATATTTTTTTCGTACTGATTGATAGTCCATATCGTTCCTCCAAAGTAGCACTCGCCTGCCTATGATTGCGGTTACAAAATTATTTATGTTTTTAATCAAAATGACTGTCTTAGCCCATTATCTCACGTTCCCGTTGTTGCTTCAATGGTTTACGGAAGATTATTTACTACCTTTTTTAGCTAACTCTAATAGTTCTCCTCATAATACTTATCGTAAACAAAAATACCGGAGCCCCTTACATGGCTCCGGTTTTGTTTTAGAAATAGCACATAGATACTTTCTCTAATTATTTTAAATTTCTTTCAATGTAATAGTTTCTTGTAAAGTCGACGCATTCTGCCATATCGATTAAGAGTAATTCTGCTCCGTTCAGAGTTTCTTTTCCAACGTGATGAGCCTTCATAAATTCTTTCTGGATTTCTAAATAATCATCATAACTATCTAAATCTACATTTTTAAATTCAATCCACTCATCGCCATTAGTCGTTGAAATTTTACTTCGCTCGATCAATACTTCTCGATTTAATCTATTTTCAGCTAAGTGTAAAGATGTATTTGTCTCAAAATTTGTTCCAATCATTAGTATTTTAGCCTTTAATGCATACATCTTTCCAAGCGGGGATTGTTCTCCAAAAGGAAAATCAAACCCGTTATTTGGAGCAATTTCAGCCGCTCGATGACCAATAGCCGTAAACGAGTACATCGGATGTTCTCCTCTAATGGCTTGAGGTAAAATTCCAATAAAATTGCTAAAGCTACCCATTGATTTAGAAAACGACAATTTCTTGTTATAAGCTGGCAAATCCTCTCTAATGCTATCATGCCACTCTACAGGAACTGGAGGATAGTGCCAATTCACAGGGTCTGAGATTTCAACAGTCTGAGAAGGTACAACAATTGTCCCTTCTTCACCAACAACGTTTCTCAAAGCATTATAAAGACTCTCTGGTCCGCCAATTACATATCCCATAGATGACAACGAAACATGTGCCAGTACAATATCGCCTCGCTTTATTCCTAGATTTATAAATTTTTGTTCCAAATCTTTACTCGTTACTGGGGTAAGACCCTTTTCTATTGAATCATTCATATATTTAAACATCTTATGTTCTCCATTATAAACTTATATCAATCTGTTTTATTCCAGCTTTCCATAGGGGTAATTCTTTTATTAAATATTGAGGTCGTATATCATACTCACTTAATCTTTGAAGGTCTATCCATTCACATTCATACTTTCCTTCATCCAGCGTATGAGATGGAACCTCCCCTAGAAGAGTCACTTTATAATGAAATTCGATCATATGATGGAGTTCGCCTTTATAATCAAATCGATTCTCCACAACAAACATTAACTCTTCGACTTCACAATCGATACCTAATTCCTCTTTCACTTCTCTGGCTACAGCTTCACGGCTTGCTTCGCCTACTAATATTGCCCCGCCCACTAAGTGATTTTGGTCTTCTACTTTATAAGTAAGCAACTTGCCATCCTTTACTACTATGGCCGATACTCTAACGCCATATCTATAAGTATCTCCTATCACTCGAAAATCCATGGTCACCACTTCTTTCTGAAAAATGAATACAACTATTATAACACAGTTCTTATCCTTGTGGATTCCGCATAAAAATAACACCTTATCCTACTGACAAGGTGTATCTATTCGTCTATATGAACTTCCACACTTTCCTTGGTTAAAACGACTATTTTTTCTCTTTTTTATTCTTAATAAAGACGATGATTACTATACAAATCACTAACCCTGTAGCTGCTGGTTTAACGAGCGCCATTCCATTTTCTCCACTAGAAAGGATACTATGGACGACCTTTAATACAGCTCCAGCAATTACAACCCATAATAATTGTCCCCATTTTCGATTCCAAGTAGTGTAAATCATAAAAATAAAGAATAATAAAATCAATGTACAAACGACTATTTTCTCCGTTGTCCAGCCACTCGTTAAATAGTTCTTTTCAAACTCTAAGAATAAATGAACCTGTTCATCCACCGCTTCCGGTTTTGGAAACCAAAACATACTCGTGAATAAGCCAAAAATCGACATAAACAAAATTGAAAATGATTGTTTATAAGCACCAATAACAATTGGGATTATAAACAATGGTCTAATATACCAACTGAGAATATTTTGGTGTCTTGAAAAAGCCCACGTAAAAAACTCTCGATTTGTAAAAAACATATAAATCAACACTACTGTTGAAATCGCAAAAAATAATCCCATGATTCTATCTAATTTTTTACTTTGCATCATATATTATCTCCATTATTCCAAAACTAATTTATCTTTTTACAAAATAATTTGTAATTATGGCTCTCCTATCTTTCAACTGTCCCATTCAATAGAACCTTTGCCATTTTCACCACATACAACTCTTCATCTTCATAAACGAGCTTGCTTAGTAATTCGTGAGCCCGAGCCGTATCACCTTTAATGGTGGCATTCAAGGCTTGATAGTAGATAATTTCTAACTGTGGATACTTGAATTCATTCGTAAGCTCTTCGAAATAGTCGTTACTCTCTTGCGCAATCGTTAAGTCATAGAGAGCCACACTTACTTGTTTGGTTTTTTTGGCCAATGTTGGTTCTGTAATCGTTAGATTGTTAAGCATTACATCCAGTTCTTCTCGGCTCAACTCCGGCTGACTCAATACGACCGAACGAATCAAATAGCTTTCCAAAATATCCTTAAATTGCGACTTAAGCCCGTCTAAATTCAAGGCTTCTTTGGCCTTCTGAACCGCTGTTTCAAAGTTTCCTGTCATATATGCGTATGAGACTTCTGTCGTTTTTGCATCTATCTGTAGTGCTACTCTTTTGGCCGTTTTATTGAATTCGATATATTGTTTCCACGATGCCAAATCCAAATCCACGTGAAGTAATTTCGCTACATTTCCTAAATACCATTTATTGATCAGTTGGATGCCTAGTAATAATCCCGCAAAAATCACTAGGACGCCTACTGTTTGAAGAAGCGTATCTCTTATTACTACTGCGAAACAAAGAATCAGAATCATTGCTAAAATTCCCGCGCCTCTAGTATAAAGTGTGTATTTTTTTCGTACTGCTTGATAATCCATTGTTTCTCCTCCAAACTCTCTAATTGCCAGTTCAAACTTCCTTGTTTTGGTTTCAAGTACGGCAATATTATTTTCGAAATACGATTCGAATCCATTATCTCATATTCACCATTTTGCTTCAATGACTTCGAAACGGTGAATTCATAGCTTCCATATCCAGAGTTAGTATTCTCCTTCGTAATATTTATTAATCATAATCATTAATATTGGAGAAGATCCAAGGGAAATTGCTAACAAAGCTGCAGGTAAGTACGCCTGCACTGCGATACAGACAACTGCAATCATTCCCATTAAAAACATGAGTACAGATGCCATCGTTGCATTTACTTTATCTCTGATTTTTTCATTTCGTTCATCATTCATACTAATTTTGTAATCACGGTCCTTTGCCAATAGTCTAAGGTGAGTGAGTTGCACATATGAAACAGATACGCTGATGGCAAAAACAAAAGTCAACAGCACTTTGATAGCTCCATTCAAATTAAAAGTCCACGATAGAATCAAACTACAAAGTCCGATTACATATCCTAAATACCAAATGTTATTTTTCTTCATTTTTGATCCTCCTCGAAAATAAAAACCTCTTCAATCGATACGTTGAAGAATCTCGCTATTTTAAATGCCAAGATGATGGACGGATTGTATCTTCCGTTTTCTAAAGACCCCACTGTTTGCCTTGAAACTTCAAGGGCATTCGCGAGCTCTTCTTGCGTGATTCCCTTTGCTTTTCGAATTTCTTCTAATCTATTCTTCACATTCAATCCCCTCCTTAAATGGAAAGTTTACTTTACATACAATATAATTATTTTCTAGTAAAATGTCAAGTTTACTTTCCATCGTCAAATAAAAAAGTAGCAGGCAAATGTTACTTCGCCTGCTTCTGATTTCAATTTATTTTATAGTTCCCTTACCGACCATAAATCGACTGTTACCCTCTCTCTTTGAACTCATCGAAGTATAGGACCTCGACTTGTCCAGACCAATCCAAGACACAACCAACGAAGTCAACAAGGTCTAGCCCTGGCATTTCATAAGTGTCACCGTTGTTAACGCTGCCCGTTGCATCTTCAATGTAAGTCACCTTATAGCCTCTGTCTGACGCGATAATGGCAGAAAATAAGCAGCAATATTCCGCGTTCAGTCCCGTAATCACCACTTCATCGACCGAATGGTTCGCAAGAATCGCCTTCAACTCTTCGCTCTGGAAAATATTTGGTGAGTCTTTTTCTACGATAAAATCCGCATCCGCAGAAAGCTCTTCGTCAAGCGCTCCTCGTTCATCGCCATTGTAAATAATACTCTCCTCATTCTCATCAATATGACGCGTATGAATAATGAGATTCCCGCTCGCTTTAAACATCTTTTGTAACTTCAAAATATTCTCTCTAAGCAGGTCAAAATCCCCTCTGGTCAACATTCCTTTTTGGCAATCTAAAACAATTAGTGCTTTCACTAGTAGAGTTCCTTTAATTTCAGTAACTTAGATATTCTTATTTAGCATCTTTCACCATCTTTTGTAACTCTGATAAACAATTCTCAAGATACTTCAAACTATTTTTAGCTACCCTAATTTTATTTTTGTTTTCTTTTTGCTCTTTTTTATCCTCTGACTGCATGTTGCTTTCAAATTCAGTAATACTATTTTTTATGGTATCGATTTGACTCTCCAATTTAGTATAAATATCAATAATAGACTTTTCATCATTCAGACGTTCTTTTAATACTACTTTGCAATATGTCAACAATCTAGAACATTCATTCAAAACATATCCCTCTTGAGAAAGAAGGTAAACTGTTGTAGCTGCAGACATACCAGTACCACTAACCATACCGAGAAGTGCTCCACCTCCAGTAATAATCGCAGTGCCACCAGCCATACCAAAACCACCCGCAGCTAGAGAACCTCCACCAAGGACTGCTAGACAGTGGCTAATTAATGCTGCACCTGACAATCCAGCGCCCCCATTACCAACTAAAGCTACGGCAATTACTGGTGCGAATGAGAACGCTAATACTCCACTCGCTATCATTACGGCAGCAGTGCCGATAGCTCCAACAATCATTCCTTTATCTGCTCCTGCAATTTTTGAGACCGATTTTCTATAAACTTTTTTTATCTTCTCAATTTCTTTTGCACTAATAAGATCTTGTATTTGAGTATAATTCTCTAAAAGATACTTACTTTTATTTTTGAATTTTTTTAACTTTTTATCGTTATCATCTTCGAATATTGCATAATAAGGTTCAAACAACATGGCTTCCAATACGATTAAATATTGAGCCATTTCATTACTATTAGTCTCCAAATACTTTTGGATCTCTATCTCATTCAGGAAAAAGTTTTCTAGCGTAATATTATCGCTTGATAACATAGTTACTAAATTTTCCTGCCACTTTTTTTGCCATACCCTTTTTAAATCTTCAGCTTCCTTATTTTTAGTGATAGAAATATCATCAGATACTATTAGATTTTCTAATGAATATAAAATTCTCATTTCTTCAAAATCTAAAGATAAACAGTTAAGATCAACAATTCTTTTTTCAAACTCTTGCTCTTTGGCTAGTTGTTCATCCCTATTCTTCTTAGCTTCACGAATATCCTCCGCTATATATTCTGAATCAGCTTTGCATGCAACAATAAAACGACCTACACCTACAACATTAATTCGCACAGCAAAATCAACAAAGAATGTTAGATTCATTCCATTTTTCAAGCCAGCTCTCACCGCCGCATCTGCTGCATCAAGCGCAACAAGTGTGCCGGAGCTTACCGTTACCATTCTTTTTATAGTTCGATTATTAAATGGTAAAATTTTCTCAACATTTATTTTCTTGAAGTCATTAAACGACTTAATTTCTTCTCTCTTTAATTCATCTGATAATCTTCTAATAAAATAAAAACTGCGAACTATCGTTTCATTCATTAAAACAGGAACTGCTTGTTTTCCAATTTCATGTAAAACCCCTATTTCCGTTCTTAAGTCAAATTTCATCGGTTCAAGAAGTTTTCCTGCTTCATCTCTTTTTCCTAATAGCGTTCCGTTAAACAATTTAGAAACCCATGTATGAAATTCAATGTCACCAATTTTTTTATCTCTAAAAACTGGTAACGACGATAATTCCTTGATTAATGAAACAATAGGTCCAGGTATCCCTGTTCCATCACCCGCTGTTGCATTGGACCCCGCCATATCACTAACCATATGGAAGAACCAATGTACTGTTCCATAAACAATTTTTTGGGGAATATCTTTCCCAATGAAAGTGTTATCGACAACATCTACTATAATAAGATTTCCATTTGTATCAGTACCTATTACTTTTTTTGTGAATTGTGTAAATATCGAACACATCAATCCGCCTAAACTAAAATGATGTGAGAAATCTCTTAAATGATGTTGTAATCCTCCTCCAAATGTTGGCGTATTTTTATCCGCAGCCAAAGGAAACATTTTTTCCATAGATTTAATGGCACCTGAAAGATTATCGCCCTTGTATCCATTCCATTTAGCCATACGTTTTACAAATTTATTTATTGTATCATTTCCCCACTGTCGGCCTTCTACTAGCGAAAACTCTCCAGTGTAAAAAATATCCACAGCAGCTGCGATTGTACCACTAGCGACTGCCAAGAGATAATCAATCTTATCTGCTTTATTTATATTTGCATCCCACGAATCTTCTACAATATCTACAACAGTTTCAGAAGATGGAGTTATGAGCTCTGGTGAATTCTCATCATCAATTGTATACTCTAACAAGTACTTTGAAGTTGGAATATTCACATCATATTTGACAGTCAGTTCTTCATTTTTTATTGCAACTTTTTCTGTAATTGATTTCATTTTTTATACTTACCCCTCTACTGTTCGAATTAAAATCAGCACACACCTAACGCCTCTCTAACAATCCAAATCTTCTTTCACATACCCTTCTACATCTTCAATCTCAACAAACAGCGGGTCTAAGTGACACAAGAAGTGCCAGTCTTTGGCGCCTTTTTTTCTATAGAGAATCGCCTCGCCATCTTCACTTCCGAAATAACTTCTATCCACCACATACTCTTTGCTTTCTAAGAAAGCTTTTGCCTTGCGGAAGTTTGCTTCTCTTGCTTCAACATAGGCTTTCACTTCATCGTTATTAATGACATAAGCGTCGATTAGTGAGTACCCTTCAATCATTTTATTGTTTTTAACGGACAGATTTGAAATTTCTTTCCAAACAATGACCACAATTTCCGCAGGGTCGAACATCCATTTAGACAAGGGGACAATGTTTCCATTATAGACAATCTCTATATAATCCGGTAAGTGTACAGGATTAAAAGATTCCATTTCAAACTCATCTTCTTTTTCTAAAGTATATCCAGGGATTTGAGCGACAAAAGCTCTTCCTTCTTCTAAAGAATCAAACGCAACCAAATCTTTTTTATAATCACCTTGATACAATTCCAATATAACCATCGATGACCCTCCTAAACTTTTTCATTCTAAACATTATTACGATACCTTTAATCACACGAAACAAGCACTCACAATGTACATCCAATAGACCTGTCTGCATGACGACCCTCTCTATAATCCTTTTAAAGGTACATAGAGTTTTCTAAACAACGTATCAGACAGAAAAAGAGAAGATGTTTATTTACGATACGCCTCTATTTTGTTTTTATATTCTTTCAGAAGCTGCTTGGAATAAACTTTTTCATTCTTTGAATCTCGAACTTCCCTCCAAAGAATAGAGGCAACGGTTAACTTGTTAGCAAACTGATGGCTACTTTCATCTGAACAAAAGTCTTTTAAAAATTGATTCCACTGACAAGCAGAATGATCATACTTGGCATAATCGGACTCTCCATAATAAATTTTAATCATATCTTGAATCGTAAATTTTAGATCATTATCCCTTTTTACTTTTCGCCAAGCAGTTGCCATATCCGCATTGAATTTAAACGGACTAACCCCTGTTACCGCAGCAAAATAATCTCTAAACTTCTGGTTAAAAGAAAACCCACAGTTCAGGAGCGGGGTTTCTAAAGTGATTACTTCGGATTGAGTTTTGAGATCTTTCCTCACAGATTTCTCTACTTTATTTCCTTGAAAATATTGTTCAATTATATAAACTAATTCTTTCTTCGTCCCTCTATACTCTAATCCAAGAGACTTGCAAATTTGGGAAAGTTCCTCTCGATACCAATAGTATTGGTTAAATTCTTCAAATGATTTTATCTCTTTAAAACTAGGTCTATTCTCTACCAAAAAATCACCTCCACCCCTTCAAATCTATGACGGTAACTTCCATCAGCATGTCCCCTCAACTTGAGGCCATAGTAAAAGTCAATCTATTTTATGACAACCGTTTCTTCCCATCGTCTGAGCACATCTTTTAAAGGCTCATCTAAATAGGTATAAACCTTGTCTGTGATCCACTCAGGAATTCCATAAGCTGCCTCGGCGATACTTCCTGTGATTGCAGCAAAAGTATCACTGTCCCCACCAAGTGAAATCGCATTTCGAATCGCATCTTCAAAATCTGTACTCTCCAGAAAGGCAATGATAGCTTGAGGAACCGTCTCTTGGCACGTTTCATTGAATCGATACGTAGGACGAATTTCATCCAGCGTTTTAGAAAGGTCATATCCATACTTTCTCTCGATATGTTCCTTAACACGTCTTTTGATTTCCGCAGGGTTCTCGCTACCATCACCACCGCAGAAATAACGACACATAAAAATCGCATCCGCTGTTGCCATTGCGCCTTTGATTCCTTCTGGATGATTATGCGTCACCTCTGAAGAAAGTTGAGCCAGACGTTTCCCCTCAAACGGCAACTCGCTTGTTGCAGCCTCCATCACCCAAGCACACGGAGAAACACGCATCGCAGAACCATTCCCAAAACTATTGTAAGGTTCACGGTTATCAGTCATCAGCCACCGGTTAAACCTGGCACCGTAATCCGCGTTTGGATACATTCTGCCGTACTTCTTCATGGCATCAATGAAGTCATCCTTCTGTCCACCATTCATGATTGCTTCCGCCACAGCACAGGTCATTACCGTATCATCTGTGAAAAAACAGTCTTCTCTAAAAAATGGAAACTCTTTTGTTTTGATATTATTCCATTCATAAACAGACCCAACAACATCTCCTACTATTGCTCCTAACATATAAATCCTCCTTTTACAAAATTAATTATTTTTGTCAAAAAATGTATATAGACATTTCAAGCTCCTATGACAGTCCTCCTTTTTATACTCTATATTTATGAACCCTCGGAACTATATCCCTTAACTAGAACAGCCCCCAAAAATAGAGAGTTACCGACTATTTCTTAATTTAACATAAGAATATATATCATAAACCTTTTTGTTTAAATAAACTCATGGAAAATCCCTAGTTTGGTTATTGGATACCTTTGCTTTATTTATATAAAATAGTTATTTTAAACTTTCTTTCCATACTGATAAAAAGGAATGTTAACAAAATCTTGAGTATATGGTTTTATGTTCGATCTATTTTTCAACCATGTGGGTAACAAGGCAATTCCTTGTCCTTTTTCAACTAAGGTAATAATATTTTCAAATGAATCAATTTCTACAAACTCTTTTAAATGAGCGAACTCTCTTACGGTTCTTTTTCTAAAAGGGCAATTTTCATCTTTATTAATTAAAAAAGGTGTCTCCTTGGCAACCAATTGATTGCTTGAGCAAAAATACATTGCTTCAATGTTTCCTAGAATTTCATCATAATTTTTAAGATTTTTAATCTTTTGAAAACAAAAAATCTTATCAAAATCTTCTTGCTGAGCGACACTTGGTATTTCTGAAGTTTTTTTGATAGTGATATCACTTATACCTAAATCAATTGTATGCAAATTATTAATATCATGATTTAATAATAATTCTGAAATTAAGACGGTTACTTTTTCCTTTGAAATCCTCTTTTTTAAATTCTCCAAATTATTAGAGGTTTCCTTACAAAATTGATAAAACAAGTCTCCTTTTTCAGTTGGAACTAATCCATTATAATTTCTAAGAAATAGCTTACACCCCAGTTCAGTTTCAATCACTTTTAATCTAGCGCTTAAATTTGATTGTGCATATTGTAAAATCTTTGAACTTTTATTTATGGATTTTGTTTCATAGATTGTCACAAAGATTTTCATAAGAACGAGTCTTTATTATCTACACTTACTTAGTAATTACATCACATGACATCAAT
>ERZ773076.93-NODE-93-length-50544-cov-15.625404_pt1 | contig 50544 bp, 46 predicted proteins | sample MGYA00580613_ERZ773076 | MGnify/ENA primary metagenome ERZ773076 (study PRJEB29015, sample SAMEA2738005) | human oral metagenome | biome: human oral; feature: human-associated habitat; material: dental | place: China | collected 2057 ...
TAACACAAACAACCTTGAGTGGACTCAAGCTATCTTGCGTGCAGCAGAAGCTAAACAAGCTCCAGTGCTTATCCAAACTTCAATGGGTGCTGCTAAGTACATGGGTGGTTACAAATTGTGTAAAGCTCTTATCGAAGATTTGGTAGAATCAATGGGTATCACTGTACCAGTTGCTATTCACCTTGACCACGGTCATTACAACGATGCTTTGGAATGTATTCGTGAAGGATACACTTCAGTTATGTTCGATGGATCTCACCTTCCAGTTGAAGAAAACCTTGAAAAAGCAGCTAAAGTTGTTGAATTTGCACATGCTAACGGTGTATCAGTTGAAGCTGAAGTTGGTACAATCGGTGGTGAAGAAGATGGTATCATCGGTGACGGTGAATTGGCACCAATCGAAGATGCTAAAGCTATGGTTGCAACTGGTATCGACTTCCTTGCAGCAGGTATCGGTAACATCCACGGTCCTTACCCAGAAAACTGGAATGGTCTTCACCTTGATCACTTGCAAAAATTGACAGAAGCTGTCCCTAACTTCCCAATCGTATTGCACGGTGGATCAGGTATTCCTGACGATCAAATCCAAGCAGCTATCAAACTTGGTGTTGCTAAAGTTAACGTTAACACTGAATGTCAAATCGCATTTGCTAACGCAACACGTAAATTTGTTGCTGAATATGAAGCAAATGAAGCAGAATACGACAAGAAGAAACTCTTTGACCCACGTAAATTCTTGAAACCTGGTTTCGAAGCAATTACAGAAGCTGTTGAAGAACGTATCGACGTATTTGGTTCAGCAAACAAAGCGTAATTAGACTGTAAAAGCAAGGTCCTTTCCGGATCTTGTTTTTTGTCCCCAAATAAATAGTTAATATCTGCGAATCAATCTATGATTGAGAGAAAACAAATTTTAAAGAGTGGATATGGCTTTGGTTGATAGATTCTGTTTCCTAACTTTTTTAAGATATGCTATAATATGAATATGTTTGATAATTATATTGTTCCTGTATTTTTGGGTGGTGGAGCTCTTTCTCTACTTGGTTTGTTGTTATTTGGTTGGGCCTTGCCTTCGTTTTTGAAGGGGAAGTGGTCTTATTTGATTTCCTTGTTAGGTTTAGGCTTGGTTGCTTTTTCCTACTTTGATGGGGCTATTGTTGTCACTTATAAAGTATGGCTCGGTTTACTAGGTGTTATCATGATTGGTTGGGGCCTTCCTTTCAACAATCGCAAGGGACGTCGTGCTATGACCATTTTTTGGAGTATCATGGCAATCGTTGTGGGAATTGCTGCTATTGCGTTCACAATTGCTTATGGTGTTATTAACCGCCACTAACATGAATCTTTAAAACATGCTATAATAATGGCATGTTTTATTTTATGACTCTATCATTTATTATTATGCCTGCCTTGGGTTGTTTCTTAATTGGTCTGGCTTTTGCTAAATCAGATCGTTGGGACTATTCTTGGATTTTATCCTTAATAGGTTTGGTGGCTCTTATTTCATCTTTTTGGCATATGGCGCGTGTAGACCTATGGTTTATGCTTAGCTATAGTTTTGGTCCTTTTTTGATGGGATTTGGTTTTTCTTGGGACTTAAGTAGGAAGCGCCGGATGCAGTTGCTACTGTTAGGGGGATTTTTCCTTATCTTTTTTATGATTCTATATTATCTTATTGTTCGAATCCTAAATATGGCCGTTGTTTAAAGGAGGCTTGTGATGTTGTTAGATTTAGAAGAGAAGACATGGGTATTAGTGGAAGATATTGTTGAACGATCTGCAATTAAGCGGGGAGCTATCTTTGTTTTGGGTTTATCGTCTAGTGAGGTTGCTGGTGGAACTATCGGCAAAGCCTCCAGCCGTGAAATTGGTCAACGAATTGTGAAGACTATTCTTGAGGTTTTGGAACCTAAAGGGATTTACTTGGCTGTGCAAGGTTGTGAACATTTGAATCGTGCTTTGGTCGTTGAGCGTGAGCTTGCTTTGGCTAAAGATTTGGAAATTGTCAATGTGCTTCCAACTTTGCATGCCGGTGGAAGTGGTCAGTTGGCTGCTTTTGATTACATGAAGGATCCTGTTGAGGTGGAAGAGATAGTAGCTCAGGCTGGTATTGATATTGGGGATACCTCTATTGGTATGCATGTGAAGAGGGTTCAAGTTCCTCTTCGGCCCATTACTTCAGAACTTGGTGGAGCTCATGTGACTGCCTTAGCGAGTCGTCCTAAGTTGATTGGTGGTGCTCGTGCTGAGTATTTATCAGATCCTATTCGTAAAAACTAAAAAGTATCGGATGCTTATGTGTCCGATACTTTTTATGTTGGTTGGTTCTTTATCTTCAGTGATGACGCTTGGCATAATCGACAAATTTGAACTTTTCAAGTTTGTGTCGGCTTTCAGTGAACTGAAACTGATTTCCATTATCCAGATAAACTTTTGAGCGTATGCAGACGACGTGATGATCTTTGCCGATATCGATAAGGATTTTGTCTTGCTCGGTAGTGTTATCAATGGTGATTTCTTTAAAGGCATGAGAAATGCTAAGGTGGAGCTGATTCTCAAGATAATCATAGATGGAGTTCTCAGCGATGCTGCGGTTGAGTTGAGGTATAAGTCTCGCATCTAGGTAATCAATATCAACGACAGAGGCACAACCATCAACTACTCTTTGACGAATAAGACGCCAAACCTGTTGGCTTTTTGAAAATCCAGTTTTTTCTGAGAGATTGGTGTCAACGATGATTTTATCTAGAGAGATAACGTTGGTTTGTGATTTAATGCCTTGTTGTTCTATGAGCTCTTGGTAACTGGTTAAGTAAGATACAGGGAAGTTCACTTGTTCTTGACTAATAACTTGAGAGCCTGATCCATGAATCTTTTTAACCAGACCCTCTTCAACGAGTAAAGCCAATGCCTTTCGTATGGTGTCTCGGCTAACTTGGAAAGTTTCTACTAATTCTTGCTCGGTGGGTAGAAAGTCTCCAACTTGATATTCTTTGCTATGAATAGCTTTTTCTAAATCTTTATAAATAACCTGGTATTTTTTCATTACTCTCCTTATTTGTTTGCAAAAAATCATACAACTATTGTCTTTTTCAAAAAATATGGGTAAAAAATCCCGGAACACTTGCGGACAAATTTGCAACCGTTTACAATTAGTTTATCAAGTTAATCAGATATTGTCAAAAAAGAAAAGGAGATTCAAATGGGTAAATTTGAACAAGAAGCAAAGATCTGCTAGTTGCGATTGGTGGCAAAGAAAATGTGACAGCGGTAACTCACTGTGCGACACGTATGCGTTTCGTTCTTGGTGATGACAAGAAGGCAGACGTGAAAACTATCGAAGCCATTCCGGCTGTTAAAGGGACTTTCACCAATGCAGGTCAATTCCAAGTTATCATTGGTAATGATGTGCCAATTTTTTACAATGATTTTACTGCTGTATCAGGTATTAGGGATTGAAGGTATTTCGAAAAAAACAGCAAAATCAGCTGCTAAGAGTAACCAGAACCCTGTTCAGCGCGTTATGACAACTCTGGCGGAAATCTTTACACCATTGATTCCAGCTTTGATTGTAGGGGGAATTCTTCTTGGTCTGCAAAATGTCTTGGGTAGTATCCAATTCAGCAATTTAGGTGGAAAAACAATTGTTGAGGTTTCCAAGTTTTGGGAAGGGGTCAACGAAATCCTTTCGGTCATCAGTGGTGCTATCTTTGGTTTCCTGCCAGTAGGTATAACATGGTCTGTATCTCGTAAGATGGGGACAAGTCAAATTCTTGGTATTGTACTTGGGATTTGTTTGGTTCACCCTAGTCTTCTTAGTGCCTATGAATATGTGGCTTACAAGGCTGCGGGAGATATTCCACATTTTATCCTTGGTTTTGAAAAAGTTGGCTACCAAGGACAAGTTATTCCAGCACTTTTGGCCGGTTTGACACTTTCTTATCTTGAAATTTTCTGGCGTAAATACATTCCAGAAGTCATCTCGATGATTTTTGTGCCACTTTTGTCATTGGTTCCAGCAGTTATCCTTTCTTATGCTGTTCTTGGTCCAATTGGTTGGTGGCTAGGAGGTCTTATCTCAGGTGTGGTACTAGCCGGCTTGACTGGTCCTGTTAAGTGGCTCTTTGGTGCAGTCTTTGGTGCCATCTATGCGCCTTTCGTTATCACTGGTCTTCACCATATGACTAATGCCATTGACCTTGAATTGGTGCGTACAACTGGTGGTACTGTTTTATGGCCAATGATTGCCCTCTCTAACATTGCACAGGGTTCAGCAGTATTTGCTTATTACTTTATTAAGCGTCACGATGAACGTGAAGCACAGATTTCACTTCCAGCAACTATTTCAGCTTATCTTGGTGTCACTGAACCAGCACTATTTGGTGTTAACGTTAAGTATGTCTATCCATTAGTAGCAGGTATGTCTGCTTCCGCCTTGTCAGGATTGCTTTCAACAGTCTTTGGCGTTCAAGCAAACTCTATCGGTATTGGTGGTCTTCCAGCTATTCTCTCTATTAAACCTCAATATTGGGCAATCTTTGCCATTATCATGGTTGTTGATATCGTAGTTGCTATGGTATTGACATTCCTCTTTCACAAAACTGGATTTTTAACAAAAACAGAGGAAAATGGGCATGCTCAAGAAGCACTTAAAGAAGCTTCAGAGGGTTTGGTAGAACCAACTGTTCTTGCTGAAACAGCAGAAGTTGTTAGCCCACTTACTGGCCAAGTAAAACCACTTAGCCAAGCGACAGACCCAGTCTTCTCATCAGGTGTGATGGGACAGGGTGTTGTCATCGAACCAAGTCAAGGAGAATTGGTTTCACCAGTAAATGGAACAGTGACAGTACTCTTCCCAACCAAGCACGCAGTCGGCATTGTTTCTGAGGAAGGTGTTGAAATGTTGATGCACATCGGTATGAATACAGTTAGCCTTGACGGAAAAGGGTTCGAAGCACATGTTGCCCAAGGTGATAAAGTAAGGGTAGGTCAGAAACTTATCAGCTTTGATATGGATGTGATTCAGAAGGCTGGTTTGGTCACTGAAACTCCAGTTATCATTACAAACCAAGATAATTTCCAAGCGGATGTGGAAGGAAATCTTCCATGTGATATCAAACGTGGGGATATTCTCATGGTTGCTCATCGCACAAAATAATCACGCATAAGGGGTGGTGACGATAGTCCCCCCCTTTTGAGTTAAGAAGTAGAAAAAGGAATGGAATATGGCATTAGATAAAACAAAGGTTGTTTACCAAATTTATCCAAAATCATATAAAGACACTACAGGAAATGGAATCGGTGATTTCAGAGGGATTATTGAAAAGCTCCCTTATTTAGCAGAGCTGGGCGTGGATATGGTTTGGCTCAATCCTTTCTATCCAAGTCCACAACGTGACAATGGTTACGATATTTCAGACTATACAGCCGTCAATTCTGTCTTTGGTGATATGGCTGATTTTGAAGAAATGGTCCGTGTCGGGAAAGAACACAAGATTGACTTCATGCTAGATATGGTGCTCAATCATTGTTCAACGGAGCATGAATGGTTCCAAATGACTCTTGCTGGAGACAAGTATTACCAAGATTTCTTCTTCATTCAGGACCAACCAACTGATTGGTTGTCTAAGTTTGGCGGCTCTGCTTGGGCTCCTTTTGGAGATACAGGGAAATACTATCTCCACCTCTTTGATGAGACTCAGGCAGACCTTGATTGGCGAAATCTAAATGTTCGTAAGGAGTTATTTAAGGTAGTCAACTTCTGGCGAGACAAAGGTGTCAAAGGTTTTCGTTTTGACGTGATTAACCTGATTGGTAAGGACGAGGTTCTTGTCGATTGTCCAGAAAATGAAGGGAAACCAGCTTATACAGATAAACCAATCGTGCATGATTATCTTCGTATGATGAATGAAGCGACCTTTGGTTCGGATGATAGTTTTATGACAGTTCGAGAAATGTCTTCAACAACCATTGATAACTGTGTTCTTTATTCGGCACCGGAGCGTCATGAGTTGTCTATGGCCTTTAACTTCTACCATTTAAAAGTGGACTATGAAGATGGACAAAAATGGACCATTGCTCCCTTTGATTTTGAAAAGCTCAAGCATCTCTACCACACCTGGGGCAAGGAAATGAGCGATCGTGGTGGATGGAGTGCCCTCTTCTGGAATAACCACGACCAACCTCGTGCCTTGAATCGCTTTGTGGATATCAAGAATTTCCGTAATGAAGGGGCTACCATGCTAGCAGCTAGCATCCACTTGTCACGTGGAACACCTTATATCTACATGGGGGAAGAAATCGGCATGATTGATCCAGACTATGATTCCATAGCAGATTATATGGATGTCGAGTCCATCAATGCTTACCAAATGCTCTTGGACCAAGGTGAGTCTCCTGAGCAAGCCTTTAAGATTATCCAAGCCAAGTCACGTGATAATTCTCGTACGCCAATGCAATGGGATGCTTCTGAGAATGCAGGTTTTTCAACAGGTACTTCATGGTTGAAAGCTGGTAAATCTTACAAAGACATCAACGTTGAAAATGAGATTAATGGACCAATCTTTAAATTCTATAAAGAATTAATTCGCTTGCGTAAGGAATTGCCTATCATTTCAGAAGGAAGCTACCAGCCATCACTTGAAGATAGCAAGCAGGTTTACGCCTTTGAACGCCACTTAGGCGGTCAAAAACTCTTGGTACTCAATAATTTCTATGGAAGTGAAGTTGAAGTGGAGATTCCAGAAGAATACCAAGCAGGGTGCGTACTCTTGTCTAACTATGAGAATTCAGAGCTTGCTGAAAAGGTAAGTCTAAAACCTTATCAAACCTTAGCAATCTTAGTTAAATAAGACAAACTTTCCTCAGTAAATGCTTTTGCTGGGGAATTTTGTTATAATGAAAACACTTTAATGTTGATGGAGGAAGTGTAATGACACGCTTACAAGATGATTTTTACCATGCGATTAATGGTGAGTGGGAAAAGACAGCAGTGATTCCCGATGACAAACCACGTACAGGTGGTTTCTCAGATTTAGCAGATGAAATTGAAAACCTCATGCTTGAAACAACTGATCAGTGGTTGGCAGGAGAGAATGTTCCTGATAATGCCATTCTACAAAACTTTATAAAGTTTCACCGTATGGCTGCGGACTTTGATAAACGTGAGGCAGTGGGTATCGAGCCTGTTAAACCTTGGATTGAAGAATACAAGAAGCTTTCCTTATTCTCAGAATTTGCTTCGAAAATTGCTGAATTTGAGATGTCTGGTAAGCCCAATGAGCTTCCATTCGGTATATCTCCAGACTTTATGAATGCTCAATTAAATGTCCTCTGGGCTTACGCACCGGGTATTATTTTGCCTGATACGACCTATTATACTGAGGATAATGAGAAGGGCAAGGAGCTTTTAGGAATTTGGCGTGAGATGCAAGAAGAGCTCCTTGAGAAATATGGCTTTACAGCTGAGGAAATCAAAGACATTTTGGATAAGGTTATTGCCCTTGATGCTAAGTTGGCTAAGTATGTCCTTTCGAGTGAAGAATCTTCTGAGTATGTGGAACTCTACCACCCATATGATTGGGCAGATTTTACCAAGCTGGCGCCTGAACTCCCACTGGATAATATATTCACAGAAATCTTGGGTCAAGTCCCTGATAAGGTTATCGTTCCTGAAGAGCGCTTCTGGACAGAATTCGCGGCGGAATATTATTCAGAAGATAATTGGGAGTTACTTAAGGCGGGCCTACTTATCGATGCTACGACATCTTGGAATACCTATTTGACAGACGAGCTTCGTGTTCTATCTGGAAAATATAGCCGTGCGCTTTCAGGAACGCCACAAGCTATGGATAAGAAAAAAGCAGCTTTCTACTTGGCACAAGGACCTTACAATCAGGCTCTAGGACTTTGGTATGCAGGTGAAAAATTCTCACCAGAAGCTAAGGCAGACGTCGAAGCCAAAGTAGCAACTATGATTGACGTTTATAAATCACGCCTTCAAACAGCGGATTGGTTGGCTCCTGAGACACGTGAAAAGGCCATTACGAAACTGAATGTCATCACGCCTCACATTGGTTATCCAGAAAAATTGCCAGAGACCTATGACAAGAAGATTATTGATGAGAACTTGTCACTGGTTGAGAATGCACAGAAGTTAGTTGAAATTTCAATTGCTCATAGCTGGAGCAAGTGGAATAAACCTGTTGACCGTAGTGAGTGGCACATGCCTGCCCACATGGTTAATGCTTACTACGATCCACAGCAGAACCAAATTGTTTTCCCAGCAGCTATCCTGCAAACACCTTTCTATGATATTGCACAAAGCTCATCAGCCAACTATGGTGGTATTGGTGCTGTCATTGCTCACGAAATTTCCCATGCCTTTGATACCAATGGTGCTTCCTTCGATGAAAATGGTAGTCTTAAGAACTGGTGGACTGAAGAAGATTACACAGCCTTTAAAGAACGCACTGATAAGATTGTGGAGCAGTTTGAGGGCTTGGACTCTTACGGTGCTAAGGTCAACGGCAAACTGACTGTTTCTGAGAACGTAGCAGACCTTGGTGGTGTGGCCTGCGCTTTAGAAGCAGCTAAACGTGATGAAGATTTTTCAGTCCGTGAATTCTTTGTTAACTTTGCGACGATTTGGCGTATGAAGGCGCGTGAAGAATACATGCAAATGTTGGCTAGCGTAGATGTCCATGCTCCCGCTAAATGGCGTACCAATGTTATCGTGAGCAACTTCGACGAATTTCACAAGGAGTTTGATGTCAAAGAGGGTGACGGTATGTGGCGTGCCCCAGAAAATCGTGTCATTATTTGGTAAAAAGTGATGAAATCTGTCCAAAAATGGATGGATTTCTTTATTTTTTGTATATGTAAGGGTTTACATAATGTGTAGAAAGCGCTATAATAGATTTGTGTTAAAGCTTGTGAAGTTTTTAACAAGTATTCAAAGGAGTTTCATATGACTAAACAAATTAAAGATGTTCAAACAGTAATTGATGAATTAGCAACAAAGGGGGTTGAAGCCCTAGATGCTATGGCTAACTTTACGCAGGAGCAAGTGGACCATATTGTTCACCAAGCTGCGATTGCTGCTCTAGATAAACACATGTATTTGGCAAAATTGGCCGTTGATGAAACAGGCCGTGGTATTTATGAAGATAAAGCCATCAAAAACATGTATGCTTCTGAATACATTTGGAATAGTATTAAATATGACAAAACAGTAGGCGTTATCGCTGAAGATAAAGAACAAGGTTTGGTTTCTATCGCTGAGCCGGTTGGGGTTATCTGTGGGGTGACACCAACAACTAACCCAACTTCAACAACGATTTTCAAAGCCCTTATCGCTCTTAAGACACGTAACTCTATCGTCTTTGCCTTCCACCCATCAGCTCAAAAATCATCTGCAGAGGCAGCTCGTATCGTCCGTGATGCAGCTATTGAAGCGGGTGCACCTAAGAACTGTATCCAGTGGATTGAAGAGCCATCTATCGAAGCAACTGGTCTTTTGATGAACCATCCTAAGATTGCCACAGTACTTGCGACTGGTGGTCCTGGTATGGTTAAGGCCGCCTATTCAACTGGAAAACCAGCTCTTGGTGTAGGAGCCGGGAACGTACCATCTTATATTGCTGCTGATGCTAAAGTTAAACGTGCTGTCAACGATATCATCGTTTCAAAAACTTTTGACAATGGTATGATTTGTGCTTCTGAACAAGCAGCTATCGTTGATGCAGCTATTTATGATGAAGTTAAGGCTGAATTCGAAGCACATCAATGTGCCATCATTTCTAAAAAAGCTGATATTGCTAAATTGGAAAAAGTCGTTCTTAATGAAGCACGCACAGCTGTAAACGGCGCTATTGTAGGTCACTCAGCTATTGAAATTGCTGAAAAAGCTGGTCTTAAAGTACCTGCAAGTACAAAAATGCTTTTGGCAGAAATTCCAGATGCAACAATGGAACATCCACTTGCCTTGGAAAAATTGTCTCCAGTACTTGCCCTTATCAAATCTGATGGCGTTGAAGATGGATTCAAAAAAGCAGAAGGCATGCTTAATTTGGGAGGTCTTGGACATACAGCTGTTATCCACACTGAAAATGAAGAGCTCCAACTCCAATACGGTATCCGCATGAAAGCTTGTCGTGTCTTGGTGAATAGCCCATCGGCTGAAGGTGGTATTGGTAATATCTACAACAACATGATTCCATCATTGACTCTTGGTTGTGGTTCACACGGTCATAACTCAGTTTCACACAATGTTAGCTCATTTGATATCTTGAATGTTAAGACATTGTCAAAGCGTCGCAATAACATGCAATGGTTTCGCGTCCCGCCAAAAATCTTCTTCGAAAAAGATTCAATAACTTACTTGCGTCACATTGAAGCTGACCGCGTGATGTTGGTTTGTGACCCTGGTATGGTTCAGTTTGGTTACGCTGACTTGGTTAAACGCCAATTGGAACTTAACCGCCACAGACCAGCAGTAGATGTTTTCTCAGATGTTGAGCCAAACCCATCTACTAATACAGTTTATAAAGGATTGGAACGTTTTGTAGACTTCCAACCAGATGTGATTATCGCTCTTGGTGGTGGTTCAGCAATGGATGCTGCTAAGGCTATGTGGATGTTCTTTGAACACCCAGATGTAAGCTTCTTCGGCGCTAAACAAAAATTCTTGGATATCCGTAAACGTACCTACAAGATTCCTTACGCTCAGAAGACACAATTCATCTGTATCCCAACTACTTCAGGGACAGGTTCAGAAGTAACGTCATTTGCGGTTATCACTGATAGTGAAACTCATATCAAGTATCCATTGGCAGATTACGCTTTGACTCCTGATATTGCCATCGTTGACCCTGCTTTGGTTATGAGTGTGCCTGCTAGTGTTACAGCAGATACAGGTATGGACGTTTTGACTCACGCTATTGAGTCTTACGTATCAGTAATGGCTAGCGACTATACACGTGGACTTTCACTTCAAGCGATTAAACTTGTTTTTGAAAATCTTGAACATTCTTACCGCTTTGGTGATGAAGAATCACGTGAAAAGATGCATAATGCGTCTACAATGGCTGGTATGGCCTTTGCAAATGCCTTCCTTGGTATCAACCACTCACTAGCTCACAAGGTTGGTCCTATGTTTGACATTCCACACGGACGTACCAATGCGATTTTGATGCCTCACGTAATCCGTTACAATGGTCGTGATCCTCAAAAACACGCTATGTTCCCTAAATATGATTACTTCCGTGCAGACAAGGATTACGCAGATATCGCTCGTTTCATGGGATGGGGTACTGACAAACAATCAGATGCTGAATTGGTTGAAGTTTTGGCACAAAAAGTTTACGAATTGGGTGTTGCCGTTGGTATTGACATGAACTGGAAAGGACAAGGGGTTACGAAGAAACTTCTTCAAGACACGGTCTATACTTTGGCGGAGCATGCGTACGAAGACCAATGTACAACTGCTAATCCAAAAGAACCTCTTATTTCAGAATTGAAAGAAATTATCGAAGTTGCCTTTGACTACAAAGGTTAAGTGATAGACCAAAGTAGCTCTATGAGGGCTACTTTTTTTGGCTAAAAAGCTATTAGATTAGAGTGTTTATCCAAATTAAAAATAAAGGACTTTCCTGAATAAGATAGAAAAACGCTTTAAGAATTGTTATAATAACCTTACGGTAAAATAAGGAGAGTTCTATGACAAAAGAAGAAGGGCTTAGTTTGAATGCCACAGCGCATCCTCTCAAGCCTCATTTCATGAGGCTTGAGAGGGCCTCCATAGAAGGGAATAGGGCGACTAATAAGTTTAAAGAGTTTAATGCTGATAGGATGGTGACTGTTCGTTTCAATCCTAGTCAAAAGTAAAAGAATCAAAGGAGCCAGTAACCTCAAAGAATATTGTGGGGATGGTATCAGGTGTTATTGCAGCGATACTCACTATCCTTTTGATTGTTTGTATCGTAATGGGTTACCGTTATCGAGCTACCAGCATTGAGGGCGAGTGGACAAGCCTGACCTTTAGCGAGAAAATGTTAGCGACTCTAAAAGATACAGCTAGCAGTAAAAATAAAGTCAGTAATGCTCTACCACAAGGTCAGGATTTGATAACTGATATCAATACAGCAATGAGCATTACTGACAACAAGGCACAGTTAAAAGTGAGCTTTGTATACAACCGTAAAGGTCTCTATCAGGCTTACCAGAGTAGAGTTAATGAACTGAAAGGCCAGTACGGTGAGGAATTCTTGGAGTTTTTTGATAGTTATTCTTTATCAGAAGAAGACTACTATAAACAGTTTGATGAGACGGTGACGAAAGAACTTCCAAAGAGTTATACTTATGATTCTAAAACAGGTCGCGTAACAACAACTGCTTTCACGGGTGATATTAATCGTTGGGAGCAGACAATCACTGTCGATAAGGCTGGGGTTTCAGATGTTTTTAAAAAGGGTGATGTATTAGATTACACGCCTAACAATGGCGGTTTTACCATCAAGGCACACAGTGAATTTGGTGATATTAGTTTCACAAAAAATACATAAAAAATGACATTAAAGGGGAATATAAATGACAAGAGCGGAATGGTTAGACTATTTTGAAACGGTGAATGGTCGTAAGCCCAGTGTGCAGGAGATGGCAGATGCTTTGAAAGCTGGAGAGTTTGTTAACGAGGAACCAGTTAAAACGCAAGAGCCAGTGACAGCTGAACCAATTAAGGTTGAGGCAGAAATTGTCGAGACAAGTACCAATCCTGTACCAACTGAAGTAGTGCCAGTAGTACAAGCCTCTCCTACTGTAGCTTTTCCAGAAGGACAGGCGGCTATGGCAAATTTGGCTCCTAAAAAAGGCATGAATCCTAAAAAGAAAAAATACCTCCTAGTCTCAATTGTATCAGCAGTAGCCCTTGTCTTTTTATGTATCGGTGGCTTTATGACTTACCGTTACGTGACAGGTAATATTGACGGCAAATGGTACAGTAGTTCTTTAGGTAGAGAATATAGCTCAAGCATGTCTGAAAGTTTGACAGATTTGGAAAGTCAAGAACTTGAAAAGTATATTACAGATACTGCTGTAACCATGAAGGTGAAAAGTAGCAATGCCAAGGTGACGGCTAGCTATACCTTTGACAAGAAAACTTACATCAAGGATTATCGTGATAGGCTTGAGAAGACCTTTTCAACCTTTGGCGATTTATTTAAAGACCTTTATGGAGAATCCTTCGAAAATTATTACAGTGAGGAAACAATAGAGAAAGAACTTGATGAAGCTCTTAAAAAGTCTGCTAAAGATAGTGGTCAAAAGTATGATTCTAAGACAGGTGAAACTACAACGACTCTCTTTAAAGGGAAGGTTAGTCGTTTAGGGCATAAGATGACTATTACTTCTGTCAACAAAGATGTTGATATCGATGGTCTCAATGTGAAAAAGGGCCAAGAACTAAAAGTTACTAAAAAAGATAACAAAGTAACTCTTAGTGGTGATGGTAAATCAAAAGATATTACTTTTTCAACTAAGAATGACACCAAAGATAAATTTTAAAAGAAAATCCGGGATAGAAATTCCGGATTTTTTCTGGTATTTAAATGAAATTAAACAAGTGAAATCCGAATGATTTTCTCACAAGTCTCAATACGTGTAGAAATATTCTGACAATTATGCTACAATAGAGCCACAGACTATCTAAAAAAGAGGATTTACCATGACACTTGTATACCAATCAACACGTGATGAAAATAATAAAGTGACAGCTAGCCAGGCTATTCTTCAAGGTTTGGCAACAGATGGTGGTTTGTTTACACCATTGTCAACCCCTGAGATCACGCTAGACTTTGACCACTTGAAAGACGCTTCTTACCAAGAAGTGGCCAAATTGGTCTTGTCAGCTTTCTTGGATGATTTTACCGAAGAAGAATTGGATTACTGTATCACAAATGCTTATGATGATAAGTTTGATACAGCTACCATTGCTCCAGTGGTCAAACTTCAAAACCATTACAACCTTGAGCTCTTTCATGGTTCTACCATCGCCTTCAAAGATATGGCCCTTTCAATCTTGCCTTATTTGCTAACAACATCAGCTAAGAAACAAGGTGTTGATAACAAGATTGTTATTTTGACAGCGACATCAGGTGATACTGGTAAAGCTGCCATGGCTGGTTTTGCAGATGTCCCTGGAACTGAAATTATTGTCTTTTATCCAAAAGATGGTGTTTCAAAAATCCAAGAATTGCAAATGACAACTCAAACAGGTGCTAACACTCATGTTATTGCTATTGATGGTAACTTTGATGATGCTCAAACAGATGTCAAACGTATGTTTAACGATGTTGATTTGCGTGAAAAATTGTTGACTCATCATACGCAATTCTCATCAGCTAATTCAATGAATGTTGGTCGTTTGGTACCACAAGTGGTTTACTATGTGTATGCCTATGCGCAGTTGGTGAAGGCAGGTCATATCCAAAACGGAGATAAGGTTAACTTCACAGTACCAACAGGAAACTTTGGTAACATCTTGGCAGCTTACTATGCACGTCAAATTGGTGTCCCAGTTGGTAAATTAATCTGTGCTTCTAACGAAAATAATGTTCTTACAGACTTCTTTGCAACAGGTACTTACGACAAGAAACGTGACTTCAAGGTGACAACAAGTCCTTCAATGGATATCTTGGTATCTTCTAACTTGGAACGCTTGATTTTCCACCTTCTTGGCAATGATGCAGCTAAGACTAAAGAGCTTATGGATGCGCTTGTGACTAAGGGTGAGTACACTTTGACTGATGCAGATAAAGATATTCTTGATTTGTTTGCAGCAGGATTTGCAACTGAGGATGAAACAGCTGCTGAACTCAAACGTGTTTACGAGGAAGACAAATATATTGAAGATCCTCATACAGCAGTTGCCTCAGCGGTTTACGAAGCCTATGTCCAAAAGACAGATGATCACACACCAACAGTCATCGCCTCAACAGCTAGCCCTTACAAGTTCCCACGTGTAGCTGTCTCAGCTGTCACTGGTAAAGACAGTGGGGATGACTTCAAAGCGGTAGAAGATTTGCACCAACTTTCAGGTGTAGCTATCCCAGCTGCTGTAGATGGACTTGAACGAGCAGAAGTTCGCCATAAAACAGTTGTTGCGGCAGCTGATATGCAAAAAGCAGTAGAAAGCTATCTTGGCTTATAAGAATAAAAAATAGGAGCTGAGCAATTAGCCCTATTTTTATCAATGTAAAAGAGAATATTATGACCGAAACAAAGAAAATTCTAAATATAGCCTTGCCGGCTATGGCTGAGAACCTCTTACAAATGTTGATGGGGGTTGTCGATTCTTACTTGGTAGCTCAGGTTGGAATTGTCGCTATATCAGGGGTTTCCGTGGCTAATAATATCATTACCATTTATCAGGCTATCTTTATTGCCTTGGGGGCCTCAAGTGCTAGTGTTATTGCTAGAAGCCTAGGAAAGGGTGATGTCAAAGCGACCAACCGAGATACCTGGGACGCTATCATTATTACCCTTGCTCTTAGTCTCGTCTTGGGTCTACTCTCTATTTTTGTTGGTGGAGCCATTCTTAATCTTCTGGGTACTGAGCAATCTGTGACTCGGGCTGGCAGTCTCTATTTGGCTCTAGTCGGTGGAGGTGTGGTCTTTCTAGCTTTGATGACTACCTTCGGTAACATACTACGAGCTAAAGGGCATCCACGTATCTCCATGGTTGTCAGTTTTTTGACCAATCTTCTTAACGCTCTTCTATCTTCTTTGGCTATTTTTGTTGGACATTGGGGGATTGTTGGGGTAGCGACAGCAACGGTTTTTTCTCGTCTAGTTGGAACAGTCATACTATGGACTGCGATGAAATTGGATGTGAAACAGTTTGAAGTTACCAAACCTTTTAACAAGGAGTTATTGGGAATTGCTCTCCCGGCAGCAGGTGAACGACTGATGATGCGTGCGGGTGATGTGGTAATTGTGGCTATTATTGTGACCTTTGGTACAGCTGTTGTCGGAGGTAATGCCATTGGTGAAAATCTCACCCAGTTTAACTATATGCCAGGTATGGGGGTGGCTACAGCTACGGTTATCTTGGTTGCCAATAGTTTGGGGCGAGGGGATAAGGCGCAGATGAAGCGTATTATACGAGAGTCTTACTGGATTTCAACTTTCTTGATGGTTTTGGTTTCAGGAAGCATCTTACTTTTTGGCCAATGCTTGTCAAACCTCTTTACAGATAATAAAACAGCTATTGCCGCTAGTCAGGTCGTTATTCTTTATTCATTTCTAGGAAATCCCGTGACTTCAGCGACTTTAGTCTACACAGCAGCTTGGCAAGGTCTTGGGAAGGCTAAGATGCCTTTCTACGCAACGACTATTGGAATGTGGCTAATCCGAATTTTCTCAGGATACTTCTTGGGTGTAAGCTTGGGAATGGGACTTGCAGGAGTCTGGATTGCAACCCTTGTGGATAATATATGGCGCGCGGTCTTTCTCTATGTGATGTATCGTCGATACCTCATAAAGAGACAGTTTAGATGATAAAATAATGAGGAGATGCTCTCTACAGGGGGTATCTCCTTCTAATTTTTTACAAGTATGCTCGAATATGGTAGAATAAGCTGATAAAAACTTTTTGAGGTAGTAATTATGACTGTAAAAATCAATACAAAAGATGGTCAAATCGAATTGTCAGATGATGTCATCGCAACAGTAGTTGGCGGTTCAGCAACAGAAATTTTTGGCGTTGTTGGTATGGCAAGTAAGAGTGCTATCCGAGATAATTTTCAAGCACTTCTTGGAAAAGAAAACTACGCAAAAGGAGTTGTCGTGAAATCTACCGATTCAGGTATCACTGTGGATGTTTACACTGTTATGAGTTATGGTGTTAAGATTAGTGAGGTTTCAAAAAATATTCAAGAACGTGTGAAATTTAATCTTGAGAATCAACTCGGTATCAAGGCTGAAACAGTAAATGTTTACGTTCAAAATATCAAAGTCGTAGGAGAAAACTAGTGTCTAAAATTACAACAAGTTTGCTTCAGGAGATGGTCCAAGCGGCAGCAACGCGTCTAGGTAAGCAAGCAGAATATGTGAATTCACTCAATGTCTTCCCAGTACCAGATGGAGATACTGGAACAAACATGGGAATGACTATGGATAACGGAGCTAAAGCTGTCGCAGATCAATCAGCTTCAACAGTTGGTGAAGTTGGTCAGATTTTGTCTAAAGGTCTCTTGATGGGCGCTCGTGGTAACTCAGGTGTTATTACGTCACAATTGTTCCGTGGTTTTGGTCAAAGCATCAGGGATAAAACAGAACTTGACGGCCAAGATCTAGCTCACGCCTTCCAATCAGGTGTTGAAGTTGCTTATAAAGCTGTTATGAAACCTGTCGAAGGAACAATCCTTACAGTATCACGTGGTGCAGCTTCAGCAGCGATTAAGCAAGCTGAATCTACGAATGATGCTGTTGAGGTTATGCGTGCAGCTCTTGACGGAGCTAAAGCTGCCTTGGCTAAGACACCAGAGATGCTTCCAGTTTTGAAAGAAGTTGGTGTAGTAGACTCAGGTGGTCAAGGTTTGGTCTTTATTTATGAAGGTTTCTTGTCAGCCCTCACAGGTGAGTATATCGCTTCAGAGGACTTTCAAGCTACACCTGCTACTATGACAGAGATGATCAATGCAGAACATCATAAGTCAGTTGCAGGTCATGTAGCAACCGAAGATATCAAATTTGGTTACTGTACTGAAATTATGGTTGCTCTTAAACAAGGGCCTACATATGTCAAAGATTTTGATTATGAAGAATTCCGTAATTACTTGAGTAATCTTGGCGACTCTCTCCTTGTCGTTAACGATGATGAGATTGTTAAGGTCCATGTTCATACGGAAGATCCGGGTCTTGTCATGCAAGAAGGTCTTAAGTATGGTGCCCTTGTCAAAGTTAAGGTTGACAATATGCGTAACCAACACGATGCACAAGTGCAAAAAGAAGAGGCCGTGCAAACAGAGCAGTCAGCTCCTAAAGATTTTGCCCTTATCACGGTTGTTGCTGGTGATGGACTTGCAGATATTTTCAAATCTCAAGGTGTTGACTATGTGATTTCAGGTGGTCAAACAATGAACCCATCAACAGAGGATATCGTTAAAGCTATTGAGCAAGTTAATGCCAAGAATGTTATCATCTTGCCAAATAATAAAAATATCTTTATGGCAGCGCAATCAGCTGCTGAAGTAGTAGATGCCAATGCTGCGGTTGTTGAAACACGTACAGTACCACAAGGCTTTACAAGCTTGCTTGCTTTCGATCCTAGCCAAAGTATTGAAGCTAATGTTGAAGCTATGACAGCTAGTCTTTCAGATGTAACAAGTGGTAGCGTGACTTTGGCAGTACGTGACACAACTATTGATGGCCTTGAGATTCATGAAAATGATATCCTTGGTATGGTAGACGGTAAGATTCTTGTATCTACACCAGATATGGATCAGGCCCTTCTTGACACCTTTGACAAGATGATTGACGATGATAGCGAAATTGTTATGATTTACGTCGGCGAAGAAGGAAATAAAGAACAAGCACAAGCGCTCGCTGAAAAATTGGAAGAGACTCATGAAGATATCGAAGTTGAAATCTTCCAAGGTGATCAGCCAGTCTATCCATATATCTTTAGCGTTGAGTAATTTTGAATTAATCATTTAGGAAGTCTTAGGGCTTCCTTTTTGTTTTGTCGGTTTCGATACAGCAGGAACGCTTTTTCGGAATTACAGAAATATTCTGAAAATTCCTTGACATTACTTTGCAAAGTGGTAACATATGATGTGAAGAATTTTATAGATTGAAAGGTAACATCATGAGAAGTGATATGATTAAAGTTGGTGTTGATAAGGCGCCAGCACGTGGACTTTTGTATGCGACTGGACAGGTTAAATCTTCCAAGGATATGCAAAAGCCTTTTATTGCTATTTGTAACTCCTATATTGATATTGTTCCAGGGCATGTTCACTTACGTGAATTGGCAGATATTGCTAAAGAAGCTATTCGTGAAGCTGGTGGTATTCCCTTTGAGTTTAATACAATTGGTGTAGATGATGGGATTGCTATGGGGCATATTGGGATGCGTTACAGCCTTCCTTCTCGTGAATTAATTGCCGACTCTGCAGAAACTGTTATTAACGCCCACTGGTTTGATGGGGTTTTCTATATTCCTAACTGTGATAAGATCACACCAGGGATGATTTTAGCGGCTATGCGTACGAATGTGCCGGCAGTATTTTGCTCGGGTGGCCCTATGAAGGGTGGCGTTGACATGACTGGTCATCAGGCTACACTATCAAGTTTGTTTGAAGCTGTAGGTACTTATCAGGCTGGAGATATGAGCAAGGAAGAGCTCGATTATTTGGAAAAAAATGCCTGTCCAACTTGTGGTTCATGTTCAGGAATGTTTACTGCCAACTCAATGAACTGTTTGATGGAAGTTTTGGGTCTTGCACTTCCAGGTAATGGTACTATCCTAGCTGTTTCAGATGAACGTCGTGAATTGGTTCGTCAAGCAGCTACAAAATTAATGGATAACATCAAAAATAATGTTCGCCCACGTGATATTGTGACTAAAGAAGCTATTGATGATGCCTTTGCGCTTGATATGGCTATGGGTGGTTCAACCAATACCGTTCTTCATACGCTTGCTATTGCGCGTGAAGCTGGAATTGATTATAACCTCAAGGACATTAATGAGATTGCTAAGAAGACACCTTATCTTTCTAAAATTGCCCCTTCAAGTGTTTATACCATGCATGATGTGCACGAAGCTGGTGGTGTTCCAGCCATTATTAATCAGTTGATTAAGAAAGGTGCCATTAAGGGGGACCGCATCACAGTCACTGGTAAGACTTTGAAAGAAAATGTGGCTGGTGCTGAAATTAAAAATGAAGAAATTATTCATCCAATCGAACATCCAATTTCACCAGTTGGTGGTTTGTCTATCCTTTACGGAAATATTGCTCAAGATGGCGCTGTTATCAAGGTTGGTGGTGTAGACCCATCTGTTAAAACTTTCCGTGGTAAAGCTATTTGTTGCGATTCACAGGATCAAGCCCTTAAGTTGATTGACAATGGAACAGTTAAGAAGGGACATGTTGTCGTCATTCGTTACGAGGGTCCTCAAGGTGGTCCTGGTATGCCAGAGATGCTAGCGCCAACCTCTAAGATTGTCGGGCGTGGGCTTGGTAAAGATGTAGCTCTTATTACAGATGGACGCTTCTCAGGAGCGACTCGTGGTATTGCTATTGGTCACGTATCTCCAGAAGCCGCTGAAGGTGGAAATATAGCCTTGATAGAAGACGGTGATGAAATCGTGATTGATCTTCCAAATCGTACCATCGATTTGCTTGTCGATGGTGCAACACTTGAAGAACGTCGTAAACACTTAAAACCTTTCAAATCAAAAATTTCAAGTGGTTGGTTGCGTCGTTACACAGCCTTTGCCAAATCTGCTAATGTCGGTGGAACATTGATGAGTGATGAAGAGTTTGAAGAACGTAAGGCAGAACGTCAAGCACAGGAAAAGAACTAAAATCATTCTTTCCAAAGAGTTTGTGATATTTTTCTGTCAACCCCTTGCAAATCTGTTTAAAAATGTTATCATAGTATACAAGGTTTTGAATTTTTAGACAATTCGAAAAAAACCAACTACTAAAGGAGGTCCATGTGAAGAAAATTGAACTTGAAGAAGCACGCTCTGGTGCTGATTTGATTCTTGATACACTTCTTGAACTTGGGATTTCAACCATCTTTGGGTATCCTGGCGGAGCGGTTCTTCCTTTATATGATGCTATTTATAAAAATGATGAGATTAACCATATCTTATCTCGTCATGAGCAAGGAAGTTTGCATGAAGCTGAGGGTTATGCAAAATCAACTGGTAAACTTGGTGTTGCTCTGGTAACGAGTGGTCCTGGTGCGACTAATGCTATCACAGGGATTGCAGATGCTATGAGTGATAGTGTACCTCTCCTTGTATTTACAGGTCAGGTAGGAACAGCAGGTATTGGTAAGGATGCTTTCCAAGAGGCTGATATTGTCGGAATCACCATGCCGATTACCAAATACAACTATCAAGTTCGTGACACAGCTGATATTCCTCGTATTATTAAGGAAGCAGTCCATATTGCAACGACTGGGCGTCCTGGTCCAGTTGTTATTGACCTTCCGAAAGATATTGTAGCTAAGGAAACGGATTATATTAACGATCCTGAAATTTATCTTCCAAGTTACCAACCAACGCTAAGACCAAACGAAATGCAGATTAAGAAAATCTTGAAACAGTTGGGCAAGGCTAAAAAACCAGTTATCGTAGCTGGAGGTGGGGTATCTTATTCTGAGTCTGCTAAGGAGTTAGTTGCTTTTGCGGAACGCTACCAAATTCCGGTTGTTACAAGTCTATTAGGTCAAGGAACAATTGCTACTAACCATCCCCTTTTCTTGGGCATGGGTGGTATGCATGGTTCATATGCAGCTAATATTGCTATGACTGACGCTGACTTTATGATTTCTATTGGTTGTCGTTTTGATGACCGTTTAACAGGGAATCCTAAAACATTTGCTAAGAATGCTAGGGTCGTTCACATTGATGTGGATCCGGCTGAAATTGGTAAGATTATTGCTGTAGATATTCCTGTCGTAGGGGATGCTAAGCAAGCTCTTGAGATGCTTTTAGCAGAACCTGTTGTTAAAAACAACACTGAAAAATGGATTGAAAAAGTCACGAAAGATAAAGAGCGTGTGCGTTCTTACGACAAGAAAGAACGTATGGTACAACCTCAGGCCGTTATCGAACGTATCGGTGAATTGACTAAGGGCGATGCTGTTGTGGTTACTGACGTTGGTCAACATCAAATGTGGACTGCTCAGTATTATCCATACCAAAATGAACGTCAACTGGTTACCTCAGGTGGTCTAGGAACAATGGGATTTGGTGTTCCAGCAGCCATTGGTGCTAAGATTGCCAATCCTGATAAAGAAGTTGTCCTCTTTGTTGGTGATGGTGGTTTCCAAATGACTAACCAAGAGTTGGCTATCTTGAACATTTATAAGGTACCAATCAAGGTTGTCATGCTCAACAACCATTCACTTGGAATGGTTCGCCAATGGCAAGAATCCTTCTACGAGGGGCGTACATCCGAATCTGTCTTTGAAACTCTTCCAGATTTCCAATTGATGGCTCAAGCTTATGGTATCAAGTCTTATAAGTTTGATAATCCAGAAACAATTGATCAGGATTTGGAAGTTATCAAGGAAGATGTGCCAATGTTCATAGAGGTAGATATCTCTCGTAAGGAGCATGTTTTGCCAATCGTTCCGGCTGGTAAGAGTAATAACGAAATGTTGGGGGTGAAGTTCAATGCGTAGAATGTTAACTGCTAAACTTCAAAACCGTTCCGGTGTCCTTAACCGCTTCACAGGTGTCCTTTCAAGACGTCAAGTCAACATTGAAAGTATTTCTGTTGGTGCTTCAGAGGATCCTAATGTTTCACGTATTACGATTATTATTGATGTAGATTCTCACAATGAGGTGGAACAAATCATCAAACAACTCAATCGTCAGATTGATGTGATTCGCATTCGCGATATTACAGATCAGCCACATTTGGAACGTGAAGTTATCTTAGTTAAGGTATCAGCACCAACCTCTAAACGTGCTGAAATATTGGCAATTATTCAACCTTTCCGTGCTTCGGTGGTTGATGTTGCACCAAGCTCTATCACTATCCAGATGACTGGGAATGCTGAAAAGAGTGAGGCGCTTCTACGAGTTATTCGACCTTATGGTATTAAGAATATCGCTCGTACGGGTGCTACTGGATTTACCCGTGATTAAAAATCCAATTTAAATTTGTTAACCCAGCCTTAAAAAGGCAATAAAATATTTTTTAGAAAAGAGACATATTACTATGGCAGTTCAAATGGAATATGAAAAAGACGTAAAAGTACCAGCACTTGACGGTAAAAAGATTGCTGTTATTGGTTATGGTTCACAAGGTCATGCGCATGCACAAAACTTGCGTGATTCAGGACATGATGTCATCATCGGTGTGCGTCCTGGTAAATCATTTGATAAAGCTAAAGAAGATGGTTTTGATACTTACACAGTAGCAGAAGCAACTAAATTGGCTGATATCATTATGGTTTTGGCACCAGATGAAATTCAAAAAGACATCTATAAAGATGAAATTGCGCCAAACTTGAGTGCAGGTAAAGCTCTTGGTTTTGCCCATGGATTTAATATTCATTTTGGCTACATTAAAGCTCCAGAAGATGTTGATGTCTTCATGGTTGCTCCTAAAGGACCAGGTCACTTGGTACGTCGTACATATACAGAAGGTTTTGGTGTACCAGCTCTTTACGCTGTTTACCAAAATCCAACAGGAAATGCTCAAAACATTGCAATGGACTGGGCTAAAGGTATCGGTGCTGCACGTGTTGGCTTGCTTGTAACAACATTTAAAGAAGAAACTGAAGAAGATTTGTTTGGTGAACAAGCAGTTCTTATGGGTGGGTTGACACACCTTATTGAAGCAGGTTTCGAAGTGTTGACTGAAGCTGGTTATGCACCACAATTGGCTTACTTTGAAGTTCTTCATGAAATGAAACTTATTGTTGACCTTATTTATGAAGGTGGATTCAAGAAAATGCGTCAATCATGTTCAAATACTGCAGAATTTGGTGACTTTGTAACTGGTCCACGTGTCATCGGTCCAGAAGTCAAAGAAAACATGAAAGCTGCACTTGCTGATATCCAATCAGGTAAATTTGCACGTGAATTTGTTGAAGATCACGATGCTGGCTTCCCACGTTTGAAAGCTTACCGTAAAGAAGCTGAAGAACTTGAAATTGAAAAGATTGGTGTTGAATTGCGTAAAGCAATGCCATTCGTTGGTCAAAACGACGACGACGCCTTCAAGATTTATAACTAATGTGATAGTCTCAAAAAACCAGCCTAGTGCTGGTTTTTTTGTGGTCCTAAGAAAGTGGTTAGAAGCTTATGGCTTTGTGTGTAAAAAAACTCACTCCACTAGAGAGTGAGAATCGTCATGAATTAGTAAGTCAAAACAAAGTTTTTCTTCTTACCGCGACGGATAACAGTAATTTCATTGTCGATCTTATCGGCATCTGAAAGCGTGTAATCCAAGTCTTGCACACGTTCACCGTTGATATAGATAGCACCGTTTTGAACATCTTCACGTGCTTGGCGTTTAGATGGAGAAATCTTGGCATTGACGAGAAGTTCAACGATGTTAAGATTTTCGTCTGCTGAAATTTCATAGGTTGGCACACCGTGGAGAGCAACTTTGAGGTCACGTGCTGAGAGGGCTTTAAGATTACCAGCGAAGAGTTGTTCAGTGATGTGAACAGCTTGTTCGTAGGCTTCTTTACCGTGTACCAAGGTCACAACTTCACGAGCCAAAATCTTTTGTGCCAAGCGTTGGTGACGAGCTTGATCAAATTCTTTACCGATTTCTTCGATTTCTTCAAGTGATAAGAAAGTGAAAATCTTCAAGAAGCGAACAGCATCGTCATCCATAACGTTGAGCCAGAATTGGTACATTTCGTAAGGTGTAGTCTTAGTCGCATCAAGCCAGACAGCGTTACCTTCAGATTTACCGAATTTTTTACCCGTTGAATCTGTGATAAGTGGCACTGTGATAACGTGTCCAGATTTGTCCGCTTTACGACGCAAGAGTTCAGTACCTGCTGTCATGTTACCCCATTGGTCAGAACCGCCAATTTGGAGGGTTACGCCATATTTATCATTGAGTTCATAGAAGTCGTAACCTTGCATAATTTGGTAAGCGAACTCAGTGTAAGAGATACCTGTTTCGATACGTTTCTTAACAGATTCCTTGCTCATCATGTAGTTAACTGTGAAGTATTTACCGACATCACGCAAGAAATCGATGAAGCTAACTGAACCAAACCAGTCATAGTTGTTGACCATAATGGCTTTGTTGTCACCATTTTCAAAATCAAGGAAGCGAGAGAGTTGGCCTTGGATTTTTTCTACCCAACCTTCAACGGTTTCTTTGGTTTGGAGGTTACGTTCAGCGTCTTTAAATGATGGGTCACCAATCAAACCTGTTGCACCCCCGACGAGGGCGTAAGGTTTATGCCCAGCCAATTGCAGGCGACGGCTTGTAAGGATAGCTACAAGGTGCCCAAGATGGAGACTGTCTGCTGTTGGGTCATAACCGGTGTAGTATGACACTGGTCCCTCTTCAAAGGCTTTTACAAGGGCTTCTTCGTCTGTGGTTTGAAAAATCAAGCCACGTTCTTTTAGTTCTTCAAAAATTGTCATGATATTCTCCAGTAAAGTATATTCTGCACCATTATACCAAAAGAAAGCAACCCTATGCAAGCTTTGTAAAAGTTTGTTATAATAGGCTTTGAGGTATTTCTATGAATTTTGAAAAAATAATAAATTTTTTTAGAAGGACAGGTCAAGCTATTCGTAAAAAGTTTGCTGGCTTCAGGTCAAAAAAAGGAGATGAATCTTTAGGAGAGGGGAAACTTGTGACTGAGTCTAAGAAAAATCGCAAGCAAGAGAAGAAGTTGTCGGAGGACCGGATGACTTTATTAGATATGGGCGATGTTTTCTTAAAAACATTAAAACTCTTGTCTGATTTTTTTTACGTCCTTATTATCGTCCTTACCTTGTTTGGTGCCGGTATTGGTTTGGGCTATTTGGGAAGTCAAATTGAGTCCGTTCCGTCGATGAAGGATAAAACCTTGTTAAATCAGATTAGTGAGGTTAGTTTGGTATCTTCGATGAGTTATTCTGACTCTAAGAAGATTGCGGATATTGACACGGACCTGCTTAGAACTCCTGTTGAAAGTGATGCGATTTCTAACAATGTTAAAAATGCCATTATAGCTACTGAGGATGAAAATTTCAAGAAGCATAGGGGTGTTGTACCAAAGGCTGTTTTTAGGGCCTTGGTGTCATCAGTGCTAGGTGTAGGCTCCTCAAGTGGTGGTTCAACGCTGACTCAGCAGTTAATCAAGCAACAGGTCACAGGAGATGCCCCGACCTTTAAGCGTAAGGTGGCAGAGATTATCTATGCACTACAACTGGAGCGTCGTGCTTCGAAAAATGAAATTTTAACCGACTACTTGAATGTTTCTCCTTTTGGACGTAACTATAGGGGAAAAAATATCGCTGGTATTGAGGAAGCTGCTCAAGGGATTTTCGGGGTTTCTGCTGCGGATTTAACCGTTCCTCAAGCGGCTTATCTTGCAGGTTTACCACAGAGTCCCATTGTCTATTCGCCTTATACCGCAGATGGTCAACTCAAGAACGCGAATGATCTGTCTTATGGCTTAGCGCGTCAAAAAGATGTCCTTTACAATCTCTATCGAGGTGGCTACCTAGATAAGTCACAATACGATAGTTACAAGAAGTATGATATTACTAAAGATTTCAAGGCTGGAGAGAATCCAGATGCTGTCAGTCATGACTATTTGTACTATTCTGTCATGTCTGAAGCTCAGGATGTCATGTATGATTATTTGGTGAAGCGTGATAAAGTATCAAGTCAAGAATTAAAAAATGACAAGACGAAGGAAACCTACCGTGAGATGGCTCTTCGAGAGCTACAAACAGGTGGTTATCATGTCAAGACAACAATTGACAATGCCGTCTATAATGCGATGCAAAATGCTGCTAGTCAATATGGTGGCCTACTCGATCAAGGTGGCAATAGTGGAGTTGAAGTCGGAAATGTACTGATGGACAATGCGACTGGAGCAATTCTAGGATTTGTTGGTGGTCGTAGTTACGAAAATAACCAAAATAACCATGCCTTTGATACGGCACGTTCCCCTGGTTCTTCTATTAAGCCCATTATCGCTTATGGTATTGCTATTGATCAAGGTTTGATGGGAAGCTCCAGTATTCTTTCCAATTATCCAGCCAATTTTACAGGCGGAACGCCGATTCTTCACGATGGTAATAAGGGTACAGCTATGATGAATCTGCAAGAGGCTCTTAATACCTCATGGAATATTCCTGCTTTTTGGACTTACCAAATGCTTCAGCGTAATGATGTTGATGTTGAGGGATATATGACCAAGATGGGTTACAATATTGCTAACTATAATATTGAGAGTCTACCTCTTGGTGGTGGGATTGAAACGACAGTCGCCCAACAGGTCAATGCTTATCAGATGCTTTCAAATGGTGGTGTCTACGAAAAAGGTTATATGGTTGATAGTATTACTGATCGTACAGGCGAGGTTATTTATCAGCATAAATCCGAGGGGGTTCAAGTATTCTCGAGGGGCACGGCAAGTATTATGGATAATCTCCTCAAAGAAGTTGTCGTTAAGGGGGCAACGACCCAGTTCTATTCTGAATTGAAAAATGTCAATGGTGCAGTAGCCTCAGCTGACTGGATGGGTAAAACAGGAACGACAGATAATTTTGCGGATGCTTGGTTGATCGTCTCAACGCCTGGTATTACCCTTGGTGGTTGGGCTGGTTATGACAATAATACGCCGACCGATTCTAAAACAGGTTACACCTACAATGCCCAATATATGGCGCGTTTAACGTCAGCTATCTACAATGCTAATCCAGGTATTTTCAAGACAGGTGATAAGTTTAACATGGATTCAAGTGTCATAAAAGCCAGTGTACTTAAATCAACAGGTCTTAAACCAGCAACGGTTTCGGTCAATGGCCGTAATGTTTCCGTAAGTGGAGAAATGGTTGATAGTTACTGGGCCAAAAATGGGCCTGGCGACACCACTTACAAGTTTGCTATCGGAGGAACGGATAGTGACTATCAAAAGGCTTGGTCTAGTATTCTTGGTGGACATTAAAATTCTCCCAAAGACTTGCAAAAAAGCTAAAAATTAGGTATAATATAGACAACTATTTGTCGTCTTACTTGGTTGAAATATTGTCCAATCAAGAGATACAGCAGTTAAATCAACGTTTTTTCGGTCAGATTTAGCTGCTATTTTTGTGCTTATTTTTAGGATTTTCAAGTATTGTAATGCATATTTAAAGGTTCTAAAAATTCACATCTTGTCCTATCTCTGATTATCTGTTATTAGAGTAGTCAGATTTAGCATTTGATTGGATAAAGCACTAAAAAAGATGGCAAATATTTAAAGTGCACGACTTGCAAAGCAGGTCTCGAATGTAGAAAAGGAGTAGAAGACTTGGCAGGACATGACGTTCAATACGGGAAACATCGTACCCGTCGTAGTTTTTCAAGAATTAAAGAAGTTCTTGATTTACCAAACTTGATTGAAATCCAAACGGATTCATTTAAAGATTTCTTGGATACTGGTCTTAAAGAGGTTTTTGAGGATGTACTTCCTATCTCAAACTTCACAGACACTATGGAATTGGAATTCGTTGGTTACGAATTGAAAGAGCCTAAGTATACACTTGAAGAAGCTCGTATCCACGATGCATCATACTCAGCACCAATCTTTGTGACTTTCCGTCTTATTAACAAAGAAACTGGTGAAATCAAAACTCAGGAAGTCTTCTTTGGAGATTTCCCTATTATGACTGAGATGGGTACTTTCATCATCAATGGTGGTGAACGTATTATCGTTTCTCAGTTGGTACGCTCACCGGGTGTTTACTTTAACGATAAGGTTGATAAAAACGGTAAAGTGGGTTATGGCTCAACAGTTATCCCTAACCGTGGGGCATGGCTTGAACTTGAAACAGATTCAAAAGACATCGCCTATACTCGTATCGACCGTACACGTAAGATTCCATTCACAACGCTTGTGCGTGCGCTTGGATTCTCAGGTGATGACGAAATTGTTGATATCTTTGGAGATAGCGAGTTGGTTCGTAACACTGTTGAAAAAGATATTCACAAAAACCCAGCAGATTCACGTACTGATGAAGCACTTAAAGAAATTTATGAACGTCTTCGTCCGGGTGAACCTAAGACTGCCGACAGCTCACGTAGCTTGCTTGTAGCTCGTTTCTTTGACCCACGTCGTTATGACTTGGCTGCTGTTGGTCGTTACAAAGTGAACAAAAAACTTAACATCAAGACACGTCTTTTGGGACAAACAATTGCTGAAAACTTGGTAGATCCTGAAACAGGTGAAATCCTTGTTGAAGCTGGTACTGAAATGACACGTGATGTGATTGATTCGATCGCAGAACACTTGGATGGCGATTTGAACAAATTTGTATACACACCAAACGATTATGCAGTTGTTACAGAACCTGTTGTTCTTCAAAAATTCAAGGTTGTTGCACCAAATGATCCAGATCGTGTAGTTACAATTGTTGGTAATGCCAACCCAGATGACAAAGTTCGTGCTTTGACGACAGCGGATATCTTGGCTGAAATGAGCTACTTCCTTAACCTTGCTGAAGGTATCGGTAAAGTAGACGATATCGACCATCTTGGTAACCGTCGTATCCGTGCTGTTGGTGAATTGCTAGCTAACCAATTCCGTATTGGTTTGGCTCGTATGGAACGTAACGTGCGTGAACGTATGTCAGTTCAAGATAACGAAGTCTTGACACCACAACAAATCATCAATATTCGTCCTGTAACTGCAGCTGTTAAAGAATTCTTCGGTTCTTCACAGTTGTCACAGTTCATGGACCAGCATAACCCATTGTCAGAGTTGTCACACAAACGTCGTTTGTCAGCCTTGGGACCTGGTGGTTTGACACGTGACCGTGCTGGATACGAAGTTCGTGATGTGCACTATACACACTATGGTCGTATGTGTCCAATCGAAACACCTGAAGGACCTAACATCGGTTTGATCAATAACTTATCTTCATACGGACACCTTAACAAATATGGTTTCATTCAAACACCATACCGTAAGGTTGACCGTGCAACTGGTAAAGTAACTAACGAAGTGGTTTGGTTGACTGCCGATGAAGAAGATGAGTACACAGTTGCGCAGGCTAACTCTAAATTGAACGAAGATGGAACATTTGCAGAAGAAATTGTCATGGGCCGTCATCAAGGTAATAACCAAGAGTACCCATCACACCTTGTAGATTTCGTAGATGTTTCTCCTAAACAGGTAGTTGCCGTTGCGACAGCATGTATTCCTTTCTTGGAAAACGATGACTCCAACCGTGCCCTCATGGGTGCCAACATGCAACGTCAGGCTGTACCATTGATTGATCCTAAAGCACCATTTGTTGGTACTGGTATGGAATATCAGGCTGCCCACGATTCAGGTGCTGCAGTTATCGCTCAACATGATGGTAAAGTTGTCTATTCTGATGCCGATAAGGTTGAAGTTCGTCGTGAAGATGGTTCTCTTGACGTTTATACTATTCAAAAATTCCGTCGTTCAAACTCAGGTACTGCTTACAACCAACGTACTTTGGTTAAGGTTGGCGATATTGTCGAAAAAGGTGATTTCATCGCTGATGGTCCATCTATGGAAGGTGGCGAAATGGCCCTCGGTCAAAACCCTATCGTCGCATACATGACATGGGAAGGTTACAACTTCGAGGATGCTGTTATCATGAGTGAACGTCTTGTGAAAGATGATGTTTATACATCTGTTCACTTGGAAGAATTCGAATCAGAAACACGTGATACAAAGCTTGGGCCTGAAGAAATCACACGTGAATTGCCAAACGTTGGTGAAGAAGCCCTTAAAGACCTTGACGAAATGGGTATTATCCGTATCGGTGCTGAGGTTAAAGAAGGTGACATCCTTGTTGGTAAGGTAACACCTAAGGGTGAAAAAGACCTTTCTGCTGAAGAACGTCTTCTCCATGCTATCTTTGGTGATAAATCTCGTGAAGTACGTGATACGTCACTTCGTGTTCCTCACGGTGGTGATGGTGTCGTTCGTGATGTTAAAATCTTTACACGTGCCAACGGTGATGAATTGCAATCAGGTGTTAACATGCTTGTTCGTGTTTACATTGCTCAAAAACGTAAGATCAAGGTCGGAGATAAGATGGCCGGTCGTCACGGTAACAAAGGGGTTGTTTCTCGTATTGTTCCGGTTGAAGACATGCCTTACCTTCCAGACGGTACACCAGTTGATATCATGTTGAACCCACTTGGGGTGCCATCACGTATGAATATCGGACAAGTTATGGAACTTCACCTTGGTATGGCTGCTCGTAACTTAGGTATTCACATCGCAACACCAGTCTTTGACGGAGCAAGCTCAGAAGACCTCTGGGATACTGTTCGTGAAGCTGGTATGGATAGCGATGCTAAGACAATCCTCTATGATGGACGTACAGGTGAGCCGTTTGATAACCGTGTGTCAGTTGGTGTCATGTATATGATCAAACTTCACCACATGGTTGATGATAAACTTCACGCCCGTTCAGTTGGTCCTTACTCACTTGTTACTCAACAACCTCTTGGTGGTAAAGCACAATTTGGTGGACAACGTTTCGGTGAGATGGAGGTTTGGGCCCTTGAAGCTTACGGTGCTTCAAACATTCTTCAAGAGATCTTGACTTACAAGTCTGATGATGTTAACGGACGTTTGAAAGCCTATGAAGCGATTACTAAAGGTAAACCAATTCCAAAACCAGGCGTTCCAGAATCATTCCGAGTACTTGTTAAAGAATTGCAATCACTCGGTCTTGATATGCGTGTCCTTGATGAAGACGATCATGAAGTTGAGTTGCGTGATCTTGATGAAGGTGAAGATGACGACGTTATGCACGTTGACGATCTTGAAAAAGCACGTGTGCAACAGGCCAAAGAAGCTGCTGAATTAGAAAAAGCTAAAGAAGAAGCTTCAAATAAAGAAGAATAAATATAAGCTTTAGAAGAGGAAGATTCTTCCCCCTCTAAGGTAGCTGATAAAGGTGACAATAGAGCTACTATTGTCAATAGAAAAAAAGAAAGGTAATACTAGTGGTTGACGTAAATCGATTTAAAAGTATGCAAATCACACTAGCTTCACCAACTAAAGTCCGTTCATGGTCTTATGGTGAAGTTAAGAAACCTGAAACAATCAACTACCGTACGCTCAAACCAGAACGTGAAGGTCTCTTCGATGAAGTGATCTTTGGTCCAACTAAGGACTGGGAATGTGCGTGTGGAAAATACAAACGTATCCGTTATAAAGGTATCGTTTGTGACCGCTGTGGTGTTGAAGTAACACGTGCTAAGGTTCGTCGTGAACGTATGGGTCACATCGAGTTGAAAGCACCAGTATCACATATCTGGTACTTCAAGGGAATCCCTTCTCGTATGGGATTGACTTTGGATATGAGCCCTCGTGCGCTTGAAGAAGTTATTTACTTCGCAGCTTATGTGGTTATCGATCCAAAAGAAACACCACTTGAACCAAAATCTCTCTTGACTGAACGTGAATACCGCGAAAAATTGCAAGAGTATGGACATGGTTCATTCGTCGCTAAAATGGGTGCAGAAGCCATCCAAGATCTCTTGAAACAAGTGGATTTGGAAGCTGAAATTGCTGAACTCAAGGAAGAATTGAAGACAGCAACTGGTCAAAAACGTGTTAAGGCTGTTCGTCGTTTGGACGTTCTTGATGCCTTCTACAAGTCTGGTAACAAACCAGAATGGATGGTTCTTAACATTTTGCCAGTATTGCCCCCAGATCTTCGTCCGATGGTTCAATTGGACGGTGGCCGTTTTGCAGCATCTGACTTGAACGATCTTTATCGTCGTGTTATCAACCGTAACAACCGTTTGGCTCGTTTGCTTGAATTGAATGCCCCAGGTATCATCGTGCAAAATGAAAAACGTATGTTGCAAGAAGCGGTAGATGCCCTTATTGATAATGGACGTCGTGGTCGTCCAATCACTGGACCAGGTAGTCGTCCACTTAAATCTTTGAGCCACATGCTTAAAGGTAAACAAGGACGTTTCCGTCAGAACTTGCTTGGTAAACGTGTTGATTTCTCTGGACGTTCTGTTATCGCTGTTGGTCCAACACTTAAAATGTATCAATGTGGTGTGCCACGTTTGATGGCCATCGAACTTTTCAAACCATTTGTTATGCGTGAAATCGTTGCGCGTGAATACGCAGGCAACGTGAAAGCCGCTAAACGTATGGTTGAACGTGGTGATGAACGTATTTGGGATATTCTTGAAGATGTAATTAAGGAACACCCAGTACTTCTTAACCGCGCACCTACCCTCCACCGTTTGGGTATCCAGGCCTTTGAACCAGTCTTGATTGATGGTAAGGCTCTTCGCCTTCACCCACTTGCCTGTGAAGCCTACAATGCCGACTTTGACGGTGACCAAATGGCCATTCACGTTCCATTGTCTGAAGAAGCTCAAGCTGAAGCACGCTTGCTCCTCCTTGCAGCAGAACACATCCTTAACCCTAAAGATGGTAAACCAGTTGTAACGCCATCTCAGGATATGGTTCTTGGTAACTACTACTTGACAATGGAAGAAAAAGGCCGTGAAGGTGAAGGTATGGTCTTCAAGGATATTGATGAGGCAGTGATGGCTTATCGTAATGGTTATGTTCACTTGCATAGCCGTGTAGGTATTGCTGTAGACAGCATGCCTGATAAACCTTGGAAAGAAAACCAACTTCACAAGATTATGGTAACAACCGTTGGTAAAATCTTCTTTAACGAGATTATTCCAGCAGAAATTCCATACCTCCAAGAAATCACAAATGAAAACTTGACCGATAGTACGCCAGATAAATACTTCCTTGAACCAGGCCAAGATATCCAAACCGTTATTGACAGTTTGGATATCAATGCACCGTTTAAGAAGAAAAATCTTGGTAACATCATCGCTGAAACCTTCAAACGTCTTCGCACGACTGAAACGTCAGCCTTCCTTGACCGTTTGAAAGACCTTGGTTACTATCACTCAACACTTGCTGGTTTGACCGTTGGTATCGCCGATATCCCAGTTATCGATAACAAACAAGAAATTATTGATGCTGCTCACCACCGTGTTGAAGAAATTAACAAAGCCTTCCGTCGTGGTTTGATGACAGATGATGACCGTTATGTTGCTGTTACAACAACATGGCGTGAAGCTAAAGAAGCACTTGAAAAACGTCTGATTGAGACACAAGATCCTAAGAATCCAATCGTTATGATGATGGACTCAGGAGCTCGTGGGAACATCTCTAACTTCTCCCAACTTGCTGGTATGCGTGGTTTGATGGCCGCTCCTAACGGACGTATTATGGAATTGCCTATCCTTTCAAACTTCCGTGAAGGTTTGAGCGTTTTGGAAATGTTCTTCTCAACTCACGGTGCTCGTAAAGGTATGACCGATACAGCCCTTAAGACAGCCGACTCAGGTTACTTGACTCGTCGTTTGGTTGACGTTGCCCAAGATGTTATCATCCGTGAAGATGACTGTGGAACAGACCGTGGTCTTCTCATCCGTGCGATTACTGATGGTAAAGAAGTTACAGAAACACTTGAAGAACGTCTTCAAGGTCGTTACACTAAGAAATCAGTTAAGAATCCTACAACAGGTGAAGTCATCGTAGGTCCAGATACCTTGATTACTGAAGAAATGGCTGCTGCTATTGTCAATGCTGGTGTTGAAGAAGTTACTATCCGTTCAGTCTTTACATGTAACACTCGCCACGGTGTCTGCCGTCACTGTTATGGTATTAACTTGGCAACTGGTGATGCGGTTGAAGTTGGTGAAGCGGTTGGTACTATCGCTGCCCAATCTATCGGGGAACCTGGTACACAGCTTACCATGCGTACCTTCCACACCGGTGGGGTAGCCTCAAACACCGATATCACACAGGGGCTTCCACGTATCCAGGAAATCTTTGAAGCACGTAACCCTAAAGGGGAAGCGGTTATCACTGAAGTTAAAGGTACTGTTATCGAAATCGAAGAAGATGCTGCAACACGTACTAAGAAGGTCTTCGTTCAAGGTAAAACTGGTATGGGTGAATATGTTGTACCATTTACAGCTCGTATGAAAGTTGAAGTGGGAGATGAAGTTCACCGTGGTGCTGCTCTTACAGAAGGTTCAATTCAACCAAAACACCTTCTTGAAGTTCGTGATACCTTGTCAGTTGAAACTTACCTTCTTGCAGAAGTACAAAAAGTTTACCGTAGCCAAGGGGTAGAAATCGGTGACAAGCATGTCGAAGTGATGGTTCGACAAATGCTTCGTAAAGTACGTGTTATGGATCCAGGTGACACAAATCTTCTTCCAGGAACACTTATGGACATTGCAGATTTCACAGATGCTAACAAGGATATTGTTATTTCTGGTGGTCTTCCTGCAACATCACGTCCAGTTCTTCTTGGTATCACTAAAGCCTCACTGGAAACAAATTCATTCTTGTCTGCAGCTTCCTTCCAAGAAACAACACGTGTCCTCACAGATGCTGCTATCCGTGGTAAGAAAGACCATCTTCTTGGTCTTAAAGAAAATGTTATCATTGGTAAGACTATCCCTGCTGGTACAGGTATGGCTCGCTACCGTAACATCGAACCACTTTCAGTTAACGAAGTTGAAGTTATTGAAAACATTGCTGTTGATGAAGCAATTGTGGAAACATCTGAAGACTAAGATTACAGTAAAAGGGCTCACCGCTGTGAGTCCTTTTTGTATTTATATGACCAGAATGTCTTCTTTTCTTGATAAATATGAAAAATGAAACCATTTTTTTTATCTTTTCCAGAAAATTTTGTATAATAGGGAAACAAAAGATGAAGTGAGAAAGAAAGATGTACCAAGTAGTTGAGATGAAAGGTGACTTGGAGCCATGGTGGTTCTTAGAAGGCTGGCAAGAGGACATTATCAGTACAAAGGAATTTGAAGATTTTTACGAAGCTCTAAAGTACTACAAAAAACTTTGGTTTGCCATGGAAGAAATCTTGCCAAGTTATATTAGTCGTAGTAGTGTCATGACTGCTTTTTGGGATCAAAAGGATAAGCATTGGTGTGAGGAGTGTAATGAATATCTGCAGGTTTACCAATCTATCGCCCTTTTGGATGATTGGAAGGAAATTCCTGAGGAAAAATATCGTCCAGGCTATGAAAAGCGAAATGACCTTCCAAATCATGCCCATTGTAAAATAAAACGATAATCAGGATTATTGAATTGAAGCTCGAAGTTTTCGAGCTTTTTTTCATTTTCCTTATTTTTTTACAATCTTTTGCGAATAGGACTATGAGGAGGTCCTTATGGTAACAGAATTTGCTAAGGAAATGATCAAAAATGCTGATAGTTGTGGGGCTCAAGACATCTACGTCACTCCACGTCAAGATGTTTATGAGCTCTATATGCGAGTTGGCCAAGAGAGGAGATTGATTGATGTATATCGGCCTGATTTCATGGCTAGTCTTATTGGTCACTTTAAATTTGTGGCGGGAATGATGGTGGGTGAGAAGCGTAGGAGTCAACTAGGTTCCTGTGACTATGATTGTGGTGATGGTCAAAAGATTTCTCTGCGTTTGTCAACCGTTGGGGACTATCGAGGTTTGGAGAGTATGGTTATCCGTATACTACATTCCGAACGTCGAGAATTAGTGTATTGGAATCAAGGAATCCAACCTATTATGGATGCCTTAGATTATCGAGGACTGTATCTCTTTTCGGGTCCCGTAGGTTCTGGGAAGACCACACTTATGCACGAGTTGGTTCAGGAGCGTTTTAAGGGGCAGCAGGTAATTTCGATTGAGGATCCTGTTGAAATTAAACAGGATAATGTCTTGCAACTCCAGGTTAATCAGGCGATTGATATGACCTATGATAGTTTGATTAAGCTATCTCTACGTCACCGTCCAGATGTTTTGATTATTGGGGAAATTCGGGATAAGGAAACTGCCCGGGCAGTTATCAGAGCTAGTCTAACAGGTGTAACTGTTCTTTCAACTATTCATGCTAAGAGTATCGCTGGCGTTTACGAACGTCTCTTGGACCTTGGTGTAGACCAGTCTGAATTGGATAATGCTCTTCAGGGTATTGCCTACATGCGTTTGATAAAGGGAGGGGGTGTGATTGATTTTGCCAAAGAAAGTTTTCAAAGCCATTCGTCAACCAACTGGAACCAGCAGTTGGAAGACTTGGTTAAACAGGGACATCTCACTGAGAGGGATATCCAAGGGGAGAAAATTAAAGATTAGTCAGCAAGTTAAGGTTATCCAGCTCTTCAAACAACTGCTAAAGGCCGGTTTTACCTTAACTGAAATCGTAGACTTTTTGGAGCGAAGTCACTTGCTGAAAGAAACGTCCTTGTCTCTTATGAAAGAGAGTTTAATACGTGGTGATAGGTTGGACCAGATGTTTGCGTCAGTGGGTTTTTCGGACAATATCGTTACTCAGATTGCTCTTGCTGACAAGCACGGTGATCTTCTAGGGAGTCTAACAAAGATTGAAACCTATATGCTTCGTATGACAAAGGTTCGCAAGAAACTCATGGAGGTGGCGACTTATCCGATACTACTTCTGGGTTTTCTGATTCTGATTATGCTAGGACTTAAAAATTATCTTCTCCCCCAACTGTTAGAGGGTGATGGTAAGGAGAATTGGGCAGTGCAATTGGTTCAAATTTTTCCTCAGTTGTTCTTTGTGAGTTTGTTTGGATTTCTTGTGTTAGGGATTCTCCTCTATGTCTGGGTGAAACGCCAGTCAGCTCTAGTTTTTTATAGACGAATGGCCAAAATCCCATTTATTGGTCAGACAGTAAGGCTTTACACGACAGCCTATTATGCAAGGGAGTGGGGAAATCTATTAGGTCAAGGTGTTGACTTGCTAGATTTGGTGGCTCTTATGCAAAAGCAGAAGTCTAAACTCTTCCGTGAGCTGGGAGCCGATTTGGAAGAAGCCTTGATGCTGGGGCAGAGTTTCTCTGAACGTATTGCCAGTCATCCGTTTTTTACTAAGGAGCTCTCCTTAATTATTGCTTATGGGGAGGCCAATGCGAGGTTGGGATATGAGCTTGAAGTCTATGCTGAAGAGGTTTGGCAGGCCTTCTTTAACCGTCTTAATAAGGCGACAACCTTTGTACAACCCCTCATTTTTGTTATTGTTGCTGTCGTGATTGTAATGATCTACGCAGCCATGTTATTACCGATGTATCAAAATATGGAAGGAATGATGTCATGAAATTGATGTTGAAAAAATTGAATGCCGTTAAATTACGAGCTTTTACGCTGATTGAAATGCTAGTCGTACTTCTCATTATCAGTATTCTTCTTTTGCTCTTTGTTCCTAACTTGAGTAAGCAAAAGGATTCCGTTAAGGAAACTGGAAATGCAGCTGTCGTCAAAGTTGTGGATTCTCAAGCAGAACTATATGAAATGAAAAATAATAAGACAGCTAGTTTAGCAGCTCTTGTTTCATCGGGTCAAATTACACAAAAACAGGCAGATTCATACAATGATTATTATGCGAAACATGGTGGTGAAAGCCGCTCAGTGGCCAATTAGAGCCTTTACCTTGTTGGAAAGCTTAGTGACATTAGCAGTCGTTGCTTTACTCACTCTGAGTTTGTCAGGCTCAGTGACGGGTATTTTTCAGCAAGTCGAGACTAATCTTTTTTATATACGCTTTGAGTATCTGTACCGAGATAGTCAGCGCTTAGCAGCAGCGGAAGGGACTAATGTTGAATTGCAGTTAACTAAGGATAAGATTAGTAATGGAAGAACCAGTATCTATATTCCTGAAAGCATTCATCTGGATAAGGGGCGGACCATAGTATTTGATGCTAAAGGAGGCAATTCTAGTCTTAGTAAGATTCGTTTCTCAAGTAACAAGGAGGTGGTGACTTATCAGCTTAACATGGGCAGTGGAAAATATAAAAAGACGGTCTCTTAGAGGCTATATTCTCATCGAAAGTTTGGTAGCCATGGCCGTTTTAGTGCTTGTCAGCGGCCTCATCTTAGAGCAAATTAACACTAATCGTAGGTTGATGGCTGAGAATCTCCATCAACAAGAGGTCTTGAGTGTGGCAACAATGGCAGTTCAGACCAAGCAAGACCAGTTAACGTTGAATGGTATAACGGTGACAGTTAAACGTAGCCAGCAAGGTATCACGGTTTATGAATCGGGAAAGGAGATTATTCATGTATCTAAGCAGTAAGTTGCGTGCCTTTACCCTCTTGGAATGTCTAGTGGCCTTGTTGGTCATTGCTGGCTCAGTTCAAGTTTATCAAGGGCTAACCACTGTACTTGTGAGTAATGTTAAGCAGGTAAGGCAACAAGAAAACCAAGACTGGCTCCTATTTGTTCAACAAATGGAGGCGGAATTAGAAGGTTGTCAGTTGGTCAAGGTAAAGGGGAACAAACTCTATGTCAAGCAGGATAATCAAGACTTGGCTTTTGGTCTTTCAAGTGCCTCTGATTTTCGAAAAACAAATGCTGATGGTCGAGGCTATCAACCCATGCTTTTCGATGTCAAATCTAGTACGGTGAACCAAAAGAACCAGATAGTTACCATCCAAGTGACTCTTAAAAATGGACTACAAAGGAGTTTTATTTATGCTTTTGAAAAAACAGGTTAGGGGAGGTGTTCTCCTCTACGCTCTTTTTATGGCTGGCATTTTTACACTCCTTCTTCATGTTTATCTGGAACGGATGGTTGCTAGCTCTAGACAAAACCAAGCACAAATAGTGGCCAGTCAAAGCCGTCTCATGGCAGAGATGACCATGAGTTTGGTGGATAAGGAATCAGGTGCTTTTAGTTTTTCTCAGGGTACTACGACTTACGAGGTTAAGGATAAACAAGTGATTGTCAGAGTTGCCAGTAAAGGCCAAATCAAGACCTATCGTTATGTGAAGAAACAGGAGCAGAAATAGAAATTCTCTTTCCTTTTTGATATGATAGAGGGACGGAGGAAATCATGAATTTTGAAGCAATTGAGACAGCTTTCGAGCTGTTGTTAGAAAATGTCCAAACCATTGAAAATGATCTTGGAACCCATGCTTACGATGCACTTATTGAGCAAAATTCCTATTATTTGGGAGCTGAGGTTGCTAATGAGCTCATCATCAAAAACAACGAGAAATTACGGGTGCTTAATCTAAGTAAAGAGGAGTGGCGTCGTGCTTTTCAGTTTTTGTTTATCAAACTAGGACAATTGGAATCTTTACAAGCCAATCACCAATTTACACCAGATGCTATCGGATTTATCATTCTGTACCTGCTCGAAGGTTTAACCCAGGAAAATGAATTAGATATCTTGGAGATTGGTTCGGGAACAGGAAACTTGGCTGAAACTCTTCTAAATAATAGTCAGAAAACCCTTAATTATATGGGGATGGAAGTCGATGATCTTCTTATCGATTTGTCAGCTAGTATTGCTGAGGTGGTGAATTCAGCTGCGGTTTATATCCAAGAAGATGCTGTTCGACCACATATTCTCAAAGAGAGCGACGTTATTATCAGCGATTTACCTGTAGGTTACTACCCTAATGATGAGATTGCGAGTCGTTTCAAGGTGGCAGCAACTGGTGAACATACTTATGCCCATCATCTTCTTATGGAGCAATCGCTTAAGTATTTGAAGAAAGACGGTATTGCTATTCTTTTGGCACCAACTAATCTTTTGACAAGCCCTCAAAGTGATCTGCTTAAGAAGTGGTTATCAGGATATGCTGATATTATTGCTGTTATCACTCTTCCAGAAGCAGCTTTTGGCAATAAACATAACATGAAGTCAATCTTTGTGCTAAAAAAACAAACTAAAAATGCTCCTGAGACCTTCGTTTATCCACTTAGCGACTTGCAAAACCCAGAGGTCCTCAAGGATTTCACAGAGAATTTCCAAAATTGGAAATCAGATAATTCCATTTTCTAGCAAAACATGATAGAATGGAAATATATTATTGAAAGCGTTTTACAAAGAGGTGACTTATGACAAAAACAATCGCAATCAATGCAGGAAGTTCAAGCTTGAAATGGCAATTATATGAAATGCCAGAAGAAGTTGTTCTTGCTAAGGGTTTGATTGAACGTATCGGCTTGAAAGATTCTGTTTCAACAGTAAAATTTGCTGACCGTTCCGAATCGCAAACCTTAGATATTGCTGACCATGTTCAAGCGGTAAAAATCTTGCTTGATGACTTGATTCGTTTTGATATTATCAAGAGTTATGATGAAATTACAGGTGTTGGTCACCGTGTGGTTGCTGGTGGAGAATATTTCAAAGAATCAAGCTTGGTGGATGAAGATGCCTTGGCTAAGATTGAAGAATTGTCAGCCTTGGCACCGTTACACAATCCAGGTGCAGCTTCAGGGATTCGTGCCTTCAAGGAGCTTCTACCAGATATTACAAGCGTTGCTGTTTTTGATACAGCTTTTCATACATCTATGCCAGAAGTGGCTTACCGTTACCCAGTGCCTAACCATTATTATACAGACTATCAAGTTCGTAAATACGGAGCACACGGAACTAGCCACCAATATGTTTCTCAAGAAGCAGCTAAGCTACTAGGAAAACCTATTGAAGAAACTAAGATTATCACAGCCCATGTGGGAAATGGTGTTTCAATTACTGCCGTTGATGGTGGTAAATCAGTGGACACTTCAATGGGATTAACACCACTTGGTGGGGTTATGATGGGAACACGTACTGGGGATCTTGACCCTGCGATTATTCCATTCATCATTGACCGTGAGCCTGATATGGCCGATGCTGAACGTATTCGTCACGTCTTTAATAAAGAATCAGGACTCCTTGGTATTTCTGAAAAATCAAGCGATATGCGTGATATCATTGCTGGTAAAAATGAAGGAGATGAAAAATGTATTTTAGCCTACAATCTCTATGTGGATCGTTTGCGTAAATACATCGCTCAATACTTTGGTGTCTTGAACGGAGCGGATGCTATCGTCTTTACAGCAGGTATCGGTGAAAATTCTGCAGATGTTCGCGCTTCAGTTTTGAATGGTCTCACTTGGTTTGGCATTGAAGTGGATCCTGAAAAGAATGTCTTCGGACATGTTGGCGATATTACAACAGCAGATTCAGCTGTTAAAGTGTTTGTTATTCCAACGGATGAAGAATTGGTGATTGCGCGTGATGTTGAGCGCCTTAAAAATAAATAAGTTATCAAAAATTTGATAAGACCAGAAAAGTCGGCTGAGCAATTGGTCAGCTTTTTTGAATGCTTTGAAAAAATCATTTAACTATTTCTGTATATGGTCATTAAAAAGCTAAAGAAAATTTTACAAAAAATGTAAAAAAGACTTTACAAAACATGTAAAGCAAACTATACTATAGGTGTAAAGCGAACTTGATAAAAGGGGGAGGAGTCGAAATAGTTGAGAAGAAACGATAGAGCTGAGGTATCATATGGAAACAAAGATTCAGGAACTTCGCAAGGCTAATAAGATTAGTCAGGCAGAGTTAGCAGATGAGATGGGAGTCACGAGACAGACCATCATTTCACTCGAAAAAGGACGCTATAATGCGTCGTTGGAACTAGCTTTTAAAATTGCTAGGTATTTTGGAAAGACTATTGAAGAAGTCTTTATTTTTGAAGAAGATTAAGGAGTAAAGATATGTTTAAACAAGTAATGAAGAAAATTGGTGTTATTTTTTTAGCGCTCACTCTACTAATCTTAGATTTAACACTATTAGTTGCTTTCCCTCTACTTACTCAGGATGGTAAGTTTTCACTTGTGGAGCAAATAGGTTACGGTGTTTGGGCATTGGGGAGTTTGGCTATTTTTATCGTGATTGCTTATAGATTTAAACTCTTATCGCTTAAAGAGATTAATTGGAGACGTCTCGTTGCGATTGCTTCTCTTAATCCTCGTCATCTTTTTCCTAGGTGATCTTCTAGGGTATTTTGTTGGTCAGTTAACACATAATGCAGCTATGGAAAATCAAGATGCTTTAAATAAGATGTTTATTCACGTACCAACCTATCTTCAGTTTGCAGTAGTAGGTTTTATCATTCCTATTATGGAAGAAATCATTTTTAGGGGACTCTTAGCCAAGGTGCTTTTTGGAAAATACTTTAAGATGGGTCTTGGTATTTCCAGTCTTCTCTTTATGGCTGGGCATTCAGCATCTACGCCTCAGACAATTGTCATCTATGGTATTATGTCAGCTGGTCTTGCCATAACATATTATAAGACTGAGCGTATCGAGTACAGTATGGGTGTCCATATCTTAAACAACAGTATAAGTGTCCTACTTAGCCTTTTTGTTTAAGGTGAATGTTTAAAGTTATCATTGAAAAATTTTATATTGCTCTTTTAAAGGATAATGAAGGGAGTATCTAGATATGTTATTAAAAACGTTAGGAAAGAAAAAAACAGAATCAGAGTATAAAAAATACATAGCTCGAGTAGCATGTTCTTTCTTTTCTTTGGGTATTTTGGGATTATTTATTGTTCGCTCTAACAGTCTTAGTGATTATGCGTTAGGATTAGTAATGGGAGTTACCATTGGGAGTTATGCCCTGTCGATTTATTATTTTGCAGCGCTTAGGCATTCGAAACGTCTTCATCAGATGTACATTGCTGCCTACGATGAGCGAAATAAACAGATTTTGCAGGTGACAGCAGTTGCAACACTGGTTCTGGAGTTTTTGCTTATCTTTGCTTTGATTGCCCTATATGCCTTTGCTAATATTCAGTTGCCCTATGTTACAGTCCTATCTATCTTGCTCTATGGCTTGGTTCTGGGATTTGCTCTTATTCGTCTGATTCTATCTAAAATAGGATAAGATTCCATCTTCTCTTCAAAAATATACCTCATATTTTCACAGTGTCTTGAAAAAGCAGTTGGGTTGTATTATAATAAAGGTACAAAATAACAATAAAAAGAGGTAGCTTCTTATGAACAAAGATTCCATTTTAAAACGCTTTCTTTATTTCTTACTGGCTTTCCTAATTTTGTGTATTGAACAAGCTCCAACCATATTTGTTCGTGTTAAAGATGTGAGGGCAGTGGGTCTCCTAATTTTGGTTATGCTACTCATTAGTGCAGGAGCTCTTTTCTTAGGTAAACGCATGGGTCTTCTTGAGGGCTTCAAGACACTTTCTTCTCTAAAGGCATGGGGCATGATTGGCTTGACCTACCTAGGTATTTTCATCGTTACTAGGGTAGGTACGATGATCATGCTAATGGAAGGTGTTAGTAACAGCACCAACCAGGCAACCATAGAAAATGCCCATATGAATCCATTTGTTCTTATAACAGTTACGGTGATTATGGCACCGATTGTGGAAGAGTTGATTTTTAGAGGGCTCCTCATGGGACGTGTCTTTAATCCAGATTCTATTGTTGGCTTGATTTTGAGTAGTTTACTTTTTGGTCTTGTTCATATGCCTAATAGTATCGGTGTTTGGATTGTATATGCAGGTATGGGATTTGCCCTTGGAACAGTATATCGTAAGTTTCAAAAGTTAGAGTACTGTATCATTGCTCATATGATTAATAATAGTATTGTGGTTTCAATGATGTTACTCTTACAATTGTTAGCGCCCTATATCAAATAAAGCTCGGAATTTTCCGAGCTTTTTACTATAATTTTTTGGCTTTGGCAATGGTTGTATCAATACTTGAAACAACACTATGGGTAAGGCCAGTCCGTTCAAGATCCATAAGACCAGCGATTGTAGTTCCACCAGGGCTACAAACCTTATCAATAAGATCATGTGGACTGTCGCTACCAAGACTGAGATTTTCAGCAGTAGCTAGAACTGTCTGTGTGGCAATAGTCAGAGCAACCTGCTTACTTAGGCCATTTTTGACGCCAGCCTTAGCCAGAGCCTCGATAAAGAGGGCAATGTAGGCCGGGCTTGAACCGGCTAGGGCAGTAAAGGTATCAAAGTCTTTTTCAGCCAATTCGACAGTGGTTCCAAAACTGTCTGTGATTTCCTTGGCAACTGCCAAAAGGTCCTCGGATACCTTATCATTGGTACAAAGACCGGTAGTGCTCTTAAGAATCTGGGCATTAAGGTTAGGCATGATACGAATAAGAGGTAGGTCTGCACTTGTGAGTGAAGCGAGGCGTCCCAAGGTTACTCCAGCAGCCATACTCATGATAGGTTGATGGAAGTTGAGGTCAGTTAGTACCTTATCAAACATTTGAGGTTTGATACCAAGGATGACCAAGTCAGCATTATCTACTAATTCTTGATGGGAAGCAGCAGCTTCAACCTCTAATTCCTCTGCAATTTGGCGCGAACGAGCCAAAGAAGACCCTGAAATAATGATACGATGTGAGCTTGTATTTAGGCCGTTGATAATAGCTGTTGCCATTTTTCCGACACCGATAAAACCGATAATCATGGGTTACTCCTTGTCTTAGTAGTTCTTAATCAAATCCACTGTTGAACGATCCAACTTCTTAACGATTGCCTGTAAAAAGGCTTGTGCTTCTAGGAAGTCATCCATAGCATATAGAGTTTGGTGAGAGTGAATGTAACGGGCACAAACGCCAATAGTTGTTGATGGTACTCCAGCATTTTGCAAGTGAGCGGCACCAGCATCTGTCCCCCCTGCAGCGCAGTAGTATTGGTATTTGATACCAGATTCTTCAGCAGTAGTTAAAAGGAAATCCTTCATATTTGGCAACATGATGTGACCTGGATCGAAGAAACGAATAAGGGTACCATCACCTACCTTACCTTGATTACCATAGATATCACCTGCAGGAGAGCAGTCCACTGCAAAGAAAACTTCAGGATCAAACTTAGTGGTAGAAACATGGGCACCACGTAAACCAACTTCTTCTTGAACGTTGGCACCAGCAATTAGAGTATTATTGAGTTCTTGATCTTTAACGTTTTCCAAGAGTTCACGAATCATGAGAACACCATAACGGTTGTCCCAGGCTTTAGAAATCACATTTTTTTGATTGGCTGATAGAATCGTTTCTGACTCAGGAATAATGACATCACCTGGGGAAACGCCGTAGGCAGTAGCTTCTTCTTGGTTGGCAAAACCAGCATCAAAGACGATATCAGAGACACTAGGAAGACTTGAAGTCCCACCACTGCCACGCAAGAAATGAGGTGGGACTGAACCTGAGATGACAGGATAGATACGGCCGTCACGAGTGTGTAGGGTAAAGCGTTGTGAACTGACAACCAGTGGGTTCCCACCCCCAAGCTCGACTACACGGAAAGTCCCGTCTGCCTTGATTTCCTTAATCATAAACCCAACTTCATCCATGTGGGCAGCCGCGAGCACCTTAGGGGCATTTTCCACTTGACTATGCTTGATACCGAAAATACCACCAAGACCATCTGTTTGCATCTCGTCTACGAGCGGTGTGATAGTTTTTCGAAGGTAGTCACGTACAGGTGCCTCAAAGCCCGAAGTGGCATTGAGTTCGGTTACTTCTTTAATTTTGTCAAATAGGGTAGTCATAAAATCCTCCTTGAGTAGTACTTGCTACTATTTTAGCACGATTCTCAAGAGATAGGTAGCCTCTCCCCATTCCTCTAAAATTATGGTAAAATGTTTCTTATGAAACGTAAAACATTGGCCTTGTTTGCTGGAGGCGTAGGAGCTTTAGGTCTCTTGGCAATGACAGAGAAGTATAGACAGTCACGCGTAGAAATGAAGAAAGTTGCATTAATCCAAGATATTAGACAAGAATTATCACATCTTGGACCCATCGCAGTTCTTTACACGAATCCTACGGATAAGGAAAATCCTGGGCTCACAGGAGGTATCGTTTTAGAGGATGGACGTGCTTATAGCTTTGTTTATGTAGAGGACAAGCTGACCTATGAGGAGGACCAAGCATGATTATTCCTAAAAATCTTGAAGAACTGGCAAGCTATGTCGAGAGTGATAAAAAAGTGGTCTTCTTTTTTACTGCCGATTGGTGTCCAGACTGCCAGTTCATCTACCCTGTTATGCCTGAAATTGAAGCTAACCATCCAGATATGACCTTTGTGCGTGTTAACCGTGATGATAATATGGCTTTAGCACAAATGTGGAATATTTTTGGTATCCCAAGTTTTGTCGTGACTCAGAAAGGTCAAGAATTGGGACGTTTAGTCAATAAAGCTCGTAAAACAAAAGAAGAAATCAATGCCTTTTTGGCAACAGTATAAGGAGAATCCATGATTTTTGCATACAATAAAGAACAAGTTGGCGACATTTTGTTGGTTATCTTGGAAGATACTAAGGACATCAAACGTAGCGTAGAACGTAAAGGTAAGGTGGCTCGTGTCACGGCTGATGAAACAGGCAAGACCCTTGCTTGGAACATTTTTGAAGCATCAAGCCTCATTGATATCAATGGAAATGGTCAAGTTTTCTTGTCAGACCAAGATGTAGCTGTCTTGAACGAGGAATTGGCTAAAGAAGGTTTCGAAGAACGCTTGGAAAATACGCATGGTCCAGTCTTTGTGGTTGGACAAATTGATGAAATGGTTCCACATCCAGACAGTGATCACCTTAACATTTGTCAAGTGAACATCGGTGATAAGAAGGTCCAAATCGTTGCAGGAGCACCAAACGCAGCGCTTGGTCTTAAAACAATCGTAGCTCTTCCAGGTGCTATGATGCCTAGCGGTGCCCTTATCTTCCCAGGTAAACTTCGTGGTGAAGATAGTTATGGTATGATGTGCGCTCCACGTGAGTTGGCCCTTCCGAATGCCCCGCAAAAACGTGGAATCATTGAACTTGATGATTCAGCAGTAGTCGGCGAGGCTTTTGATCCAGCTAAACACTGGAAAGGTTAAATAGTAAAAGGAGCGATATTTTTGCTTCTTTTTTTGTAATCTGTCACTTTTTTACTTCCTCTTACGAATAAATAGGTGGAGGTAAAAAAATGTATAACAAAGTTATTTTGATTGGACGTTTGACAGCGACACCTGAGATGGTTAAGACTGCTAGCGATAGATCTTTTACACGTGTCACAGTTGCGGTTAATCGTCGCTATAAGACACAAAATGGTGAGCGTGAGGCTGACTTTATCACAGTAGTGGTTTGGGGCCGTTTAGCTGAGACCTTAGCATCTTATGCTAGCAAGGGCAGTTTAATTTCCCTTGATGGTGAGCTTCGCACCCGTAAGTACGATAAGGATGGCCAAACTCATTACGTTACTGAAGTACTTTGTTCCTCTTTCCAACTTCTGGAGAGTCGTGCTCAGCGTGCTGTTAGAGAAAATAATCCTGACAATGACTTGGCTGACCTCGTTTTAGAAGAAGAACTTCCCTTTTAGTTTATCCTTTGGACTAGCTATTTGAGTCTTCTATCTTTGAAGTAATCACTCCAAAAAAATCATGATTTTGTTCCATACTTTGTTTTGAAGAATTATTGGAGACGAAACATTAAACACTTATTAGACTAATAAACAGTAAAATTAGATAAGACTTAGGATGATAGGTGTTTAAAAGTATAGATAGAGTAGAAGAATTTATTCGAAACACCTTTAAATGCAGTCAAAACATGTTTTTTTGCTGTTTGGTGAATTAGCCAAAACAGTGTACATAATTAACAGTTTTTTCTCATTTATATCATTGTTTTATTACTAATTTTAAATTAAATGATAGAGGTTTCGTGATAAACTATAGATGGGTAAGGAAAAAGCTATAAAAGTTACTTTTATAGTAGGCATTATTTGTTTGGAAGGAAAGTGTGAAATATCACAACTAGAACACTATCTTTGCAATTGTCTGAGGCAGTTGCATTTTTGTTTATTGTTGTGAGGCCATAGGTAGATTCAAAGATTTCACAGACAATCGACTATGACACTCCGACTGACATATAAATTAGGATGTTAAGCGGTCATTGACTTTTCGTCTAGCTTTGGGGGAACACATTGGTGTGATTCCTAAGACTCACCAAACTAATGTGTTTGAAGCTAGGATGATTCGTCTTAGCTTTTTTTGTGCCCTTTAGAAAGGGAATGTTTTTCTTATGCTATAATAGAAGGACTAAGCGAGACGGTATCTCGCAAATCTTGGAACAGGAGTAAGACTAATGCTTGACTATAGTCAAGAAGAGAAAGAGTTTTTTATGTCTGAGGCTCTTAAGGAGGCCCAAAAATCTCTAGATAAAGCGGAAATTCCAATTGGTTGTGTTATTGTTAAAGATAGAGCAATCGTTGGTCGTGGGCATAATGCGCGTGAGGAGTTCAATCAAGCTATTATGCATGCAGAGATCATGGCCATTCAGGAGGCCAATAGAACTGTGGGCAATTGGCGTTTGTTAGACTGCACCCTTTTTGTGACTATTGAACCCTGTGTCATGTGTAGTGGGGCCATTGGCCTAGCTCGTATTCCCAGAGTTATCTATGGAGCATGTAATCAAAAATTTGGTGGTGCAGGTAGCCTTTATGATATCCTAAGAGATGAGCGTCTCAATCATCGAGTAGAGGTTGAGACTGGTGTCATAGAGGCGGACTGTGCTAAGATTATGCAAGACTTTTTCCGTCAGAGTCGCGAACGCAAAAAAGAAGCCAAACGATTGGCTAAATTAGAAGTCGCGCAAGATATGTAAAGACAAAATGCAAGCTTTTTTGGCTTGCATTTTTCAATGGGAGATTAGAGGGAGTCTTGTTTTATTGAAGGCTCTTTAAGTCACCCTTCCTTAGCCTTATGTTTTTCTTGCTCTCTTGTCAAAAGAAAAATAGGCATGAATAGGATAAGTGTCCAAAAGCGGATTTCAAATTAGTGTTAATAATTGGTGTTCCTAATCGTACATGAAAGATAAGGTTGATTAGGAGTATGAGAAGTAGGCTACTGATAATTCTAGCTAAAGCGATTTTTACGAGTAAATAGTCGTTCAATTTAGGTGATTGATTAGCAGTAGTATCATTTGTTTGATTTCTTGTATGTTTCATAAGTTATCATCCTCAAAATTTTGGAGATGTCAGTTGAAGTTAAGTTCTTTTATTAGTGTGTGAGAGTGTAGAAAGATTTACCCACAGCATAGCTTAAATCATAAGTTGGTTTTGCGGCAGCAATTCCTACTGAAATAGCAGCCCAAGGAACAGTACCATCTGATACGATTTCGAGTTCTTGAGTAGTTATTTTCTTACGGTTGTTGATTGTTTAAGTCATTGTTCTTATTGTCCTTTCTTCTTATCGAGCAGTAGCCATGTAGCCGTTGTAGGTACCAATACATACAAGCGTTCCAATAGGTCCTGAAGCAAGACAGAGACCTCCAACGGCAAGATTTGTTTTCCATCCGCCTCCTGTTACTGTAGCCAAATCAGCTGTGTTCATTTCTTTGTTAATCATTGTCATTCTTCTTTTTTATTCTTGGTTAGTTTTATAATCTCTTAGCCCCTTAACCACGAGTTAAGAGATACCCTAAGTATGACTTCTCCTTTCAATAAAGTTAGTTATGCCACTAGCTTTTGGTGCTTTCCTCAAGCTATGGATTTATTATAAGGTGAAGAGAAATAAGAAAGTAGTGACATTTATGTCACTATGGTATTGCTAGGGTTTATCAAAGTTTATACTGCTGAAAGAAAATAATGAGCCCCGGATTGTCAAGTTAAGTGCAACAGTTGTTATCTGATACCAAGTTGAAGAGGGGCTAGGCTGTTTGGGTTAGCCCAAACAAGGTTTTCGCCGTTTGATAGTTGAGTAGTCTTCTTGGTCTTTGGTTGATAGCTAAG
>ERZ773076.94-NODE-94-length-50505-cov-5.836353_pt1 | contig 50505 bp, 50 predicted proteins | sample MGYA00580613_ERZ773076 | MGnify/ENA primary metagenome ERZ773076 (study PRJEB29015, sample SAMEA2738005) | human oral metagenome | biome: human oral; feature: human-associated habitat; material: dental | place: China | collected 2057 ...
TCGACACAGCTGCGGGCCTTCGCGAACGCCACCGGGATTCCCGTTTCCGACACCCAGGCCGGCAAGGGTGCGATCAACCACGACCACCCGGCCGCGGTCGGCGGGGTCGGGTCGACGGGTGCCGCCTCGGCCAACGCCCTGGCCGACGAGGCCGACGTCGTGATCGGCATCGGGACGCGCTACTCGGACTTCACCACCGCCTCCCACACCCAGTTCAAGAACCCGGATGTGAAGTTCGTCAACATCAACGTCGCCGCCTTCGACGCCGCCAAGCACAGCGCCGAGATGGTGGTCGGCGACGCGCGCGAGTCCCTGGAGGCGCTGACCGCGGCCCTCGACGGGTACCAGGTCGGCGACGACTACACCAGGCGCATCGCGGAACTGAAAGCGGACTGGGCGAAGGCCACGCATGAGTGCTACCACCGCGATCAGACCCCGCTGCCCGCGCAGACCGAGGTGTTTGGGGCGCTCAACGAGCTGATGAGCGACAGGGACGTAGTCATCAACGCCGCCGGTTCGATGCCCGGCGACCTCCAGTGCCTGTGGCAGGCCCCCACCCCGGAGCAGTATCACGTGGAGTATGCCTTCTCCTGTATGGGTTACGAGATCCCTGCGGCGATGGGTGTGAAATTGGCTAGGCCCGAGGCCGAGGTGGTTTCCATCGTCGGCGATGGCACCTACCAGATGCTGCCGATGGAGCTCGCGACCATCGTCCAGGAGAAGATCAAGGTCATCTTCGTGCTGCTGCAGAACTACGGCTTCGCCTCCATCGGGGCGCTGTCGGAGAGTCATGGGTCGCAGCGTTTCGGCACCCGCTACCGCACCGGCGAGACCCCCCACAACGCCGACGGCGACCTGCTTCCCGTCGACATCGCCGCCAATGCGGAGTCGTGGGGCCTGAAGGTGCTGCGGGTCCACGGCATGGACGAGTTCCGCAAGGCCTATGCCGAGGCGGTGGCCTGTGAGAGTCCGGTGATGATCCACATCGAGACCGACCTGTACGGCCCCAACCCGCCCGGCTCCAGCTGGTGGGACGTGCCGATCTCGGAGGTCTCGCGCCTTGAGTCGACGCAACAGGCTCGCATCTGGTACGAGGGCAAGAAGGTCGACCAGCGCCACTACCTGCGCTGAATCTCTCACCGGGGCCGCCCTGACAAGCAGGGCGGCCCCGGTGCTGTGTGGACGCCCACCGGGACCGGGGGAAATGGCCTGTGTGGAAACCATCGCGTCGTGCGGGGTAGGCATGACCCTCTCGATCGGTACAGTTGTGACATCAGACGTCTTCGATGTCAAAGTTGTAGTAGGTGAGAGGGGCACCACATGGGCACCCATATGCAGTTGGAGCTTGGGGCTCAGCAGCGTGCGGCCGCTGTTGTTGTACGGGCTAGTGAAGAGGCCGAGGATGGTCTGTCGTTGTTGACGGATGTTGTGTCGGAGCATGCGCCTTTGGTGGCTGGTCCCGCGGCGGAGGCTTTGGGTGATGTGATATCCGGGTGGGCGGATTCGTTGAGGGCGTTTACTGCTGACCTTCAGGGATACGCGGATGCGTTGGTGGCTGTTGATCGTGATGTGGCGCAGGTCGAAGGGGAGCAGCGGGAGAGTTTCGTGGCGTCCAGTTCTCGGATCGCTGGCCGGATGGAGGGCTGAGGCGTGGCAGAGGGCAAATTGATTTTCAGGGAGGCCAGCGCCCAGGCGTTGGAGGATGCTTTCGCCAAGCGTGCGGCTGGTTTGCGTGAGGGAATCAGTGGCATGGGTGCGGAGGTTCGCTCTGAGATTGCTGCGTGGGATTCCGGCACGGAGTCACGTCAGGCGCAGGAGCAGAAGGCCGGACAGGTGCAGAAACGTGCCGAATCGTTGGTGCAGGCGATGGAGCGGGCCGCGGCGGTGATGAAGGAGATTCATTCGCTGGCTTCCCCTTGGTGTCAAGTGGTGGAAGCAACGAGTAGACGTTCGTATGCTTCGCGTGGGGTGAGCCATCCCAAGGCTGCTCTGGGGCGTCCACCCAAGTTCTTCGGCGATGGCGTTGAGGTAGGGCTGGTGTGTGGTGACCTGGGTTCCTTTGGGTAGGTACTCACGGATCAGCCCGCCTGTGTTCTCGTTGGTTCCCCGTTCCCATGGAGAACGAGGATGAGCGAAGTACACCTTCATGTCGGTAGCCAGGGTGAGCGCGGCATGACGGGCCATCTCCGAGCCCTGATCCCAGGTCAAGGAACCCCGCATCACATCGGGGATGGTGTTGATGTGATCGATCAACACATCACACAACCCCTCAGGTGTTCCTTCCCCAACGGGTAGAGCCAGAATCGTCACGAACCGGGTGGTGCGCTCTACCAAGGTCGCTGCCGCTGAAGTGCCATGAGCCCCGATGATCAGGTCACCCTCCCAGTGCCCTAGGTGCCCTACGATCATCCACTTCCTCGGGGCGGTCAACCAGTGCTGACCATCCCCACGATCGGATGGGTGCGCTGCCCCACCGGGCTACGCGGCCTGCGTCTGGTGCGCTTTGAGCGCAGCATGATCCCGTGACGAGCCAGTTCTCCTTGTCACGAGGGCATAGAACCCTGGTGTAGACGGCCTCGTGGGACACAACCGCTCCTTCGGCACTCGGGGAGCCCTTGCACGGATCTCTAGACTGCCATCACAAGCCTCTGCCCGGAGTCCCCGCGACGATTTGGCGGGGTGTCCTGGAACGCTTCAGGACCTACCTGCACCCGGAGCTTTGAGGACCGGATCGGCATCGATCTTGCGGGTCTTTGGCCTGGACCGGCGTTTCTGGGCTTTCACATCAGCTGTCACCGGCTGATACCCACACTTCCCGCCGTTGCGGCGTATCTCCCGAGATACCACGGACACCGATCCACACGATCCAGTCCGCAGTCCGCCGCAGCGAGCATCCCTCCTGTAGCGCCTTAGCGATAGCCGCCCGGTCCTGTACCGTCAACATACGCCGCACCAACAACCCCCTCCCCGACAAGCACTGTTGCTACGACCCTATGACACCGCCCCCGGGTTGAAACAGAAAACGTCACCACTTTAGATTGAATCAGGGGATTACCGATATGGCTGGTCAGGATTTTGAGGTTGATCACGAAACATTGAAAACCACTGCGCAGCAGATCGCGGAAACGACTCAGGGTGCGAAGGGAACCAGCATGAGTAGTTGTGTTCCTGCGGGTCAGGATTTGGCTAATGATGGCCTGTCCAAGGCGGTTGATGAGTTTCGGGATCGGTGGGAACGCGCCACCACATCAATGATCGAGGATGTGGACGAGATGGCGAAGCGTGTTGAGGGGATCGCAGTCAAGTACGCCATGTATGAGTCTGTGGTGGAGAAGAAGGTGAATGCTCTCAAAGGAGCGATGGATTCGTTGTCTGGGTCTGGTGTGCCGTTGATGGGAGGGTTGTGATGGGTGTGCAGTACCGGGGGGAGCCGGAGTTCGTGATCGAGGGGAATCCGTCGGGAATCCGTGGGCGTGTTGCAGCCATGAAAACGTGCTCTGAGAGTTTCGAGCAGGTGGGTGAGTCGCTGGGTGGGGTTGAGACTGAGCATTGGGTGGGTAAGGCTGCGGATCGTTTCCGTTCTCGTCTCGAGGAGGAACCGCGGCGTTGGGCTGGTGTTGCGGATGGGTTCCGCAGCGCCGCTGCTGCCCTGGAGGGATACGCGGCTGCTTTGGAGGCCGCGCAGCAGGCGGCGCAGGTGTGCAAGGAAAACTATGAGGAGGGCAAGCGGGTCAGCGCAACCGCGAAGGCGGACTACGATCGCGATGTTTCTGAGGGGTTTCAGAAGAAGGCAGCGTGGGAGGCGCAGAACGGTCCGGGCACTTACACGCTTACTATTACGCCGTTCACGGATCCGGGGCAGGCGTTGCGTGACAGTGCGATTGCTGATTTCCAGGCTGTGATCGAGGAGTTGGAGAAAACCGGTAGCGATACCGAACAAGCTGTTGCGCAGGCCCACGTTGATGCTGACCCAACCCGCCAATGGCCCAACAAAGCAGGAGCCGCCTCCCTTGGAGTCGCAGATCAAGCACCTCAAGACGCGGCGGAGGATGAGGAACGCGGCAAACTGGACCCTGCTGTCAAGGAGGAGTGGGGCAGACTGAGTCACGAGGAACGTAAGAAAGTGCTGCAGGCGATCGTTGATGAGGAGTTCGCTAAGGATGGCATGGAAGCGCCAAAAATATCCTTCACACATGAGGGGAAAAAGGAGATTATGGCGCATGGTATGAAGGCGGAATTTGGGGAATTGGTAGAGAGCTGACGATCAACGAAGATCGTCTTGATGATCCGCAGATCTTGCATACTGCCGCCCATGAATCCAGACATGCCGAACAGCATCAACTTGTCGGCGAGCTTAAAGATGTGAGCAGGAACCCCTTGAATGATGTGGCATCATGGTTGGAGTACCAAGAGTATAGAAGAATGCTGAAGCGGCATAATGTTACTGACGAAGAGGTGGGTGAGTGGAATCATAATTTTAAGAATTATAAAACCTCCGAAAAGTATGGGAAGGAGGCTTACAAAAATCAACCTGTTGAGGTGGATGCGCGAAAAGCTGGGCGCGATTTCGTCAATTCAATGACCCCGGAGGATTTTGAGAAGTACAAAAGCAAGGCCGGCGTCAAATGAGCGAGAGGTCAGGGAAAGAGTGACGTGCGTCGACGTAGCGTGTTTGGTGTGAGTTTCTGCGCGTTGCTGGCCGGGTGTGGTTCGGGCCGGACGAGTGGCGAGGAGGGGATGAGCGGTGAGTGCGTCCCAGCGAGCGAGGCGATGTCGAGCCCGAGCGTGAGCCCCTCCCGGAAGAGCGACGGCACCACGGTGGATATTGCGTACTTTCCCGAGGACTACATTGCAGCTGAGGGGTTGGCAGTCTCCCCTGATGGTTCGCTGGCGGCGGCCAGCCAGTCGCGCGCCCGGTCCGTGTTGGGGCTTGACTCGACGTTTGGGACCGTGATCTGGGACGCATCCACGGGGAAGGTTGTGCGGCGGGTGGACAATCGTCGAGACGGAGTGCTGGCCTGGCACCCCGGAGGTGAATGGCTGGCAGTGGGTGATGCCTTCAATGCCGCGATTCAGGTGACTGATCGTGAAGGAAACCTGCTCTGGGAGCTGCGAGGACACGAGAGGATCGACGAGCTCGGTTCACCCATCGTCGATCTGGCGTTCAGCAAGGACGGGGAACTCTTGGCATCGGTGAGTCGGGACGGGACAGTCCGACTTTGGGGGATGCGCAAGGACCAGTGCCGGCCCGTGCGGGTGCTCACGATCAGCGAACCGCGAAGACTCAGCTTCAGCCCAGACTCGGATCGATTGGCGGTGGCAGCGGAGGATGGGTGTTCGATCTGGAACGTGCACAGCGGTGAACGCGAGAAACTGCTGCACGAAGTACCGCATCCGGTCACAGGGGTGGCCTATGGCCCCGATGGTGTCCTGGTAGCCATCACCTCCGACCCCGGGGCGTCGTATCTGATCAGGGGTGAACAGGTCGAGGCCGGCCCGGAACCACCGACGAGTAGCCCAAGCCGTGTCGCGGTCAGCAAGGACGGCAGGATCGCAATCTCCGCGTCAAGCGATCCCCAGGTCATGTTGTGGGACCCGGCAACCCAGGTCAGCTCACTCGCCCCGGAGCCACCGGAAACGGTGGGGCGCATGGAGTGGTCGCCGGACGGACAGAACCTGTACGCGGCATCGCAAAAACACGGCGTGCTGTGCTGGTCGGCGGATGGTCTGCGTCGCTTCGATCTCCCATGAATGTGCGATGCCGACGATTCAGGATTCCTCGGATGCGCGGCATGCTCCGAGTCAACAACAGACCTGATTCTCACGACGACGACACGTGTGGGCGACGAGGGCGACCCGGAACTAAGGAGAAGCAATGGATTTCGTAGAAGTGATGAAAAGTTTTGTTCTGAGCCCCAGCGAGGAGACGTTGGCGCCATTGCAGGCCGAGATCATGGCCGCCGCCAACTACGACCCCCTTGTGTTGTTTGAATCTGTGGTTTCTCCGTTGGTGGATAGTGGTGACTATCAAGGGGCCGTTGATGCGGTGTGGCGTATGCTTCCGGGGGCGTTTTTGAGTCCTACGGCACATGCGATGCTGGCTCACAGCTACGACAAGCTGGGTGACGAGAAGGCGGCGCAGCGTGAGACGAAATTTGCTCGGCTGGCCCTGGACACCCTGATGAGTAGTGGCGATGGAACCCAGGATGCCCCGTACCAGGTGCTGCGGGTGAGCGACGAGTACGACGTGTTGCGTTACGCGCAACGCACCTCTGTTGCGCAGCGTGTGGTTGTCATTGATGGGCAGGGATACGACGTGCACCAGTGTTCTGACGGTAGCGAGGTGTGGTTCAAGCTGTTGTGGCAGACCAGCTGAGCGAAGGGACCGCAGTGTCATCACCTGCCGTAGGGCGGGTGCTGCTGCCGGGCGTGATCTCGTGGGCGGCCCTGACGGAGGACCCCGGCTCCTGGGAGGCATATCACCCCTTGTCAGAGCCGTGACGGCTGGTGTCCGGGGGGCTTGAGCCGTGTCGTGTGTTGCTTGCTAGACTCCTCCCGCTGATCACCGCTGACGATCAGCTTGGTCACAAGGAGTTTGAACGTGGCACTGCCCTGGATCGAAATTGTTGAATGTCTCGACCCGGACCCGCAGCTCGTGCTGTGGCGCTATCCGGATCCCGACGGGCGGATCAAGTCCGGGGCGAAGTTGATCGTCCGGGAGAACCAGAACGCCCTGCTGCTGGCGAAGGGACAGGCAGCCGGCGTCTACCTGCCCGGCACCTACAGCCTCCCGACCGGTAACATCCCGATCCTGTCCAATCTCGCGGGGTGGAAGTACGGGTTCGCGTCGCCGCACATCTACGACATCTTCTACATCGCGACCCGCCAGTTCGTCGATCTCAAGTGGGGAACCCCGGCTCCGGTGATGATGGCCGACGAGAAGTTCGGGCAGGTCCGGGTGCGTGCGTTCGGGTCCTACTCCGCGCGCATCACCGACATTCCCCGGTTCTTCCGTGAATACGCCGGCGCCTATCCGGTGCTGACGATCCGCGACCTCGAGGTCCAGCTTCGCGACTACATCGCCGCGAAGTTCGGTGAGGTGCTGGCCACTCAGCAGATCTCCGTCCTCGACGTCGCCGCGAACCTGTCGGCGGTCAACGCGCGCCTGCTACCCGCCATCGCTCCCTATTTCCTGGACCTCGGGGTGACACTCACCCAGTTCACCGTGACCTCGGTGACGCTGCCCGACGAGGTCAACGAGTACTACGACAAGGTCACCAGCATGAACATGATCGGTGACATGTCGCGGTTCCAGGCCTTCAACACCGCCATCGCGACCGCCAACCCCAACACCGCAGCCGGGCAGGGCGTCCAGGGGGGAATGGCCATGGGCATAGCGATGGGGCAGGTGCAGCAGCAGCTCGGTGCTCCGGCCCAGCAGGGTTTCCCCGCCCAGCCGATGCAGCCCGCGCAACCGGCAGCGCCCGCGCCGTCCGCACCGTCCGCGGGGACGGATGATCCCGTCGAGCGACTCGCGAAACTGAAGAAGATGTTCGAGGCCGGGCTCATCACCGCCGACGAGTTCAACGCCAAGAAATCGCAGATCATCGAGGCCCTGTGATGGCCGAGTCGTTCGTCGAGAGGATGCGCCGCCAGGCCGTTTCCGCGCCCAGGTCATCGATCCAATTCGAGGAAGAGAAGACACGCGCCGAGACCCGCACCTGCCCCGACTGCGGTGCGCCGCGGTCCGAGGCCGACGGAGTTGGGGAGTGCAGCTACTGCGGACACGTCTTCGTTGCCGCCCTCGCCACCGAATACGCCCGAGACCCGCAGGAGTGCCCGTGAGCCACTCCAGCGACCAGCTCAACGCCCTCATCCCGCGCCTCGAGACGTTCCTGGGCAAACTGACGGCCCGGGCCCGCGAGGTGGCCGCCGAGGCTGCTGCCGCCTTCTCGGAGATGCAGGCCTCCGGCGACGAGGACACCCGCGTCGCGGCCCACACCCTCCAGGCCGGGGTGACCTCCCAGATCGCAGGACTGGCGAACAAGGGTCGCGAGGTCTTCGAGCAACAGTTCAAAGTGTTCGAGACGATCGACGACCCCGCGACCGAGGCCGCCTACGAACGCCTCGAGGAACGATTCGAGGCGTGGGAGGACAGCCTCGAGGCCATCGCCGAGGAGGCCTTCGCCGCCCCCGAGACCGACCACGACCAGGCCATCTGGGAGCAGGCCGTCGCCGAGTGGCGCGCGATCCGGCTCACATGCTCCCAGTGCGGGGCGCCCGTGCCGGTTCCGTACCTGTACCCCGTCGCGGTCTACCTGGCGTGCCAGGGATGCGGTTCCCGCGCCACCTTCACGCCGTCCTCGACCATGGTCGCGGCAACACGCGTCACCGCCAGGAGACGCCCTGATGACCCGTGGGTGGCCGGTCCCGCCCATATCGGAAACTGATCGGTTCCACGAACTCAAGAGAGCAGGAAACATGCTGGGAAAATTCTTCAAGAAGGCCAAGGAGACCGTCTCCGGGATCAGCGACGCCGTGCGCGGCGTGGAGCACGTCGACTGGATCACCCATGCCTTCCCGTACAGCCTCGAGATGCTGATGGATGTCGACGAGGCCCGCGACCTCTCGCGTCCCCGTCCCCCGGCGGGCCTCGACCCGGCAGCCGTTCAGTACGCCGACGCCTGGTACGGGATCTGGGCGCGGGTGCGCGACGGGCACGTCGCGCCGGTGCAGGCCGTCGAGGCCGGTGACGTCGCGGGGGCACAGCAGGCGCTGGCCCAGTGGGAGGCGCAGCTGGCGCAGGCCGACGTGGAACAGGCGCGGCTCGGTGATTTCCGGGGCAACCGCCATCTGGTGCTGGCCAACTCGGACATCCACACCACGCTGGAAGCCATGGTCGAGGAGGTGCGCGAGTACATCGGGCTGCGCATCTCCGGTCAGGACCCCATGGAACACGCCACCGAGGCGATCACCCGGGTGGTGTCGATCCACACCTCGATGAACAATGCGCTGCTCGGGTTCTACCACGACCCCTCCGGCGCCGCTGCCCGTGCCGCCGAGAACGCCGCCTTCGCGCCCATCGAGGCGATGCGACAAGTCAACCCGGCTGCCCCCGAACTCCAGCCGGTGCTCGGGGTTTCCCTCCACGACTGGGTCGCAGCGTCGGCGAAGATGCACGCCGGGGTCCCGGGCGACGAGATCGCGCGTATCCTCGGCGTCGAACGTCCCCAGTGGGATCAGGCATCGGCGGAATGGACCCAGCGCGTCCAGATGTTCCCGATGACGGTCGGGATGGAGTACGCGAACCTCATGTCCCGTCCCCACCCGAAGTTCGACGCGGCAGGCTCCGCCGGTGGGGCGCCGTCGAACGCGGCTCGGCTGTCCACCGACCGTGACTTCTACATCGAGTGCGCAGCCGCCGCGGCTGCCGCCACCGAGGCGGGTCTCGACGCGGGCGGCTATCTCGAGTCCAACTACGGGGTCACCGTTGCCCAGGTCGGCAGTGCCGGGGTGAACTGGATGATGGACCTGCGCAACGCCGATTCCCTCATCACCTTGCAGCAGGCAAAGCAGCGGGAGATCGCCGCCCGGATCGCGTCCCAGACCGGTCCCGGGATCGCCGACGACATCCAATTCTGAGAACACTGGACCGTTTGATGCGGGCCGTGGGCGCTGCGCCCACGGCCCGCATCAACTTTGGGTGCATTCCCGCCGCTCTCTCGTCTCTGTCGACTTACGATGAATCACAACACACCTGCTGGTGCGAGAGCGGAAACGTCCTCGGCGCCTGCGCAACGACGTTTCGGGGTGGTGCGGTGACGCGGCCCAGAGACATGGGGAGATGATGATGAAGAAGAACTTCACGAAGGTCGCCGAGGACCTACAGGCCACCCGGAATCTTCGTGCTTTTCAACTGATATGGCTCACGCAGCTCATCGCTCGGGTCGGCAACGGCATGACCGCCTTTGGGCTTGGGGTTTTCGTGTATCAGGAGACGGGGCAGACGACTCCCGGCGCACTCATCATGCTCGCCGCATTCCTTCCGGGCCTGCTGCTGTCGCCGCTCGCCGGGGTCCTGGTGGATCGGTTCGACCGACGCCTGATGATGATCCTCAGCGACACGTTGTCGGCGATCGGGCTGGCCGCTCTGCTGGCGGCCTTCCACTTCGGGTTCCGGGAGGTCTGGGTGATTTGCGCCTGTGTGGCGTTCAGTTCAGTCTTCGAGGCGCTGCTGGACCCGGCCTACCGGGCCACCGTCACCGACCTGCTGACGCCCGAGCAGTATGCCCGGGCCTCCGGTATGACCCAGCTGGCAGCTGCTGCGCAGTACCTCATATCCCCGGCGGTCGCGGGCCTGGTGATGGTGCAGTTCGGCATCAACGCGGTCCTGATGATCGATGTCGCGACGATGGTGACCACCGTGTCGTTCACGGTGATCGTGTGGCGCACGATCAAGGCGGAACCAAAACCGGTTGAGCAGGGTTTCTGGGAGGATTTCCGCAGCGGGCTGGCCTATTTCGCCCGCAACCGAGGGATCGTGGTGTTGATGCTGCTGGTGACCCTGATGACCTTCTGCATGGGATTCCTGCAGACCCTCCTGACGCCGATGATGCTCGACCTCGCCGACGAACAAACCCTCGGACTGGTGCGTTCGGTGGCTGCCATTGGCATGGTCGTGGCTAGCCTGGCCATTGGGGTGTTCAACATGGGAAACAACCACATCCGCTACCTGGCGATCGCGCTGGCGTTCGGTGGGGTCGTCGTGATCGGCCTGGGAATGACCACCGATGTGGTGCTGATCGGGGTCGCCACGTTCCTGTTCTTCATGGTCCTGCCGCCGTTGAACACGAGCGTCGAGGTGCTGACCCGGTCGTGGATTCCCAACGAGACTCAGGGCAAGATCTGGGGACTGATGGGCCTGGTGTCCCAGCTCGGCTTCCTGGTCGCATACTGCATCGCAGGACCGCTCGCCGACACCGTGTTTAACCCCCTGCTGCGCCCCGGAGGGGCGCTGGTCGATGGCCTGGGTGGCGTCATCGGTGTCGGGCAGTCCCGGGGCATCGGGCTGATGTTCGGGTTCGTCGGGATCCTTCTGATCCTCATCGCGGTGATCACGCCCCGGGTCAGGGCCATCCGGGTCCTCGAGGACAATCTCAAGGAGCAGCTGGCCACCTCGCGGGGGACCGGAGAGACCGAGGACCTTCGAGTGGAGGTGTGAGGCTCGCGAGCCGTTTCCTGTCGGTCTTTCGGATGACCCGGGGCACGTTCCAGGGTTCTGCACCCATCGGCTGGTTACTGTGGTCGCAGGGGAACTGGCCCATGACGCGCGGACGGGGAACACGGGGCGCGCCTGCAGATGGAGGTGACGATGGGATTTCTCGACTGGCTGGGCAGGAAGTGGGCCAAGAAGCTTGATTTCACGAAGGTCGATTCTGTTGTGAAGGCCGAAGCCCTGGCCGCCGAGGGGAAATTGGCACCTTTGCACCTCGTTCCGCTGCGTTTCGGCGGGCAGGACATGCCCATGAACCGGGTCTTCGTCCCGGTATCCGTCGTCAACCGTAAGGATCATTACGACGAGACGATCGAGGGTCTCGTCAAGGACCACAAGGCGGACGGCTACTCCTGCACCCCCGAATACCGAGACGAAAGCGTCGTACCATTTCGGCTGGACGGCATGGCGACCGAGGAGGGAATCCCGGTCTACTCGTGGTCCATCGACGTGTGGTGAGACTCTCCCGGGAAAACGAATACGTGGGGGAAGACTGGAGGGCATGGAGAAAGTCGAACTCACCGGGGTCCCGGAAACCATGTTGCAGACCCTTCACGCCAGGGCCCAGTACACGCTGTCCCACCCGCAGCTGCTGTCCGACCCGCAAGCGGTCGAGCTGGTCTCCCGCATCGACTACGATTTTGCGGCTGCTCGATCCGATCGGTTCATGTCCTTCGGGACTGCGGCCCGCACCCTGCTGTTCGACGACCTCGTCCGCGACTTCATCGCCCGGCATCCAGGGTGCACCGTCGTCAACATTGCGTGCGGACTAGACACCCGTTTCCATCGCGTCGACGACGGGAAGATGCGCTGGTACGACCTCGATCTACCGCAGGTGATCGACGTCCGTCGGCGACTCATCGCCCCAGTGGAACGGGTCCGGACGATCGCCGCCTCGGCATTGGATCCGCGATGGCCCAAGGACGTGGATGCGACAGGCGAGGTGCTGGTTGTCGTCGAGGGCCTGACCATGTATCTGAGTTCTGACGACATGCGCATCCTGATGGGGATCATTCACGACTCCTTCCCTGGTGTGACGGCCCTGGTGGAAGTCATGGCGCCGCTGTTCCAACGCTTCGGGCGAGAGAAGTCCGTCGTCAAGTCCGGGGCGAAGTTCACCTACGGATGTCGCAACGGCAAGGAATTCTGCCGCACCGTGGCGACCGGTTTCCGGGCTGAACGCGACGTCAGGTTGTCCGAGGGGATGCGACGGATCCAGCCTCGGAGCTGGCTGATCACCTGGTTCCCGTTGTTCCGGATGATCGAGGAGAAAATTCTCGTCCTGACGGCCCGGCCCTCCGCTGGCGGGTGACCTCGCGGGATCCCGGGTACGGCTAGTCGAGTTTTTCCGTTTCCTCGAGATCCTTCGTTTCCTCCGAGGCGCCGCTCAGGTGGGCGCTCAGCCGGCTGTAGGCCACGGACAGGGCGAAGCAGATCACGCCCGCCACCAGCAGCGACAGGATGCGGGTGATGGAGTTCTGCCCGGACATGTCGATCACGGCGAGTTTGAGCACCATCAACATCACCAACATCAGCCCGTACAGGCGCATGGCCGTGGCGTGGGTGCGGAAACCCGCGACGATACTGAGGGCGCCGGCGATGATGAGGAAGGCGCTGCTCGTCGCGGAATCCACGTTCGTCGCCGTCAGGAGGGTGTTCATCCCGAGCAGCGAGAGGGTGAAGGTGACACCGGCGGCTACGCCGTGCCACGGGTGCCGCGCCAGCGGCCACATCATCCACACCACCGCGCAGCCCACAGCGAGCACGAAGGGGATCAGTACCAGCTCGTGGGCCAGGAAGGCCCACGCCGGGTGGGCTGCGGGCCGCCACGGCAGCACGGACCAGGACGTGGCTGCGTAGATCACGTACTGCATCACACCGGTTGTCCCGAGGGTCAGGATCATCGGAACCGGCGACGAAGGGGTCGCGGACACTGTGCCGACCGCGGGGTCGTCGACCAGGTGCGCCCGCTGTCCGAACAGCTTTCCGGAAAGTAGGGGCAGGGTCGTCGCGTGCCCGCTTCCGAGGCCCAGCCCAATCAGCGCCACGATCACACTCAACATGAGGATTCCCCCGACCGTGACGCTCCAGGCCGGCTCGATGCCCAACCGCCGCAGCAGTTCCTGGACGACCGTGGGCAGGCGCAGCACCAGCAGGAACACCACCAGCCAGACGGCCATGACGTGTTCCGGCCCGCCCGGGAGACGTTTCTCGAGGATCAGCGCGACCGCTATGGCCACTGCCAGGACGCCCAACCGCACCAGACTCAGCGCGATGTCCGGGTCGTGTCCGACCCAGGTCAAGAACACGACCGCGGCCGGCACGGTGATGGCGTGGATCGCATTGCCGGCCAGCATCGCAGGCACCGCGGTCAGGGCGAGAACGGCGATGAGCGCGCCCAGGGCCAGGGATTCGTTCTTCAGCTGGGGCAGCAGGATGCCCGCTGTCACGAAGGCGCTGACGAACAGGCAGTGCCCGGCCCACTGTCCGGCTTGTGCGGCGACTCCCTTGAAAACCAGTGGCACCGCGACGACGGCGAGGACGGCCAGGTGCACCACGGCCAGCAGGGTGAAGTCCTGGTGCTGGAACCAGTCCAGGTCGGCTCTCGACGGTGGTGCTGGCCTGAGTCGCAGCGTCGAGATGGCTATCAGCAGCGGGGCGGCCAGCCAAGCCAGTGCCCAGGGGTTCGTTGGGGTCCCGATGGGTGACTCCGGTGTGGTCTCGGGGGTCTCGTCCTCGGGGATTTCGTCCTCAGGTACTTCGCCCGCCCTCACGACCAGGATGAGTTGGGCGAACAGGAGCGCCACGAGAACGAGCATGGCCACAAGGGTGCCGGTCTCGGTGATCTCCCGTGCCCTTCCGACGGGGGCCATGAAGAGCGCGGGAAGCCCGATCGCGCTGGCCGACAGCAGGTACAGGGGCCTGAAGCGGGACTGCTCGACAGCCTTCCGTGCAGTCATGGCGGTGGTCAGGGTGATGGCCGCCACGTAACCCACCGTCATCATCAGTCCCAGGAAGGACTGCTCGGGATGGATGTGGGATTGCGCTGCGGCCAGTCCGATGGTCGACAACCCTCCCAGCGCCGTGATGATCGTGATGTAGGGCAGGCGGGTGCGCGCGGCGACCAGGATCAGGATGATCGTCCACCCGGTGAGCGTGAGGAAGGCGGACAGCGGGGGCAACAATCCCAACAGGACCGCGCCCACCAGGGAAACGAACCCCAGTCCGCCTCCGATGCCGGTGATCGTCGCCGCCGGCAGCCGGTTCGTCGTGGCCCTGGAGACCATGCCCATCCCGATGGCCGTCAACGTGACGGCTGTCACGCCGACGGCCCCGACCTTGACGATGTCCGGTATTGAGTTCCACAGCAGGGCGATGAGACTGGCCGCGGCCAGGAAGACCAGCACCGCTGCGGCGGCTGACAGCAGGTACTTGCCCAGGGCGGCTTCGCCCGCGCGTTTCCTGATCGAGGCCAGGGGTGAGGGGGTGGGTTTCTGGGAGCGGGACGGGATGCCGGGGGGTATCTCATTGAGGTGTCCGGATGATGACGCCCCGGCGTTCGCGCCCTGTGCTGCCGGTGGGGGTTTCTGCGTCGCCGGCTGAGGGGGGACGGGAACCGGAGCCGTCGTGGGTAACCGGGGAGGCGGGGGCGCCGGCGGTGGGGGAGCGGGTCGTGGTGCTGGCGGTGGGGGTGTGGGCCGCGTCAAGGAGGGGATCGATATCTGCAGCGGGGTCGGGCCGGTTGCGGTGGGGCGGTGGTGCGGCGGCGGTGTGGCTGGTTTCTGCTGCTCCCGGTAGGTGTTGGTGTGTTGCCGTGGCGCCTCGGGGAGGGCATCTGCTGTGTCCAGGTGGGAGATGATCACATCCATCCTGAGGGCCAGGCCGTCGATGGCCTTGATCACGTCGCGCAGGCTCGGCTCGGGGCCTGGACCGGTGCTTGTCGGTTGTTCGTTCTTCTCCATCGTTGGAGCCTTTCCGGCAGTGCTGCGAGGTCTCCAGCCTACGGTCTCCAGGGACGGGGTAGGAGGGGTTTCAGTGAAAAAAAGGGGCCGCTTCGAAGCGGGTGAGGCGGACCTGCGGGCGTGAATGGATAGGCGAAACTGTGGGGTCGTGGTGTGGTCTGTCTCCCGGGTGGCGGCTGCGGTTCGGTTCATCGAGGTCCGTGGCACGAGATCGATGACCACTGTGCTGTCAGAGTGCGTCGAAAAAAGTCGTGACAAATCCCCCATGGAACCCTACAATCTCTGATGTTAACGCTAACTTCGGGCGTTCGGATGAGACGCAGCGACCCTGCCGTTCCGGAGACCGAGCGATTACGACAAAGGAGTTCGTATGAAGTACCGCCGTGCAGCAGCCGCGCTACTGTGTGCCATCCTGGCCCTCGGGCTCGGGGCCTGCTCAGGAAGCTCCAAGGACAAGAGCGCGCAGGCGAGCAAGATGTACACCTGGGTGTCCAACGAATCCGACCGCGCCCAGTGGGACACCTTCGTCAAGGGCGTCCAGGAAACCGATTCCAACTTCAAGCTCGACATCGAGGGCCCTAGCTTCCAGGACTACTGGACCAAGATCAAGACCCGCATGTCGTCGGCCGACGCGCCCTGTATCGTCACCACACAGGCCGCCCGCGCCCAGGAGCTCGGTGAACTCCTCACCCCGCTCGACGACCTCGCCAAGGAAGCCGGGCTCGACCTGACCCGGTACAACCAGGCCATGATGCAGGGCATGACGGTCGACGGGAAGGTCCGCGCCATCCCCTACGACGCTGAACCGATGGTGCTGTTCTACAACAAGACCATGTTCGCCCAGGCCGGGCTGAAGGAACCCGGCACCGACTACACCTACGAGCAGTTCCTCTCCGATGCCAAGGCGCTGACCAAGGATGGTGTGCAGGGCTTCGCCGTCGCCCCCGACATCAGCTACCCCTACCTGCCGTTCGCCTTCGCCAACGGCAACGTGCCCGTCAAAGACGGCAAACTGAACATCACCGACCCAGGCTTCGTCGCCGACATCCAGCAGACCTTCGACCTGGTCGGCAGGGAGAACGTCGCCGCCGCCCCGAACCCCGCCGACACCACCGACGTGCCCATGCAGGGCTTCCAGGCCAAGAAGGTGGCCATGGTGATCGAGGGCCCGTGGTTCTACTCGACGATTCGCGAGGGCATGGAGAACGAGGTCGGGGTGGCCGTCGTCCCCTCGAAGAGCGGCAAACCCGTCGGCATGATTCAGGGCTCCGGTTTCGGCATCTCCGCGAAATGTCCCGACAAGAAAGCCGCCTTCCAGAACATCGTGAAGATGACCACCCCCGAGGTCGTGGCCTACGTCGGCAAGCACCGCGGCACCGTCCCCTCCATCGACTCTGCGCTGTCGGGCTGGGCCGAGGGCAAGCCCGCGCAGGACGCCGAGGTCATGAAGACTCTCCTCGCCGATGGGCAGCCGCTGGTGACCACCTCCACCTGGAACCAGGTGGTGACCCAGTTCACCCAGCACTCCCCGGAGGGCGCCCGAGGCGCCCGCACCGCCGAGGACATCCTGGGAACCATCGAGAAGTCGGTGAACTGACCCCATGACGACGACGGCCACGCCGTCGCCCCGAAGCACGGTGAGGAAGGCCCGCAAACCCGGCGTCAACCAGCGGTTGCTGGCTTTCTTCCACCTCGCTCCGGGCATGAGCGGCTTCCTGATCTTCATTGTGGTACCGCTGATCGCCTCCATCGCGATCAGCCTCCACAACTGGCCCCTCTACGGGGACCCCGAGTTCGTCGGTGTGGAAAACTACGCGCGGCTGCTCTCTGGTGAGGACCCGGCGTTCTACACGGTGCTGGGCAACACCCTGGTGTTCGCGATCGGCTACACAGCCGTGAACCTCGTGGTCTCGACGGGCATCGCGGTCTGGTTGCACTCGCTGCCCGACTGGGCCCCGTTCTTCCGGGTGCTGTTTTTCATCCCCGTCGTCACCCCCATGGTGGCCAACGCCCTCATCTGGCGGGTCATGCTCGACGACCAGGGTGTGATCAACGGGATGCTGGCGGCCATCGGCGTCACGGGCCCCTCCTGGCTGGGGCACCCGACCTGGGCGATGGTCTCGCTGATCATGATGTCGCTGTGGCAGGCGGTCGGCTACAACATCGTCGTGCTGGCCGCGGGCCTGAACAACATCAACCCCGCGATCATGGAGGCCTCCAAGATCGACGGCACCACCGCGTGGAGCCGGTTCTGGCGGGTCACCTTCCCGATGCTCTCGCCGTCGCTGTTCTTCGCCTCCGTGATGACGGTGATCGGGGCCTTCAAGGTGTTCACCCAGCCGTTCATGCTGACCAAGGGCGGGCCGGGTGAATCCACCAACACCCTGGTGCTGTACCTGTACCGCAGCGCCTTCTCCTACGACAAACTCGGCCTGGCGTCCTCGCTGGCGTGGGTGTTGTTCGTGCTGGTGATGCTGGTCACGGCGCTGCAGTTCGTCGGCCAGAAGAAGTGGGTGAACTATGACTCCTGAGAAGAACCGCCCCCGCCGCTGGGGGAAGATCATCTCGAAGACGCTGCTGGTGGTCGTGGCCGTGGCGTTCGTCTCGCCCTTCGTGTGGATGCTCTTCTCCGCGCTGAAACCCAGCAACCAGGTGCTGTCCACCGGAGCCGCCCTGCTCGGCGACGCGGTGCGCTGGGACAACTTCGCGGAGGCCTTCACCTCCATCCCGTTCGTGCAGATCCTGATCAACACCTTCGGCTACGCGATCGTCGGGACGCTGATCACCGTGGTGGTCTCCGTGCTGAACGCCTACGCCTTCGCGCGCCTGGAGTTCCCCGGACGCTCCGCCCTGTTCTCGGTGTTCATCGCCACCCTGGTGCTGCCCATCGAGGTGCTCGTCATTCCCCTGTTCCTGGGCGCCGACGCCTTCGGGCTCGTCGACTCCTACCCAGCGATCGTCCTGCCCTTCGCCTTTGGGGCCTTCGGCACCTTCATGCTGCGGCAGTTCCTGCTGTCGCTTCCCGGCGACTACGAGGAGGCCGCCCGGATCGACGGCGCGGGCCAGGTGAAAATCCTGTTCCACGTGATCATCCCGCTGCTGCGCGGCCCCATCGCGGTGGTGGCGGCGTTCGCCTTCATCGACTACTGGAACGCCTTCCTGTGGCCGCTGATCATCATCAACAGCACGGACAAGGCCCCGCTGCAGCTCGGCCTGTCCATGTTCACCGGTGAACGCGGCACGGACTGGGGGCCGCTGATGGCGGCGTCCACGATCGCGGTGCTCGCCAGCCTCGTGATCGTGGTGGCGATGCAGAAACAACTGGCGAAGGGCCTCAACATAGGAGGATTCGGTGGTCGCTGACCTGGAGGCACGATTCGAACGCGACGCCGCCCGCTGGAAGGCGCTCGCGCGCCCCACCCCGGCGTGGTTCCGGCGTGCCAAGCTCGGATTCTTCATCCACTGGGGGCCGTACTCGGTGCCCGCGTGGGGGGAGCCCGTCGCGGAGCTCGGCGAGATCCCGCCGACTGAGTGGTTCCGGCACAACCCCTACGCCGAGTGGTACCACAACACCATCCGGTTGGACGGCAGCCCCGCGCAGCGGCACCACGCCGAGGTGCACGGCGGCTGCGACTACGACGACTTCCTCGACTCCTGGCGGGCCGAGAGGTTCGACGCCGACGCGGCCGTCGCCGAACTGATGGCGGCCGGGGGAACCTATGTGATGGTCACCACGAAACACCACGACGGCGTGTGCCTGTGGGACGCGCCCGGCACCGGGGACCGCAACACCGTGCGCCGCGGACCCGGGCGTGACCTGGTGGGGGAGTGGGCCGACGCCGCGCGGCGCGCCGGGATGCGTTTCGGCGCCTACTACTCGGGTGGCCTGGACTGGCACGCCGCACCGACGGAGCCGATCGGGCTGCGCGACGACTGGGACCTGACCGAACGTCCCCTCGACCAGGGCTATGCGTCCTACGCCGCCGGGCACCTGCGGGACCTCATCGCCTGCTACAACCCCGACGTGCTGTGGAACGACATCAACTGGCCGGACGCCGGCAAGGACTTCGGACCCGACGGCGTCGGCACCGTGTTCGAGGAGTACTACGCCGCCAACCCGGAGGGCCTGGTCAACGACCGCTGGCAGGTGCCCCACCAGGACTACGCCACCAGCGAGTACAAACACCTCCAGCAGTGCGAGAACGCCGCGGTGTGGGAGCACTGCCGCGGAGTGGGGCTGTCCTTCGGGTACAACTCCGTCGAGGGCCCCGAACACGCCATGACCCCGCTGGAGCTGATGAAACACCTCGTCGACATCGTGTGGCGGGGCGGTCGGATGCTGCTGGGTGTGGGTCCGAAGGCCGACGGGACGCTACCCGGATGGCAGTCGGAGATCCTCCGCGGCATCGGGCGCTGGATGCAGGTCGCGGGTAGGTGGCTGCCCGACCTCGTCGCCGACGGCGAACTGGAGGTCGAGGGCGCCTGGACGCGGCTGGGTCGCGCCGGGGACTCCCGCCTGCTGTTCATCGACGCCGATGTCCCCGTCGCCATCCCGGCAGGGAGGCTGCTGACCCCAGAGTGGGCATCCCTGGAGGATGGGATCCTGACCTGCGCCGAGGACCGCCCAGGCCCGGCGGTCGTGGAACTGACCTGAACCGGGGCCGGGCACACCCGGCTCCGCCCCGTCGGAAACGCTTGTCTTCCGGTCCTCTCCGGTGGCGCAGAAGTGTGTGCAGTCCGCACGGCCGAGGTCAGCCTTGCAGGGTCATGCGCCTGTCAGCTGTGGCCGTCACGCGATGCGGAGAGCGGCACGCATGCGCCCGGCCAAGGCGTGCGGAAGATCTGCGTCGAGCAAGCCTCCAGGGCCTGGGTAGCCGCTCAGTGAGAACGAGGGAACGTGGTGTGTAGACGATCTGGTCGCCGAGGTGAGGTGGGGTGCCGGCCAGGGTCAGGGATGGTCGTTATGCGGCATGGGGGGCTTTCCCCTGCTGGGTGGTGTCGTCCTGCTGATCGGCGTTGTAGAGAGCAGCGAAGTGCCCTCCCGCCTTGATCAGGTCGTCGTGGGTGCCTGATTCGACAATGTGTCCGTTGTCGAGGACGTGGATGCGGTCGCAGGCACGGATGGTGGTGAGCCGGTGGGCCAGAATGATCTGCGTGCACCCCAAGCGGGAGAGATGCTCGGTGACGACCTGTTCGGTCACCGTGTCGAGGGCACTGGTGGCCTCGTCGAACACAACGATCCTCGGGTTGCGCAGCAATGCCCGTGCGATGGCGATGCGTTGACGCTGGCCGCCTGAAAAATTGGCTCCCTGCTCGCTGACCATCGTCTCGAAACCCATCGGCAACTTTTCGAGGAAATCGAGGAATGGCAGGCGCCGGCATCGTTCGATGGTCTCTTCCTTGCTGAGGCGCGTCCCCAGACGCAGGTTGTCGACGATGGAGGCGTCATGAAGTCGTACGTCCTGCGGCACGTACCCGATGTGTTGACGCAGCCGGTCGAGATCCCACTCGCTCACATCGGTGCCGCCAACCTTGATGTGCCCTCCAGTCGGTGAATGCAGGGCCGCCATCAGCAGCGCGAGGCTGCTCTTGCCCGAGCCGGAAGCTCCCACGATCGCCACTTTCTCGCCGGGCGCTACGTGCAGGGTTACGTCCTTGAGCACTCGTTCGTTGGCCCCCTGATATGCGAAGTCAACGCCTTCGATGTCTATGGTGGGCAGTATCAGTTCATCCGACCGTTCACCGGACTTCTCCGGAGCGGTCTTGGTGATGTCAAGTACGCGACGCATCAGGCGGCATGCCTGGATGAATTCGTTCCAACTGCCGGAAATCGTGGTGCTCAGGCCGAGCAATAAAGCACCTACTCCTTGGACTGCGACGGCCGCACCTATGCTGACGACACCATCCAGTGTGAGGACCATGCCGACGGTCACCAGCGCGAGTGGTCCGAAAACCTGCGTGGCACCCAGTGCGCCGCCGATGAGGCCATCCTGCAGCAGCATGCGACGGAGCATGGCCGACAGGGAGGCGTCATAGCTTTCTTTCCAACGGGTGAAGAACTCATCGTGGTATCCGCCCATTTTGATGGCGGCTATCGAGGAGATCGCGTCGTACTCGATGGCCTGGCTCTTGCTGAGATGCGCGATCTCGGTGTCCATGGCCTCGGACAGAGGTCGCTGCGTGGCCATGAGGAGCAGCAGGCAGAGAGTGAAAACTCCCGCGGTGATGCCGCCGAGCAGGGGAGAAACCCAGAACACGTAGCCGATCATGACGGTGGCGATGCCCATGTCGAGCACCCCACTGACGATGCGTGTCGACAGCAGATCGCGCACGGAATTGACGCTGCCCATCCGGTAGAGCAGGTCGCCGACCTGGCGGGTGGAGAAGAACTTGTAGGGCAGCCGCAACAAGTGACGGAAGACGGTTTCCATCAGGTGGCCGCCTACGAGCATCATGGTGCGGGACAGCAAGAGCGTTCGTAGTGTTTGAAGACCGAAGTAGAGCAGAACTGCTGCCGGTGTCGCGGCCAGCATGCCCCAGAGTCGGTCGCCCGCGTTCGGCTGAGCGACGCTGTCGACCACCCATTGGGTGGCGAATGGCATTGTCGCCGTGACGAGGTAACCGATGACGGCCAGGACCACGGAGAACGCCAGGGTGCGGCCAGCCCCTTGTGGAATCAGGGGGAAACTGCGCCATTCGGACAGCAGGGCGCGCCGTCGGGGTTGAAAATTATCTCCCGGCGCGGCCAACAGGATGATTCCGCTGAAACCCGCCTCGAGCTCGCCCCAGCTGATTCTGCGACGCCCCATGGCCGGATCCATCAGGATGGCTCCACTTCGGGTGATGCGTTCCAGCACCACGAAGTGGTAGCCCTGCCAGAAGATGATGACAGGAACATCGAACACCTTCAGCGGCTCGACGCTGACTGCCTCGAGCATGCGCACCTGCATGCCGCGTTTGCCCAGCAGTTCGGCGAGCTGACCAACCGTTGCGCCGTCGCGCCCGACCTCGAGGTCCGTGCGCAGCTCGGTTATGGATTCCTGGCGACCGTAAACGGCCAGTAGCGATGCCACGCAGCAGACGCCACATTCGGTGGCCGCCACCTGGGTCGTGACGGGAACACGTCGTTTCATCGCGAATCTCCAAGGGTGAGTGGGGATGGCGGGGTGAGGGGTTCCGATCCCAGCGTGGGGTCAAGCCGGGTGGTCAGGTGAAGCAGGACCCCGGAACGCCCGACCATCAGGGAGTCGTTCAACGAGTTGCGGTTTCGGCGATCGTCGAGTTGGGCACGTAGGACGTCGGTCGTGAGGGTTTTCTCCCCGTCGGCAACCGCGTCGGCTGCACGTTCATGGCCGAGATGTCGGGCGATCCAGGAGGCGATGGCCCAGTTGCCCGAATCGCCGTGGCACAGGGTGAGGTTGCGCCCGAACCCGTCCGCGGCCATGGTAGCCACGGCCGCGTCGACGAGTGTTGTGGGTATCAGACCGGGTCGGGCGGCGTGAGCAGCTGCGACACCAAGAGCGATGCCTGCTCCCCCGTGGCACCACGCGGTCGCGACGCCCGAGTCGGGGAAGGTCGACGAGAGCCAGGCCTGTGAATCCTGGGTGCGCAGAGCCTCAAGGCACTCCAGTAGGCGGGTTACCGCGGGGGCGATCTCGGTGTCGGGGAGGGGAGAAGCGGCAAGTGCGTGAAGGGTTCCGGCGACACCATGGGCGTAGCCGCTGTGCGTCAGGGTCTCATCGTCAATCGGAGCCGTGAGCACCGCGTGGAGCAAACGGGTTCCGTCCGATGCCTCGAGGGCATGTGCCCCGGCGCGGGCCAGCAGGTCACCGGCAAGTCCGTCGATGATGTCGAGCCCTTCCGGAACCGGGAGGTGCGTCACGAATTCCTGGGCGATTCTTCGCCAGTCCTCGCGTTGAAGGAGTATTCCTGCTCGGGCCAGTGCGAGCGGCAGACCTGCCGATCCGGGCCAGCAACCGGCCCCCATGATGTCTGTCAGGGCCTCTGGTTCGGTCGCCAGCGATGTTGCACACGCCTCGAAGATCTGTTCAGCAACGCGCCGGGCACCGGGATGATCCAGCACCACCGCGGCCTGGGCCAAGGCGAGTCCGACTCCGGTGCGCCCGCTGTACAGATCGAATCCGAGCACTCCGGCGGCCCAGGGACGCACTATGCTTGTGGACGGCACCGGGCCGACCCAGCTGGGGGCATGACGTGGAGACCCATCAGGACGAACCCGGTGGACGAGATCGTCCGCGAGGTCGTGCGCAAGCTGGTGCAGCCCACCTGGTTTCCGGAGCAGTGACGCTGATGTCGTGAGGGATTGCGCGAGGTGATTATCGGGATGCAGCGCAATGAAGGACGCCCAGATCAGGTCGAGCTGTTGGCGTAGATCATCATCACCCAGTGCAGCTATCTTGTTTCGGGCTGCGTCCAGCGGGCTGTGTGTCGCATTCGTCAATGCATGTCCCTCGGCGCTCAACACAGTGGTGGCTTCGGCGTCCATCATGAACATGGGGATGTGACCGAACCACAGTTGTGAGATCTCAGCTTCCGTGAGCAGCGGGTCAGGGTTTTCGGCGAGGTTCGTGATCTGCTTGAGACGGTCGGTTCGCGCGGTGACATCGGCCATTGCCTCGGCCGCGCAGGACAGCTGAAGCACGTTTGCGTAGTCCTGGGTGTGCCCGTTCAGATACCGAAGACGTGCGCCGGTGAAGGCCTCAGTGACGGCTTTCGTGAATTCCTCGCGATGCGCGATGAGCCACCGGTAAGCCTCCTCGAAACCGTTTGCCACGGCCGCTGCGGCTGCGACCGCGTCCTCCTTGCTGCGATTCTCGTAGGGGTGTTCCCAATTCTCCTCGGACTCGAATGACAGGCGCATGTCGTCCCGGAAGGGATTCAGCACCGCGAGAAAACGGTGGGAACTTCCTCCCCCGGCCTCGGTGGCGAGGAAACCAATATCGGTCCAGCCCTCGCCCGCAGCGGCAGGGTTGACTATGGCGGTCGGCAGCAGCCCGTTGGAGCTGACGGAGGCGCCCAGCTCCATCCATGCGTCATCGGCGGTGCGGATGGATCCAACGGGCTGCGAGACATGCAGAATGGTCTCCAGGTCAACGGGTAGAGGACCGGTCTCGGTGATGCGGAGGTTCTCGCGGTGCATGTCCTTGGCGTTCAAGGCGTGCATGACTGCGATCAGGATCCCGCAGCGGTGCAGAAAATCGGGCTTGTTCAGCAGCTTTCCTTCCTGCGCGGAAGGCAGAGCGGGTATGTACTCCACCCAGCCGTGGGAGCCACGGTTGAGTGCATGAGCGGCGGGCAGTGCAAAAGATGATTCCTGACCCAACCATGCGGTGAGCTTTTCCCATCCTGTTTCGCCGCTCACCGGACGAGGTTTGTAGATCAATCGCTGTCCGTTGCCGAATGTGAGAATGCAGACCCGCCGTGCACCGTTATGGGTGTCGCCCCCACTGTCCACGTGCGTCACCGTGGAAGTGCGTGGAATGCCGAAATGCCGTTCCAGGTCGTTCCGATCGGCGCTCAGCGCGACACCCAGCTCTTCCAATGCTGCGGTGTGCTGGTTCAGGACCACCGGACGCAGCGATACCAGTGGTGCGAAGCAGTCATCGAACTCGGAACTGTGATTCGCGAAGAAAGCGTCGCAGTAGGAGCGATAGCGTTCCTCGGGGGTGTCGCCCGGCAGAGCGGACTCACGTGAGAGCAGCCCTATATGACAGACCAGCGCCCGCAGGTGCAGCCTGAGCAGTGCCTCGAGCTGCCAATGCTCCAACGTGGCCTCGGCAACGCCGGGCGCGAAGTGGCCGTGTGTCTCGACGGATAGGTCATGGCCTCGGCGCCAGCCCTGAAGGATCGACTGAAACAGCAACGAGTCCTGCGTATTCATGGTGGTTGGTGTAGAGAGTGCGGTCATGGGGGTGCTCCTTTGTGAATGATCATGAGCGCCGAGACTGGCGGCAGGTCAACAGGAGTGTGAGCTGCCGCCAGCTTGTTTCAATCATCAGAGGTGGGAATGCTCGTGGTCCGACGTTCGTGGGGCGAGAAGAGTCTCCTTCTCGGCGTTTCGGCTGCGAGCACTCCCTCTCTGCTCACCACCAACGGCAGATGCGCTGACATTCCTTGGTGATGGTGCAGTAGTATCCGCCGGAGTAGTATGCGACGGACTTGCCGCCGGCGGTCTGATTGATGCCGGACTCGGACAGTTCGGAGGCGAGCGGGATGTCGGCGGAGAAGAGATCCCTCTTGCGATCGTTGGTCATTTCCGTTCCTTTCAGATGATGTGTCGAGGTATTTCCTCGACGATCCGAATCTAGGAGGTCGGAGGGTGTTCGCAAACCGTCGATGGATGGTTGTTGTTGCCGGAGAAAGGTGGTGGTGGGTCCCATAGAAAGTAGATGGTGCGCTGTACATGAGAAAGCGGCCGACTCCTTGAAGGAGTCGGCCGCAGCGCGATTGCAGTACCGTTTTCACCACCACAACCTGCAAGGGAAAAGCGTGCACAAAATCCTCTAGGACTTGTTTTTCGCTGTGCTCATCGCGATGCTGTTGTCTGGGTTGTGGGTGGTCTCCTGCGGAGCTTGATATCCGAGGGGATTCATGGCGAGCATGGCGGTGGTAACTACGATACCTTCTTCATTCGTTTTGCCTTTCGTGGTGGCGCAGTGCTTCCGTTTCAGAAGTCCCTTTGGTAGTGGCATATTACGTGAGCTCGCGACTCGGTACGCTCCAATAAAGATGGGAATCAGACCCAATTTTTGAGGGTGTAGCATGTCGTCATGCGTCTCCTCTTGCCCGCGCGGTCGCCTGCTTTCCTGCCAGTGTGGTTGGGTTGGGTTTTCCTGGCCATCCAGGTGGGCGGCAATATAGGCGGCAACGCGATCATCGTCGATGTATACTGGGGTTTGGTCGCGGCTTTGGCTGCGGTGGCAGCGATCGTTTCGGTGCGATGCCCCGTGGTAGCGGCCGGTTTCATCATGGCGGCCTTGGTGCTGAATGCGGTTTCCCCGGACAACGTGGTGTCCGGCCTCTATGTGATCCTGCTGTGGATTCCGGTCACGGTGGGGGTGAAACTCGGGTTGCGCCCTCTCATATGGGTGGTGCTCGGGGAGATCGGTGCGATGATCCTGCTGCGGGGGCGCGAGGGCTTGGTGGAGCCACTTGCTCTCTTTGGGCGAGTGCCTGTCCTGCTCGCGATGCTCGGGGTCCCCGGATTTGTCGGAATGCTTGCGGGGCGTTACTGGGGAGCCGCGACACGCGTCAAGGAGGAAATGAAGGCCAAGAATGAGTTGTTCCGTCGTGCGCTCAGCCGGGACCTCCATGACACGGCCGTACACGCCACCACGAGCATGGTGATGCGGGCCAACCAGGCATTGCTGCGTGAGGGGCTCGATGAGCAGTCTCGGCGAGATTTCCAGTTCATCGCCGACACCGGAAGAGAAGCGACGCGAACCCTTCGAAAAACGCTGACCTCGCTCCGGGAGAATGACCTGTTTCTGGAGGCACCGTCAGTCGATGCGGCATGGTTCCGAGCAAGACTCAATGGGGAACAGGTTCGCTTGGAGCAGGCCGGGTTCGCGGTTCGCTCCACGACCGAGGTCATGCTGACCGAGGTTTCTCCACAAGTACTGGCCACTTTGGGGCGTCTCGTTGTCGAGATTGTCAACAATGTCCTGCGTCACGGCAAGCCGGGATCTGAGGTCACCCTCATGCTTGAGAACAGAGAGTCGACCATCAACCTGATGTGCTCCAACTTGCTGGGTGAGGCAGAACCTGATCGGGAGCGAGTCCGGCTCGGTGTCGTCGGCATGTCGGAACTCACCGAGAGCCAGGGGGGAACGTTGACGGCCCGGGCTATGGGTGCCCATTGGGTCACGCATGTTAGTATTCCCACGACGGGAAACCAGCTCTCCCGCCTCGACGCATGAAGAGCTCGAGCTGCGGGGTGGATTTCGATTGGTAGGGGGAGGTTGCTGAGCGCGGAGTGGAGAACGTCTGTGCGGTCAGCCGGCACGTTCAATACGATCCGGATGCTCCAGCTCCATTGAAATTGAAGATGCTTCACCCAGTGTCAGTGCGCCGATCTGGATTTGGCCACTATTCCCGCCAACCACTCTGATGTGCGGCACCGCGGCAATCGGCGTCGCCAATCACGTATCCTGAAGCACAGTGCCCAGCGGGTGCGGTAATACCGTTTGATCAACCAAGGCGCTACGGTTAACTGTGAATAGCTGAGACAGGTGACAGCTGTCCACGGAAACTTTCAAGTGATTGAAATTTTATATTGCTCGGGTATGGGTGCCTAGGGAGGGAGGCCGTGATTATGACCGGTGTTTTACGACTTGCTTTGGTTGATGACGATCTGATGGTGCGTTCGGCGCTGACAAACTATCTCATGACGGCTCCGGATCTGCAGATCGTCCTGTCCACCGATGACGCATACCAGGTGATCCGTGCGGTGGAAGCAGGGGAGCTGGATCTTGTGATCATGGATGTTCACATGCCGGGCTTCGACGGTATCGAGGCCACTGCGCGTATCAAGGAGGTGTCGCCGGATCTGCCCGTACTCGTTCTGACGACCTTTGATGAGGATTCCTATCTGCTCGGTGCGCTGGCGGCCGGAGCCTCCGGTTTTCTTCTCAAGGACATCGATCCACAGGCCCTGATCGATTCCATCAAGGTGGCGGCCGGTGGCGGTCGTGTCGTGGCACCGAAGCCGACTCAGCGGCTTCTAGAGCGTGTGATGGCGAACTATGAGGACGAGCAGGCCACGCCATCCCCGCCGCTGGATCTGGGGTTGACCGAGAGGGAGATTACCGTGGTGCGAGAGGTGTGCCGTGCATCCTCCAATCGGCAGATTGCTCGCTCTCTGCACCTGTCCGAGGCAACGGTGAAGTCCTACTTGTCGACCATCATGGAAAAGCTCGGGGTTGATTCACGACTCGCTGTGGCTTTGCGGGCATTCGAGGTGGGCCTGGTGGAGCCTCCTGGAACCTGACAGTCGAAGCGTATCGTGGGCTGTTCCTCGAGGAACAATTCCGGGATGGGGCAGTTCGGGTCGTCCCGGCAACCCCGCTGCAATTCCAGCCAGGCGTGGTCACCATGGGCGTGGTGGTGGACGACAATGTGTCCGGCTAAGTGGACCTGGAGCCCCTCGATCACCCCAGCCCATCCTGGGGGTTGAGATCCTCCTCGGGGCTGGAATCCAGGTCCAGGAAGGTGCGAGGCAGGGATTCATCGATACGTCAGGATGCATGGGACATCAAGAAATCCTCGAAGCGGCGGTGAAATGTATCTTGGTGATCTCGAGACGTTCGCTGGTGGTCAGGTGAATTTCTGAAGAAATGTAAATCGTGTATCTTCCTCTCTGAAGTCAGGATTTCGCATACCGCATCCAAAGGTATTCCTGGTGCTTATGGTGCGATTTTCTCGGGGCCGCGCAGCCGCTCTGGAGGATCGGCTCGTGGGAACACTTCCGGACATACCGGTCCGGGTCTCGAACTTTGCTCGATCCCCAGGTCAGGTTCTTGTCCATGAACGGTAGGTCTCTGTGCGGGTCGACGAATTGACAGCGGGAGCACAGCGTCGGCTGGGCCGCGGCTCAGGACCCCTTGGTTCCATAGAATCTCCGAACAGCAGCAGGAGGATTCATGAAACGGATATCTCGTCGCGGTGTTCTCGCCGCACTGGGTCTGGGGACGGTCGGGACCGTCGCCCTGACCGGATGCGCATCGTTCCCTGGAGCGTCGGCGGCCACACCCAGTGGGCAGGTGATCGACGGTTATCTCGACGCGGGCTCGCTCCATTCGGTGGAGATCACCGTCGACCAGAGCGCCTACCAGGAGATGATCGCGGCCTACCAGGCGGATCAGACCAAGAACTGGATCGAGGCGATGGTCACCGTCGATGGGGTTGCGCACGAAAAAGCCGGGTTGAAGCTGAAGGGAAACTCGTCCCTGCAGGGAATCTCCGCCGACACCGCACCACAGCAGTTGCCGTGGCTAGTGCGATTCGACAAATTCGTCAACGGCGCGAACCACGAGGGTATGACCCGCATGGTGATCCGCGCCGGTGCGACGACCTCCGCCCTGAATGAGGCGGTGGCCCTCGACCTGCTCGCCACAACCGGGCTGGCCAGCGAGAAGGCCGCCCACATCAGCCTCAGCATCAACGGCTCCGACCCGGTGCTGCGGCTGACCTGTCAGGATCTCGACGAATCCTGGGTGGGGCAGAACTTCGACGTCGCGGGGCTGCTGTACAAGGCGGAATCCACCGGCGACTACACCTACCGCGGCACCGACGAGTCGGCCTACAAGGACGTCTTCGACCAGGAAACCGGGGAGGCGAATCTCGCCCCGCTGATCGAGTTCCTGCAGTTCATCAACGAATCCAGCGACGCCGATTTCCAGTCGGGGCTGGCGCAGCGGGTCGACGTCGACAAGATGGTCACCTACCTGGCCTTCGAAGACGTCATCGACAACTTCGACGACATCACCGGGCCCGGCAACAACTCCTTCCTGTGGTGGGCGGAGCAGGCAAACCAGATGACCGTGGTCGCGTGGGACCACAACTGCGCCTTCGGCCTCAAACCCGGAGCCGGGGTCGGGCAGCGGTGGCACGGCGACGGCGGTCAACCCCCGGGTGGCGCCGGAGGCCAGCAGCCCCCGGATGCCGGGCAGCAACCCGGTGACGGTGGCGGACGCGGAACGAGGGCGAATGCCCTGGTGGACCGGTTCAACTCGCTCCTGGATGGCGAGGCCAAGGTGTCGGCGGAACGCGACCGCCTCAAGCAGGAGCTCTACACCTCCGGTGTGGCCCAGACCATCCTCGACGCCCGCGCCAAGGTTCTCACGGACCAGGCCAGTTCCCTCATCGAACAATCCGCGGTGGAGGCCGACAAGCAAAAGATCGCGGCCTACTTCACCACGTAGAAACCGCCGTCGATTGACGTCGCCCCAGGGCTCGCTTGTCTTGTGGTCGTTTGCTTGCGCTGTAGCGCTGGCGTTTGCCTGTAAGGCAGGCGTTCACCGGTAAGGCCAGCGAACCGCGGGGCGACGGGATGTCTGCGCCGCAACTCAAGGGGCCCGGTGAACCGCTGGTGGGGGATGGGTTGGGTGGCATCTAGACTTTGAACATGACGATCCAAGTCGTGGACCACGAACGTTTGCGCGAATTGTGTGAACGCTACGGGATCGCGAGCCTTGAAGTTTTCGGTTCCGTGGCGCGTGGGGACGCCGGCCCTGATAGCGACATTGATCTCCTGTTTTCTCTGAAACCTGGTGTGCGTTTGGGGTGGGAGATCGAGGATCTTACGGAGGGACTGTCCGAAGTTCTTGGGCGGAGAGTGGACCTCGTCTCTCGTCGAGCCATTCATCGTCGGATGCGTGACCATGTGCTGGCCGAAGCGGAGCTTTTCTATGCGGCGTGATCTTGCCATTCTTGACGAGATGACCGATGCGGCAGAGCAAGCGCATGCGATAGCCATGGATGCTGATCCTGCGACATTGAGGCTTATTCACAGCCTTCCTCAAGTGCGCTCTGACTAGGGGTTTTACTGGCCGCCACGCTGTCTGTGAATAAGTCTCATTGTCGCGGGACCGGATGCGTAGAGATGCGCTCCTGTGGAATCTGACCGTGTTGGGAGAGGGCGCGGGCCAGATCTCCGAGGAACTCACTCGGGTCCACCCAGGTTTTCCCTGGAGGAAACCAACGGCTCTGCGCAACCGGATAGTGCATGGGTATTGGAGCATTGACCTCGAAATAATTCACACCACCGCCGTAGAAGATCTGCCAGGTCTCGCCTCTCAGCTACGGACAATCCGTACTGCTCTTGAGGCCCGAATGGATACGCCCTAGATGTTTCACGAACAAAGCGCGCGAGGGGCCGTCATCAAAACTTCTTGGTGTGTCGTGGTTGGAGATGATGATCCGGGTGCTCAACAGCTGGACCCTCATCCGTACCCTACGGGGGAGGCCAGCCGACGTGAAGGGAGACAACCGTGCCCACGGGAACCGTGATCCGGCAGATGCGGGAGGCGGAGTACCCGCTGCTCGAGGACTTCCTGTACGAGGCGATCTTCATCCCCGAGGACTTCGACGGCGAGATCCCGCGTTCGATCATCCGTGAACCCGAGCTCGCCGCGTTCATTGAGGGTTTCGGCACCCTCCCCGACGATCACTGCCTGGTGGCGGAGGTCGAGGGGACAGTGGTCGGAGCGGCGTGGGCTCGCATCGTCAGGACGTATGGTCACGTCGACGACACCACCCCACTGCTGTCGATCTCACTGCTGCCCGAACACCGGGGCCGGGGCATCGGCACGGCCCTGATGGACCGGTTGCTTGACCACCTGCGAATCCTCGGCCACCGGCGGGCATCCCTGTCCGTGCAGAAGGCGAACTCCGCCCTGCGCCTGTACCGGCGCGCCGGCTTCGTCGATTATCGCGAGGAGGGCGGCGAGCTCATCATGATCAAGGACCTGGCCGGCTGAGAAGACTCGCCGCCGTCCTTGCGTGATGAGCTCGCCGGCGTTGATGTGAGCTGTCCAAAAGGCGGGAAATCGCCAAGCGAACCCTTGAAGAAGCGCTGATCTAGGAAAATTTTTCCGGAAATAACTCGAATCTGTGATCTGCTGGTAGTGTGGCGGTCATGCTGCTCGACTTCACCGTCTCCAACTACCAGTGCTTCGCGGAGTCGGCCCAGCTGTCCTTCGTGCGGCCGAGCCTGCGCACCCAGACCCCGAAGGCGCCACAGACCTGGGAGGACGTCACCTACCGCGTGGCGGCGCTCTACGGGGCGAACGCATCGGGCAAGTCGACCCTCTTGGCCGCTCTGGTCCGTCTGGGCGCAGCAGTGGCTGAACCGGGAACGCCCCTCTATCAGCCTCACGCCGCGGTTTCCCCGGAACGGCCCACCGTGTACGAGACCAACTTCGTGACCGACGACGTGCGATACCGCTACGTCATCGAGGCCGCTCCCTGGGGCGTGCGTTCAGAGTCTCTGACCGCCTACCCCAAGGGCGTTCGGCGCCTTCTGTTCGCCCGAGAGCAACACGACCCCGACGCCGAGATCGAGATGCGGGTGGGTGCATCGGTCAAGGGCCCCACCGCTGAGGTGAGGCGCATACTCACACCCGGCGATCTCATGCTCGCGGTTGCTGCACGCTATCGCCACACCACTCTTCAGCCCATAGCAAGAGGCCTGAGAAGAGGCGCGGCTCTTCTTTCCATCCGCCGGGAAAACGACAACGAGCAACAGCAGTTGCAGTGGGTCATGTCGCGGATGGTGGAGGCGCCGGCCGGTTGGAAAAAAGTCATCGACGCGCTCGCGGCCGTCGCCGACTTGGGAATTGCCGGAGTCGAGGTTCAGGAGCAACAGGTTCCCCCGAACGTGCTGGCGCGAATCCGCACCATGCTCGCTGCGGCGGTGGACGAGCCGGGAGAAATTCCCGGAGATGCCGTCGATCCGATCGTGAGATCACTCGTGTTCACCCATGGTGGCATCGATCGCGAGAAATTTGAGCTCGGCCTCGGCGCCCAGAGCGATGGCACGATCACGTGGCTTGCCACCGCTGCCCCCGCTGTCGACGTCCTGGTGCGGGGTGCGCTTCTCATCGTCGACGAACTCGACGCCAGCCTGCACCCAGTTCTAGCGGCAGCCCTGGTGACCATGTTCAAGGACCCCGACATCAACCGGACCGGAGCCCAGATCCTCTTCTCCACCCATGACACCTCACTCATGGGAAACCACCCGGAACGCTGTCTGGAAGCCGGCGAGATCTGGTTCACGGAAAAGGGACAAAATGGCGTCAGCGAACTCTACTCGCTCGCTGATTTCGATTCGCGCCCGGGAAACAACGAACAGAAACGTTATCTGGCCGGTCGTTTCGGTGCTTTGCCCACTCTCGATCTGTCGAAACTGTTCGACCTGCCGGAGGTCCTCGCGGCATCCACCGGTGTTGCGGAATGACCCGAAATGGGTAGGAAACTTCGACGCCGAACAGCGCCCCGTGTAACCCGGACGACGATCCTGCTCGTCACCAATGGGGAGAAGACCGAGAAGAGCTATCTGGAGGGAATCCGCCACCGCGTGCCGCGTGGTGCCAACCTTTCCATCACGGTCAGGGGAGAAAACGGCAAGGAACCGGAAACCATCGTCAGAAATCTCACGAGGAGCCAGGGAGGACTGGACGAGTACGACGAGGTCTGGATCGTCGTCGACCACGACGGAAAGGATCGGCAGGGCTTCCTCGACGCCTGCCGGAAGGTGCGCGGGACGCGGATGGTCGGCATCGTCTCCACTCCGTGTTTCGAGGTGTGGTTGAACGCGCACTACGAAAGGGTGCAGAAATACCGGGACCAAGAGGATGCCAAGAGGCATTACATGCGACTGACTGGACTCACCGGGGCGGCGGCTAAGAACCTCCCGAAGGATTTTCCCTACGATGTCTTCCCAGATGCGGTGCGACGATGCTGCCTGACAGGGGCGACCATTCCCGAGGCGAATGAGCAGGGAGCGAGTCCGTCGACCGCGGTTCCGCGTCTCCTCGAACGGCTCGGGCTGCTCACGTGCGATCCAGTGCATGGTTGAGGCTGTTTTGCAACCGGACGATGGGGAGCGGGCCAAGGGGAAACGTCCCTGCGAAGGTCATCGAGGCCATCGAAACCCGAGAATGTAGGGGACTGTGCGACGTGGGTTGTTGCCCGAACCGACTGTTGGGGTGAGGATGGTTCCCATGGATCTTTTCTCCCCCTGTGGCCTCGGCCCTTACCGTGTGCGCAACCGGCTCGTCATGGCGCCGATGACCCGGCTCCGCTGCGGTCGGGACGGTGTCCCCGGCGACATGGTCGCCGAGTACTACGCGCAGCGTGCATCGATGGGGCTGATCGTGACAGAGGGAGCGTTTCCCGACCTGGCGGCGCGCACCTGGCTGGGGCAACCGGGCATTGAGACAGCCGGTCAGGTGACGGGGTGGCAGAAGGTGACCGACGCAGTGCACGCACGCGGCGGCACCATCGTCATGCAGATCATGCACGCCGGACGGCTCAGCCACCCGACGATCAACGGAACCGGTCGGGTGGTCTCGGCCAGTGCAACGACGGCCCCCGGGTACACGCACAATCAGTCGGGACGCGTCGACTACGTCCAGGCCGAAGCCCTCACCGGACCCGAGATCGAACGAATCATCGAATCCTGGGTGCGGGCAGCCCGCAACGCCGTTGATGCTGGAATGGACGGCGTTCAGATCCACGGCGCCAACGGCTACCTGATCCATCAGTTCCTTGCGCCCAACACCAACATGCGCGACGATGAATGGGGCGGCGATCCGCATCGGCGAGCACGTCTAGCCCTCGAGGTGACGCGGGCGGTCGCCGCCGAGATCGGCGGGCAGCGCACCTCCATCCGGTTGTCGCCCGAGCACAACATCCAGGGCATCGAAGAAACCGATCCCGTCGACGTCGAGGCCACCTACCAGCACCTCGCCCGGGAACTCGCCTCGCTGGGGTTGGGGTTCATCGACATCCTCCACACCGCTCCCGATGGTGATCTGGTGCAGGGGATCCGACGTACCGTCGGTGCCCCGCTGGTGGCGAATCGGGGCTTCGAGACCGTGACGGACCGGGAGGAAGCAGCCGCCCTCGTCGCCGACGGCGTGGCCGAGGCGGTGGGGGTGGGCAGACCTGCGCTGGCCAATCCGGACCTGGTGGAGCGCTGGCGCACCGGCGCACCGGAGAACACCCCGGTCCAGGAGACGGTCTACGGCGGTGGGGCCAGCGGATACACCGACTACCCGGTGCTTCACGGGAAGACTTCATCCTAAGGGTTGACTCCGGTCTGCGGATGTCAGCGAGCGAGTCGTGCCGAAACCACGGCGGGGGTGTGCCCGTGGCAGTGGTCCTCAGCGGTGACGCATGAAAGTGTTGAACAGCTGATTTGCGAGGTCGTTTCCCTCCAGATCCCGCAGGAGATTGGCATGCGGGAAGTCGATGTCCTTGGGCTGACCCCGGTAATGGGTGATGGTGTCCTCCGAGTCGAAGTAGGAGCGTTCGCGGATGACTCCCTCGTAGAGGAACGACAACCAATCCTGCTGGATCGTGGTGATGCCGAAGTTGTTCTCGTCGTTGATCGGCACGTTCAGTCTGTCCAGGTTGTCGAAGAACATCGCGACCTCCGCGCCGTGGAAGGCACCGCGCAACCCGTGGTAGAGCTGCGGGATGTACTCGAAGCGGTACCCGTAGATGTCGGTGAACCGTGAGAACCGGTCCATCAGGTTGAGGGCGGGTCCATGGAACATCACCAGCTCCATCATCTTGATCTGGAGGTCGGCGACGTCGTCCGCCTCCGGGCGCAACGCCTCCGCGATTTCTCCTGCCCGGGGACCGAACATTTTCTCGACGGCGGACGGGAACTTGGATTTGCTGGTTGCGATTCCCAAGCGCTTGTACTGCATGGGAACTTTGAGCATGGACAGCTCGTCGGAGGCCGAACCGATGATGACGGGGATGCGTGGGAAATACCCCTCCTCCAGTGATTCGAGGGGATCTCCCAGGAAGAATGTTTCATCCACGGTGGTGGACAAGAAGGTCTGCGGAGGCTTGAGTTTGAGAATCTTCTCCGGGGGTAAGGAAAGAAGTTCAGAATAGCTTGATAGGCGATTGGTGGAGAGGAAATCCTGAAATGCTTCGCGTTCCTTTTCCGGGATCAGGGGAATGGGCGTGATGCCCTGTCCGCTGCACAGGATCAGGCGATGGAAAAGGTCCCGGTTGTAGGGGTTGAGGATCTGGTGTAGGGCGTAGAACGCGCCGCTGCAGTGTCCCATCAGGGTGATGTTGTCGGGATCTCCGCCGAATTCTGCGATGTGGGTTCGGATCCAGCGCAGGGCCAGCTGTTGGTCGAGGAGGGCGCGGTCACAGCTGATCCGGTCCCCGTCGACCACGTGGAGGTGCCCGAACAGCCCGATCCGGTAGGTGATCGTGACCACGACGATGTCCTGTTCGGCGAGGTGGGCGCCGTCGTAGATGGGGGTCGTGCCGGATCCGCAGTCGCCGCCGTGGAGGAAGACGAGCACCGGTTTCTGGGTCTCCAGATCGGAGGTCCAGACGTTGACGCGCAGGGAGTCCTCGCCCTGGACGTCCTCCCGGGGCTGCCATTCTCGTCGGGGCTGGATGTTCTTCAGGAAGAAATTCATGAATGTGGAGGGCATGTGCTGGGGGAAGCAGTGCCCTTTTCCTGAATTGACGTCCTGTCCCTTGATAGGGGAGAGAGGTTCAGGATCCTGGAATCGCTCGGCCCGGGCGTAGGGGATTCCCAGGAAACGCTGAATGGGTTTTCCGCTTCGGGATACCCCGACCCCCTCCGAGGTTACCCTGCCGAACGTCGTCTCGAATATCATTGTGCCCTCCGGGGCGTTGCGTGGTTGCTCGTGGTTCGTGTGTCAGGCGGCGGCCAGGACGTTCCACCCGTTGAGGTGAAACTCTCGGGTTTTGTTCATGTATTTGTGGGCCTCCTCGCGGGAAAGGCCGTGCTCAACCGCTTTGCGCAACGCCTCGATGCCCGAGGCCGCGACGGTGCGGAGGAAGAGTTCATCTGCAGGGGAGTTGCCGAGCCCGGGGAGAAGACGGTAGATCACCTCCTCGACGGCGATCAGCCGTTCGGGATAGTCCTCGTACTTCGTCCCGGTCGCGTGGCAGAAAACCAACCGGAACGCGTCGATGTGGTCGTAGACGAAGGTGAGGACAGCGGCGGTGCAGTCGGCGGAACGGTTGTGGGCCTCAAAGGCGTTGGTTCCTGGTGACTCGTGGAGGGCGACCCACAGCTCAAATAGCTGCTCGGTGGGTTCGTGCACGAGTGCGTCAAAGAGCAACTCCTTGCTGGGGAAGTAGTGGTAGATCGCGCCCGTGGTGGCTTTCGCGACGTGTGCGATGCGCCGCACGCTGGCCTCCTGGAAGCCATGGGCCCGGAACTCCTCCGAGGCTGCCTCCAGAATGCGTTGTCTCGTCAGTTCCGAGCTGCGACTCACGACCCCTCCGCGCAGTTGCGACGACATGTTGGGTAACGACGTTATCTCCTGTGGGTCGTGGGGTCAATCAGCGGTGGAGATTCGGGTTTCGTGTTCCTCACGCAATCGGATCAGCTCCTTCTGGCCGTTCTCGGAGAGTTCTTTGAACCAGCCCATGAGATGGCGGTCGTTGCGGGGAATGCCGGCCTTGATCGCTCTGCGGTACCAGGTGGGCAGCAGGAAACGTGGGAACCAGAAAAGCATCCCCAGCAGCGCGATGGCCCCGGTGGGGAAGAGGATCAGGCCGATCAGTCCTTTTGCCCACACGGGAAGTGAATCCGCGACGCCCAAACAGATCAGACAGATCCCCGTGTAGGGCAGGGCCAGGGTTCCTGAGGATCTTCCGTTGTAGGTCGTGACGAAATCTGGGATCCGTGCATTCCGCATGCGCATCCCTCCCCAGAGCGCCAGGACTCCGAGGAAGCCCAGGAGGAGACCCAAGAGTGCGGGGGAGGTGGTGCCGTGCTGTGTGGAATCAAGCAGGATCATGAGTTGGATCCCTGCCGGGCGAGTCGCATTGAGGCATCCAGGAGGAGCTCCCAGAAGGGTCGTCGTGGGTTGCTGGTCACGGTGATCTCGTCCTCATCCGCCCGGTTCCTCAGGATCGCGGCCCCGCGGTGTGGGGTCATCACCCAGGTGAGCGCCGGTTCCCCGTCCGGACCGAGCAGGGACATCGGAACCCAAGGCTGCGCGGAGAATGCGACGGCATCCCTCCGGGTCGCGGTGCTGGGTGGGATGTCGGCCAGCAGCTTTGCCAGCAGCTCGTATCGCGTCACGGTGTAGCGGAAACGCATGTTCCAGACGGGATGGAATCCAATCAGCTCCAGTAGGACCCGGGGAATCCGCTCCGTGGGGCAGAAACCGAGGGCGCTCCTGTCGGAAGTGGTGTATGGGCAGATGAAGGACAAGACAGCCAGGGCGGTCGGGCCGTCGATCCAGAAGGTCAGCAGCCTCGGTGAAGAGCCCTTCACCTGCAATGTCAGGTGCCGTCCGTTTCGTAGGTGCCGAGCCACCCGCGCCCCCAGCTCTGTGAACACACCGTCCCAGCCCGTCAACCCTGCCCGCACCAGCTTCCAGCCGGTGTAGGTCAGCATTGTTTTCTTCGCAGAGCGGTCGAGTAATGCCAGGTCGTTGAAGGCCTTGAAGGCTTTCTCGGGGAGCTCGACGACCTCGGTGGACAGGCAGGGAATGACGGGGGCGGTGTCGACGGGTTCGGCTCGCCACGGGGAATGAGGTATGACCGGCTGAAGTTCGGGTGGTTCGAGGATCTCCAGGTTTTCCCGGGGCGCGTCGTCGCGCCGCTCCGCCCACTCGTCGCAGAGGAGCGCGTCGGCGGTCAGTTCCTCGCGGGGAATCCCGCGTTCCTTGCGAGGTAGGGGGCGGAGGCTGTTCAGGATCGTCTCGTGCATGTCGCCGCGATGCCAGGAGCGCCAGGGTGTGGTCACGGTCAGCTCCGCCAGCGCTTTTCCGCTTATCAGCAGGTCGCGGATCGTCAACAAACCAGGCGATTCGGCGTCCCCTCTGGCGGCGTCCGGAGCGGAGAACGCCCACAACCGGCGGCGCTCCCGGATGTCCCCGTTGGCCTTTCGATCGGGAATCGCTTCCACGTGGAGGACGGTCTGTTTCCGGGAGATCTCCCGGAGGTTCGCCCACGATGCCCGCGCCAGGGAGGACCAGGTTGGGCGCTTCACCCGCCACTCCCGCAGCACGACCTTCGGGGTGAAGCCCGCGACCGACTCGTCCGAGGTGGTGGTGACCAGCCCGTCTTTCGCCTCCGCCGTCCAGGTGGCGGGCACGTCGAAGGCGAAGCAGGTGCCGGTCAGGGTGGGGTTCATGACGTTTCGGTTCCTGGGGTTTCGTTCGGCGCGGCCTCGTGTTCTCGTCGAAGCAGGACCAGCTGTTTCTGGGTTTCCTTGGGGAGTGCCTTGAATTTTCCCATGAGATGGGGGTCGTGTCGCGGAACCCCGGCTTTCAGGGCCCGTCGGTACCAGGCGGGGGTGAGGAATCTGGGAAACCTGATCAAAAAACTCGAAAGCCAGACCAGTATGCATAGGACTCCTGTTCCGCCAATGAAGACCACGAGTAGGGGATGGAGGTATTTGAAGTAGTCCCCCAAGAATAGGGAGAGCATGCCAACTCCTCCGAAAGGTAGTCCCAGGGCCCGTGAGGGTCCTCCTCGATAATTGACGACAAATTGAGGTGTTGATTCGTGTCTTATTGAGAGTCCCACCCATAGTCCTGCGATACCGGTGACCAGAAAAATTACTCTCGCTACTATTGCTCCCGGGGGCATGGCGTCCAGAAGAGTCATCCGAACAGGCCTCCGATGCGCTCTCCAACGGTCTTGACATCACCATGCTTGATCAACTGAACCAAGCCGACGGTGAAACCAATATCGGTGCCGGTCAGGGTGGGGTTCATGACGTTTCGGTTTCTGGGGTTTCGTTCGGCGCGGCCTCGTGTTCTCGTCGGAGTAGGACCAGCTGTTTCTGGGTTTCCTTGGGGAGTGCCTTGAATTTTCCCATGAGGTGGGGGTCGTGTCGCGGGACCCCGGCTTTCAGGGCCCGTCGGTACCAGGCTGGGGTGAGGAATCTGGGAAACCTGATCAAGAAACTCGAAAGCCAGATCGGCATTGACGCCACCCAGATCAACCCAAGAATTTGCCCCAGTATTCTGGGCGGCTGCGGGGTGAGTGTGAATACCGCCATGGCGATCACTGCGGCACCTCCAAAAGGTAGCCCCAACGCGGTTGAGGTTCCGCCTCGATAAGATGCAACAAAATCTGGTGTTGCTTTATATCTCTGATGCAGCCCGAACGACAACGCAGGAATTCCTATGCACAACAGAAAGATGGCTGTGATCAAAGATCCTTGAGTTAATGTTTCCAGCCTGATCATCCGAACATTCCCTTTACGAAATTCCAAGCTGCTTCAGCCCCGTCTCTGATGGCCTCGTCACTGTCAGGTTCAATCGCCTGGTTCATCTGGGGCGCGTCGATGTCATGGATGTGGGGCGGTCGAGGGTTTCATGGGTGTTGTTCCTCGGCAAGTCTCGTGGAGGTCTCCAGAAACAGTTCCCAGAAAGGTTTATTCGGGTCGCTGGTAACGGTGATCTCGCTCGCGTCCCCGTGGTCTTTCAGGATCGCCACGCCACGGTGTGGGGTCATCACCCACGCGAGCTTCGCTTCTTTGTCCGGGCCGAGCAGGGATACGGGAACCCAGCGCTGTTCGGAGAACTCGGCGGCGTCTCCGCTGGTTGCGGTCCTGGGTGGGATGTCCGCGAGTAGTTTCGCGAGGAATTCATGTCGCGTCATGGTGTAGCTGAAGTTCATGTCCCACGAGGGGTAGAAACTGATCAGGCTGAGCAGAAGCTGGGGGATTCTTTTTACGGGGCAGAAGGCGAGGGCGCGGGTGCCGAGAGCGACGAAAGACATGACGGCCAAGGCTTCCCGACCGTGGATCCAGAAGGTCAGCAACAGGTGTGGGGCTGAATCCACCAGCAAAGCCATGTGCCGCCCATCCCTCAGGTGCCGGATCAATCGTTCTCCCTGTGCGGTGGCGATGCCTTTCCGGTCGATCAGCCCGGCCCTCACCAGTTCCCGGCCCGCCGAGGACCACCGGGCACTTTTCTTGAAACATCCGAGCAGCGCCAGATCGGAGAAAGCCTTGAATGCTTTCTCCGAGAGTTCTGCGACCTCCTCGGAGAAGCCGGGTGTGAACGGATTCGAAGGGAAGGGTGTCTCCTGTCCGGGGATGGATGTCGTGGCCTCCGGCAGGCCCAGGCTCTCCCGTGTGGCGTGGTCGCGCTGGGTGGCCCATTCGTCGATGACCGTCTGTTCGTCGGTGTCCATCACCGTGCCGGGAGCCCTGTTGCCTCCGCGCAGCAGGGCGTCGAGCCGGTTGCGTCGGTGGGGTCGGAGACTGTTCAGGATCGCTTCGTGAGTGTCGCCGCGGCGCCAGGTCGTCAGCGGTACGGTCACGGTGAGTTCCGCCAGCGCTTCCTCCGTTGCCAGCAGGTCACGGATCGTCAGCAGACTCAGCAGGTCTCCACTCGCACCGGGGATCTCCTGCGTGGAGAAGGCCCACAGCCGGCGACGCTCCCCGATGCTCGAGGGAGCGTTCTCATCAGGGATCGCCTCCACGTGCAGGATAGTGTGCTGCTTCGCGAGTTCCCGGAAACTGCATTGCGACGCCAACGCGAGGATGCTTCGGTAGGAGTGCTTCACCTGCCACTCCCGCAACAGGGCACTCGGGGCGAAACCCATGAGCGCCTCGTTCGACGCCGCCCCCACCTCATCGTCAGCCTCACGTGCCTCCCGTGCCCAGCCGGCGGGGACGTCGAAGGCGAAGCGGGAACCGATCAACTCCATTCCCACACGGTAGCTCCGATCGATGGGCGCGATGCGAAAACCCGCGAAACAGCCGACGGTTCCCGCTCACGGAAGCCCCGTGGGGTCCGGCCCTCGACTGATGAGGGAGGGGTGGATGGTGGGTTACCGCCACGCTTATGAATAAATCCCACGACGCCGGGACGCGACGAATCGGATTCCGAGCGGAATCATCGCGTTCTGGCCGTGTGCTCTTTGTATAGTTGAATGAGTGCTTTCTGGGTTTCGATGTCGAGTGCTTTGAATTTGCCCATGACGTAGGGATCGTTACGCGGTATCCCGGCTTCCAGGGCTCTGCGATACCACCTCGGAGTCAAGGATTTCGGGAAACGAATGATGATTGCCGACGAGAATATTACCATCGAGGGAAAAGCTGGTATGGAAATTGCTTGGATAACCCAGGTCGGTAGTAGCGGCGCGAAGGATACGATACTGCCTCCCAGCATGAATATTCCCCCGAAGGGTAGGCCAAGGGACATGGATGTCCAGCCGTTGTAGTCGCTCACGAAATAGGGGATGGAGCCATACCTTAGTCGTAGCCCGGCAATTAGCCCCCAAGTCCCGAGGATAAAGAAGATACTTCCTACGATAACGTAATCAAGGATGGTTGTTGCCGTCGGGGTCATCCGAAGAGTCTCTTGAGGCCGTTCCAGATCCTTTCCCTGGTTCCCTTGATTCCGCTCCAGAGTTTTTCTCCGGCCTCGCCTGCCCGGTCTCTGAGACTCTTCCCTCTTGGTTGGATGAATGCCCTGGCGGCGCCGAATGCCTTCTTTGTCGTGTCCATGGTCACCATCGGCTCCGACGGCACCGTTGTTGTGGATGCGGAGGGTGATGGCGCTCTTGCTCTTGTTCGGGGCGGCATCATTTTTTGGTTCTCTGTTTCGTTCTGGCCGTATGGTCTTTGTGTAGCTGGATGAGTGCTTTCTGGGTTTCGATGTCGAGTGCTTTAAATTTGCCCATGACGTAGGGGTCGTTACGCGGTATTCCGGCTTTCAGAGCCCTGCGATACCACCTCGGAGTCAAGGATTTTGGAAAACGAACAAAGAGTCCCGACAAGCCTATTACCAAGGAAAAGAATAACGGTATCGCAACAACTTGGTTCACCCAGATTGGTATTCGTGACACCATGTTCGTCCAGGCGGGTATTTGTGGCCCAATGATTGATACGCCGCCCCCTAGCATGAATAGACCTCCGAACGGGAGGGTAAGAGATACGGATGTCCAACCGCTGTAGTCTCTCACGAAGTGAGGGATAGGGTCATATCGCAATCGCAGGCCAAGAAATATACTCCAGACGCCGGCAGCAAAGAAGAGAGTGCCACCAAAAATTGCTCCAGGGTGGAGCATTGCCAAAGGGGTCATCCGAAGAGTCCTTTGATGCTGTTGAAGATGTTCTCCCCGGTTCCCTTAAGTCCGTTCCAGCCCCATTCCCCGAGATCTGCAAATCGGTCTCCGACGTTCTTTCCGTCGCCGGTGGGAGCCATCATGAGGGCGCCGACTCCCAGTCCTACGGCGAAGCCGACGGCTGTTCCACCCACGGGCAGGACCGAGCCGATGGCGGCTCCAGCAAGTGCTGCTGCGCCTACTTGTGATCCTGTACGGACGGTGGCTTTTTCTCCTGCTCTGGCGAAGCGTTCCCCGTCCGAGAGGCCTGGCTGCTGCTCTTTCAGGGCTGCATCGGCTTTCTGGTATTCGCTGTTGAAGGTCATCGCAGTGCCTAACACGAAGAAGCCGCGACCAAGTGCTCGTCCAGTTTTTGTCACATTGGTTATGGTTCGCTCGGCTTTTTCCACGCCTGCCCCAAATATTCCGTGACTCGTGTCCATGGTGACGGTCGGTTTCAAGGGGCCGACCTTTGGCTTGGTGGATGGCCCAAGGAACATCTCCTTGAGGTTTGAGGCGAATCTCTCCGGGAAATTCCCTGGGGGAGGTGATCCTTTGAAATTCCAGCGGAAACTTGTCGTCGTCTTGGGGGGTAGTGGTAAGCGAATGGAGCCTTTGATCTTGCCCAGCCACGATGGCAGCCATCTGCGCTTCGCGAGCCACTGCATCACCTTGGTGTCCCCGATATTTGTCCACAGCCTCAGGGCTCGAGACACTCTTACCCTTACCCTTTCCCGGGACTGTGCAAGTGATGTTGCGAGACCGGCCCCTTGGCCTTGGATGTAGCCGCCTAAGTCTGGTGCATTGGGGTCCGAGTAGCCACCCTCGCTGTTGATTCCTGCCAGATGCGTGGTGCAATCCGTTATCTTCTGGCGGTACTCCTCGGCGAGTGCATTGATGCGCTGCTGAATTTCTTGCTCTTCCTCCTGATGGGCAGCACATCCTGCATCGTCCGATGGACACTCCTTGGCATTGAACGCCTCGGCGTCGGAGATGAGCTGTTTTCTCCGTGGCTCCAGTTCTTGAAGGGCGCTCGCAAACCCTCCCATTGCCGACGCCACCAATGCGGTTGCCGCTGTGGTGGATTCCGCGTTCCGCAGCGCGGGATCAAGAGCATGGAGCAGTTGTTGTTGCTCGGGTGCCTCGTAGTTTTCGGACAGGCCATCCCAAGCCCCCTTGGCCGCGGCCACGGCATCATAGAAGGACTCCCCCTGCTTGATGAGACCTTCGGCCTCCGAATCGATCGAAGCGGCATCCGGCCACTCCAACAGGACGTCATATGTCACGGTCATCGTTCAAAACCATCCGTGATGCGCACTTCACCCACGTTTTTCGCACTGGCCTGGCTCCGATTGGCCATGATCTCATCGCCCTCCTGGATGGCCGCCACCGCGCCACGTCCTCCCGCGACCGCTTGTGTGATCCTCTGCTCCGCCGTGGTCATGTTCTGCGTCAGAACCCGATTGTAGGCTCCCTGCAACGCCGACGTGATCTGGGCGGCTTCGCCCTTGGCGCACAGGGCGCCCAGTTGATCGACGCCGCTGCGGATGCTCGAATGGGCCGACTGCGCCGGAGAGACGCTCGATTCCGCCTTGGTGAAAATCGAATAGCAGGTTTCGGCATTCACTTTGTAATGGGTCACGGTTCCTCTCCTTCCGCGAGGCTCAGCAGGGCCCTCGTGAGCACCTGCCAGAACGGTTCTGCCGGGTTTCTGCTCACGACCACCCTGTCCGCATCCGTGCCCTCCGTGAGCAGGGCGACTCCCCGGGGCCGGGCCATCGCCCAGGCGACCTCCGGAGCATCCGTGTCGTCATTCGGTCCGACGAGCGACACCGCCACCCAGCGCTGCCGCATGAACTCGGCGGCATCCCCGTCGGGCACGGTCCCGGGTGGCCCGTCGGTCTGTAGTTTCGCGATGAACTCGGCCTGGCTGCAGGTGATCTCGAAAGCCATGTCCCAGCTGGGCTGGAGTTCGAGCCACATGAACACGAGACGAGGAATGTCGTCCGCCAGGCAGTGGACGATCCGGTGAGTGATGCTCCCGGTGGCCGCATCGGTGAGATGGGAGATGGCCAGAACCGTCATGTCGCCGATCCAGAGGGTCAACAACTGCGGAGGTGAGCTGTTCGCCGCGACCGCCATGTGCCGACCGTCACGCAGATGGGCGGCCACCCACTCGCCTGTTTCCGTGAGCGCACCGGGGTCGTCGATCAGTCCCGCCCTGCGCAACTCCCGGCCAGCCGACGAGAACTTCGAGGTTCTTCTGGAATGCCCGAGCGCGGTCAGGTCGTCGAGAACCTTGAAGGCATCTTCCGACAGGTCAGCGATCTCCCCGGCCAGCGCCGGAACGGGATCTGGCTGGACGTCCAATTTCTCCCGGGGAACGCCGTCGCGGTTGCTGGCCCAGTCGTCAAGATCGACCGCGAAGACATCCGAGTCGGTGTGGGGGACCCGGCGGTCCCTGGATGGCAGGGGACGGAGGCTGTCCAGGATGGATTCGTACACGCTGCCGCGATGCCAGGCCATCAGCGGCACGGTCGCGGTCACCTCTGCGATCACGTCGCCCACCACGAGGAGGTCCTGGACCATCACCAGGCACAGAGCGTTCCCGTGCGCCTCCGGGATCTTCAGCGTCGAGAACGCCCACAGCCGACGGCGTTCCGCCGGCCCCGGCGTGGCATTGGCGTCGGGAAGCGCCTCCACGTGGAAGAAGAAAGAACCAGGGATCTGGGTCGATAGCACCGCGAGATTGGCCTGCGACGCGGCTGCCAGGGAGGTGGGTTCCGGGCGCCTCAACTGTGACTCCCGCAGCACGACGTTCGGGGTGAAACCCGCGAACGATTCATCCGAGGTGGCGATGACCACTCCGTCGTTCGTCTCCATCCTCCAGGTAGGGGGTACGTCGAGGGCAAAGCAGCAACCGGTCAACTCCATCGGGGACTCCTCATTGTCTGGCCGTTGCCCACACACGCTAGACCCGATTCCCGGGCGGCGTGGGGAAACCCGAAAAATTGGGGTCGCGGGGACGAGACGCTTCCCGGAACCCGGTTCAAACAGCACGTTCGCTGGCGTTCGCGTGCTGACTCACCCGTCCTGTCCCTTCACCGCGCCGGGCTGTGACGTCCCCGATCGGGACCGCATCTTTCGGCGCTCAACCTGCAAATCTGCAGCGTTTGAACCTGCGAATCTGTAGCATTTGAACCTGCAAATCTGCAGCATTTGAGCGGTGGAATACTCAGAAAGGGCGAGTGACAAGGAGCTGGATGAGCTTCTGCCTGAGCTGCCGGCCATCGCTCTGGACGGCCCGAAAAGGGGTGGGCAAGACCGAGACCTGTCGATGACGGCGCCCCAGCTCATTCCTTCCTGCTGATCGGCAACAGTGCCCCGTTGGCGAAGGGCCCCGGACACACCGGGGAGAACACGAGATCAACCTGCTGGTTGAAGGGGGTGGCGGTGGATCCCCTGGCACTGCTGGGGCCGTGACGCCGGGGCCGGGCTCCGCGACCTGGTCAGCGGACGAAGATGGGAGCATCGGGTGTCGAGCGCTGGTCGTCGTAGGCGTAGCCGTTCTCGGTGAAGTCGGGGAGCCCGGCAGTGGAGCGGATCCGGTTGCGGACCAGCCAGCCGGCCATGGCGCCGCGGGCGCGTTTGGCATGGAAACTGACAACGCGGGCGGTGCCGTTCCGGTCGCGGTCCTCGAAACGCGGGGTGACGATCCGCGCATCGAGGCGGTCGGCGTCGACGGCAGCGAAGTACTCCTGCGACGCCAGGTTGACCAGCACCTTCTCCCCCGGGGAGGCGGCCAGGTCCTCACGCAGCAGGTCGGTGATGCGCCCGCCCCACCAGTCGCGGAGGTTGCGGCCACGGTCGGTGGCCAGGCGGGTGCCCATCTCCAGGCGGTGCGGCTGGATTAGGTCGAGGGGACGCAGCAGCCCGTAGAGCCCGGACAGGATCCGCAGGCTCTTCTGCGCCTCGGTGAGGTCACGAGCATCGAAGTCGCGGGCGCGCAGCCCCTGGTAGACGTCGCCGTTGAAGGCCAGCACCGCCGGGCGCGAGTTGTCGGGGGTGTGCGGGGTGGTGAACTCGCGGTAGCGCGTCGCGTTGAGATGGGCCAGGTCCTCGGAGATGCGCATCAGTTTCGCGATGTCGCTAGGTGATGTGGTGCGCATGATCTCGATCAGCCCCTCGGTCTCGTCGATCAACCGCGGTTCGGTGTGCCCGGTGGCAGTGATCGGTGAGTCGAAGTCGAGTGACTTTGCGGGGGACAGGACGCTCAGCATGTCCTCATTGTCGCCCATCCCCTCCCCGTTCCCCCGGTTCGCTGGCCTTGTTCCTGTTTTGCTGGCCTTGTTCACGTTTGCCTGCGCTGTGAGGCCAGCGAACATAAACAAGGCCAGCAAACCGGCATTAGGGCCAGCAAACAGGGGGTAAGGCCAGCACAACAGGGGGAGGGGTGAGGTGCGGGCAGCAGCGGGCGAGGGGCTGGATGAGAGCTTTTTCAACAAGATGAGAAAGCTCTCACGTCGGCCTCATCCCCTGCTTCATTTTGGTTGCAATGCTTTCTCCAGTCCCGGACAACGGGGCTGGAGAGAAAGGCAACGATCATGGCGGAAACCTACCGGGTGCTGCTGTACAGCCACGACTCCCAAGGCCTGGGGCACGTGCGGCGCAACCTGGCCATCGCTCACAACTTGGCCCGGCGTCTGCCGGGAGCTGTCGACGCCGACGTCGCGGGGCTCCTGGTCACCGGGCTGGCGCCCGCATCACGCTTCCCCCTGCCCGAGGGCTTCGACTGGGTCACCATCCCGGGCGTCTCCAAGGGTCGTGACGGCTACCAGCCGCGCAACCTGTCTGGTGCCACCGGCGACCTGATCAAGCTCCGTTCGCGGCTGCTGCAGGCCGCCCTGCTCGGTTTCAAGCCCGACCTGGTCATCATCGACCGCCACATCTACGGCGTCTGGTCCGAGCTGCGGGAGCCCCTCATGTGGTTGCGTGAGCACCACCCGAGCGTGCGGGTGGTGCTCGGGCTGCGCGAGGTCCTCGACGAACCTCACGTCGCCGCTGCGGAGTGGGAACGTCTCGGCGACCCCGACCGGCTGCGCGATCTCGTCGACGAGGTGTGGGTCTACGGCGACCCCGCCGTCCACGACCCCATCGCCACCGGAGAGGCCCCGCCCGCCCTGGCCGACCGCATCCGCTTCACCGGCTACCTCGCCCACGACCGTCGCGTCAGCGACCACGGCGAACCGATCGAACCCAAACCGTTCGTGCTCACCACCGCGGGCGGCGGTTCCGACGGTCACGAACTGCTGCGCGCCGCCGTCGCCATGCGCGTCCCGGACGGGTACGAGAACATCGTCGTCACCGGGCCGCAGCTCGATGACGCCAGTTTCGAGGCCATCGCTTCGCAGGCCGCCCCCGGCACGCAGGTGCACCGCTCCTGGCCGGGTCTGGGCAGTCAGATCGCTGAGGCCGCTGCCGTGATCTCCATGGGCGGGTACAACACCGTCTGCGAGATCCTCGCCACCGATACCCCCGCGCTGATCGTGCCCCGCGAGACCCCGCGACTGGAGCAGCTGATCCGCGCTGAGGCCCTCTGTGACGCCCGCGCCCTCGACGTGATGCGCACCCCGCAGGTCACCGCCGAGACCCTCGGCGACTGGGTGGCCGACGCTGTGACGCGTCGCGTCGATCGCTCCCACATCGCCCGCGATGGCCTGGCGGCCACCGCCGATTTCGCCGCCGACCTGCTTCATGACGCCAATCTCGCCGCCCAGGAGGTCGTGGCATGACCCGCATCGGATATGTCCTCAAGGTGTACCCGCGTTTCTCCGAGACCTTCATCGTCACCGAGATCCTGGCCCGCGAGGCCCACGGCGACGACCTGCGCATCTATGCGCTGCGTCCCACCACCGATGCCCGCTTCCACCCGGAGATCGCGCGGGTGCGCGCCCGGGTTTCGTGGGTGCCGCGCCCCGCGAAGGCCAGCGACTTCTGGGCTCAGCTCAGCAATTGCCTGCGCCACGAGGACCTGCGACGCCGATTTGCCGAGCTCGCGCCCGACATCGCCGACCTGCCCGCCGACGAGGTGGCGCAGGGAATCTCCCTGGCGGCGTCCGTGATCGACGACGGCATCGACCACCTCCACGCCCACTTCGCTTCCCTGGCGGGCCGGATGGCGTGGCTCGCGTCCCGGTTGACGGGGGTGCCCTACACCATCACCACGCACGCCAAGGACATCTACCACGAGTCCGTGGACCGCGACTGGCTGCGGCGGATCTGCGGCGACGCCGACCGGGTGATCGCGATCAGCCGTTTCAACGAGCGCTACCTGAACGAGGTTCTCGACGGCACCGGGGCGAGGATCTCCCTTCAGTACAACGCCCTCGAACTGGAACGTTTCCCCTACCGCGACCCGATCCAACCGAGCCTTCCGCTGCGGATCGCCACCGTCGGGCGGCTCGTCCCGAAGAAGGGTTTCGGCGACCTCATCGACGCCGTCGCGGCCCTCGACGTTCCCGTCGAACTGGACATCGCGGGTGACGGCGAGCTGCGCGACGAGCTCGCCGCTCAGATCGAACGCCTCGACCTGGGGGATCGCGTCCGCCTGGTGGGTCCGCTCACCCAGAACGAGGTTTCGGAACTGATCCGCGGCTCCCACGTCTTCGCTGCCCCCTGCATTCCCGCCGACGACGGCAACATCGACGGTCTGCCGACGGTGGTGCTGGAGGCCATGGCCCTCGGCACCCCGGTGGTCGCGACCTCCGTCAGCGGCCTGCCCGAGGTGGTGCGCAACGACCTCACCGGCATCCTCATCGAACCCGGCGACGTCGCCGCCCTGACCCGTTCCCTGGCCGAGCTGGCAGCCGGACAGGTGCCCGTGGTCACCCTCGCCCGCAATGCCCGGGCCCTCATCGAGGAACAGTTCAACAGCCGCCGCCAGGCGGCCACGCTTTCCGCGTGGGAGGGAGAACACTGATGCGTATCGCCTATGTCACCGTCGATCCCGGAATCCCCGTCTTCGGCACGAAGGGTGCCTCCGTGCACATTCAGGAGGTGGTGCGGGAGTTGATCCGTCGTGGACACGACGTCACCGTCCACACCACCCGTGCCGGGCGCGACATCCCCGACGACCTGGCCGGCCTGAAGGTGATCGAGACCCGCATCGAGGCCGACGACCCTGCGGCCAGGGAACGCGCCCAGCAGGAGGTCTCCTCGCGGATCGCGGCGCGCATCATCGCCGACGGCGCCGATCTGGTCTACGAGCGCTACTCGCTGTTCAGCACCGCGCTCGCCGAGGTGACCGACGCCACCGGAGCAGCCGGGGTCCTGGAGGTCAACGCCCCCCTCATCGAGGAGCAGCGCACCCATCGCGTGCTCGTCGACGAGGAGGCCGCCGGGAACGCGCTGGCCCGGCAGGTGGCCGCAGCCACC
>ERZ773076.95-NODE-95-length-49780-cov-5.338824_pt1 | contig 49780 bp, 35 predicted proteins | sample MGYA00580613_ERZ773076 | MGnify/ENA primary metagenome ERZ773076 (study PRJEB29015, sample SAMEA2738005) | human oral metagenome | biome: human oral; feature: human-associated habitat; material: dental | place: China | collected 2057 ...
GAGGGCTGTTCTGCCCTTCGCCCTCGCCGCCATGGGGTGACCTGGAGGTCGCGTGGATGAACTCCCGCCCTGAGCCCTCCCCGGATTGGTTCGCTTGCCTTCTGGTCGTGTGCTTGCGCTGTAGCGCTGGCGTTCGGCAGGAAGGCAAGCGTTTCCGTTGGAAAGACTGGCGTTTGGCAGGAAGGGTGGTGTTCGGGGCGGGGCTGGCTGAACACGGTGTGGGTGGGGTGGAATGCCATCTCACCCACACCGGTGGGAGCCGTCAGCGTTCGCCGATGATGTTCATGGCGATGTGCCACAGCTCGTCGTGGATCTCCTGGGGGACCTTCAGACCCAGTGACCTGAGCCAGCGACGCACGCGTGGCAGCTCGTCGGCCCATTCGTTGGGAACGTAGCGCAGCACCTGCTCCAGGTGCTCGTCACTGATGTCGAGGCCTTCGATATCGATGTCCTTCTTCTCCGGCAGCAGGCCCGCCGGGGTTTCGATCGCCTCGACCCTGCCCTCGAGGCGTTCCACGATCCACTTCAGGACCCGGGAGTTCTCGCCGAAACCGGGCCACAGGAACTTGCCCTCGGAGTCGCGTCGGAACCAGTTGACGTAGAAGATCTTCGGGAGCTTGTCGGGAGCGGTGCGCTCTGCGAGGTTGATCCAGTGCCTGAAGTAGTCGCCGACGTGGTAGCCGATGAACGGCAACATCGCCATCGGGTCGCGACGCAGCACACCGACGGCGCCTTTGGCCGCCGCGGTGGTCTCGGAGGAGCAGGTGGCGCCCATGAACACGCCGTGCTGCCAGCTCCTGGACTGCGACACCAGCGGGATGGTGTTCTCGCGGCGACCGCCGAAGATGATGGCGTCGACGGGCACGCCCTTCGGGTCGTAGAACTCGTCCGAGAGGATCGGGCACTGCGAGATCGGGGTGCAGAAACGGGAGTTCGGGTGCGCCGCCTTCTCGCCGGGACGGCCGCCCTCCGGGCCGTTCTCGGGGGTCCAGGATCGGCCCTTCCAGTCCGTGAGGTGCTCCGGGGGCTGCTTGGTTTTCCCCTCCCACCACACGTCACCGTCGTCGGTGAGCGCGACATTGGTGAAGATCGAATGCCCGCCCTCGATGGCCGCCATGGCGTTGGGGTTGGTGTCGGTGCTCGTGCCGGGGGCCACGCCGAACAGGCCGGTCTCCGGGTTGACGGCGTAGAGCCTGCCGTCCTCGCCGAACCGCATCCAGGCGATGTCATCGCCGAGGGTCTCCACCTTCCAACCTGGCAGGGTGGGTTCCAGCATGGCCAGGTTCGTCTTGCCACAGGCCGACGGGAAGGCCGCACACAGGTGGTAGGACTTTCCCTCCGGTGAGGTGATCTTGAGGATCAGCATGTGCTCGGCCAGCCAGCCCTCATCGCGTCCCATCACGGAGGCGATCCGCAGGGCATAACACTTCTTGCCCAGCAGGGAGTTGCCGCCGTAGCCGGAGCCATAGCTCCAGATGGTTCGTTCCTCGGGGAAGTGGACGATGTACTTGATGTCATTGCAGGGCCACGGTACGTCCTTGATCCCGGAGGGCAGGGGCATCCCGACGGAGTGGAGTGCGGGCACGAAGTCCGCGTTTGTGCGCTCCATGGCCTCCATCACTTCAGTGCCCATCCGGGTCATGATCTTCATGGAGATCGCCACGTAGGCCGAGTCGGTGATCTCGATACCGAATTTCGGTGAGGGGGCGTCGATGTGTCCCATGCAGAAGGGAATGACATACATGGTGCGTCCCACCATGCAACCGTTGTACAGCTTTGTCAGGATGGTTTTCATCTGCTTGGGGTCCATCCAGTTGTTGGTGGGGCCGGCGTCGTTCTCGTTGACGGAGCAGATGAAGGTGGAATCCTCGACGCGAGCCACATCGTCGGGATCGGTGCGGGCGTAGACGGAACCTGGTTGCTTGTCAGGATTCAGCCGCATGAGGGTGCCGGCCTCCACGAGTTTCTCCACGAGGCGCTCGTACTCCTCGTCGGAGCCGTCGAGGAAGTGGATGGCGCTGGGATTGGTCAGGGCTGCGACCTTCTCCACCCACTCGATGACGCGGGGAAGCTTCGGAACACGCCCCGTGACGGGGATGGTGGTGGTCAAACCGTTCTCGGTGAGGTGGGACATGTGGCTCCTTCCAGTCAGCACTTCAGTGGGCGACTGGACGACGTCAGGAATACGTCGGGGCGTTCCCGCCGCCGTCCATATCTGAGCCTAGCCCTTGAAACCTGTTTTGTGACCATGAAGGGGGAAAGGTTCGTAATCCGGATGTGGAGCAGAGCTATTCGGAACCGGGTTGAGCGTGGTAGACTCAACTTTGTAATTCGCTCTCTGGAGGACTGGTGAACACTGAGAAACTGACCACCAAGAGCCGCGACGCCGTGACCGCGGCGGTGCGGCAGGCTCTTACCGCGGGCAACCCGTCCGCGGAACCCGTGCATCTGCTGCATGGGCTGCTGCTCACTCCCGACAACACCGTCGGGCACCTGCTGACCGCAGTCGGTGCCGACCCGGCAGCTGTTGATGCCCAGGCTGTTGAAGCCATCTCCAAACAGCCGTCCAGCACCGGCAGTTCCGTGACCCAGCCGACGGTCTCAGGTGCCCTGGCGCGCGTACTGGCCACGGCAGAGACCCTGGCTGAGCAGCTCGGCGACCAGTTCGTCGCCACCGAACATCTACTGATAGCTCTCGCGTCCGTCGAATCCCAGGCGCGAAGCATTCTGACCCGTGCTGGGGCTGTCCCCGAGAAACTGACCAAGGTGTTTGAGGAGGCGCGCGGTGGCAAGCGCGTCACCTCCGCGGAATCCGAGGGCGGTGAGTCGGCCCTCGACAAGTACTCCATCGACCTGACTGAGCGCGCCCGTTCCGGCAAGCTCGATCCCGTGATCGGACGTGACCAGGAGATCCGTCGCGTCGTTCAGGTGCTGGCACGTCGAACCAAGAACAACCCCGTCCTGATCGGTGAACCCGGGGTCGGCAAGACCGCCGTCGTTGAGGGGCTCGCCATGCGCCTGGTGGAGGGTGACGTTCCAGACTCTCTGAAGGGGCGTCGCTTGGTTTCCCTGGATCTCACCTCGATGGTGGCCGGGGCCAAGTACCGGGGCGACTTCGAGGAGCGTCTCAAGGCGGTCCTGAGCGAGATCAAGGAGTCCGAGGGGCAGATCATCACCTTCATCGACGAGCTGCACACCGTCGTAGGGGCCGGCTCCACTGGAGACGGTGGGATGGATGCGGGCAACATGCTCAAGCCCATGCTCGCCCGCGGCGAGCTGCGAATGATCGGTGCCACCACGCTCGACGAGTACCGGGAAAGGATAGAAAAGGATCCCGCGCTGGAGCGCCGCTTCCAGCAGGTCTTCGTCGGTGAGCCCTCCGTGGAGGATGCCATCGCAATCCTGCGTGGGCTGCGGGAACGCTACGAGGCCCATCACAAGGTGCGCATCACTGATTCCGCGCTGGTGGCCGCCGCCGCCTTGTCGGATCGCTACATCACCAGCCGGAAACTTCCCGACAAGGCCATCGACCTGGTGGACGAGGCTGCCTCGCGGCTGCGCATGGAGATTGACTCCAGCCCTGAGGAGATCGACATGCTGCGCCGCGACGTGGACCGCATGCTGATGCAGGAACTGCACCTGAAGAACGAGGAGGATGCCGCATCCCGCGAACGCCTCGCCGCGCTGCGCTCCGAGCTCGCTGATGCTCAGGAGGAGTTGCGTGGGCTGGAGTCCCGCTGGGAGCAGGAGAAGTCCGGGCTGAACCGGGTCGGCGACCTCAAGGAGAAGATCGATGCGCTGCGTGTGGAGGCCGACAAGGCGCAGCGTGCCGGCGACCTGGGGCGTGCCTCGCAGCTGCTGTACGGGGAGATTCCCCTCATCGAACAGCAGCTCGTCGACGCGGAGAAAACCGACGCGGACGACTCCCGCATGGTCTCCGACGAGGTCTCCGAAACTGATATCGCCGAGGTCGTCGCGGCCTGGACGGGGATTCCTGTCGGGCGGATGCTGCAGGGTGAGTCCGAGAAGCTGTTGCGCATGGAGGAGAGGCTCGGTGAGCGGCTCATAGGTCAGCGCGAGGCCGTCAAGGCCGTCTCTGATGCGGTGCGGCGTTCCCGCGCCGGGATCTCCGACCCGAACCGGCCCACCGGATCGTTCCTGTTCCTCGGTCCCACCGGTGTCGGAAAGACCGAACTGGCCAAGTCGCTGGCCGATTTCCTGTTCGACGACGAGACCGCCATGGTGCGTATCGACATGAGTGAGTACTCCGAGAAACACTCGGTTGCCCGTCTGGTCGGCGCCCCTCCCGGGTACGTCGGCTACGAGGAGGGCGGTCAACTCACCGAGGCCGTGCGCAGGCGTCCCTACTCCGTGATCCTGCTCGACGAGGTGGAGAAGGCCCACCCGGATCTGTTCAACATCCTGTTGCAGGTCCTCGATGACGGTCGTCTCACCGACGGCCAGGGGCGCACGGTCGACTTCCGCAACACCATCCTCATCCTCACCAGCAACCTCGGGTCGCAGTACCTGGCCGACCCGCTATTGAGCGACGGGGAGAAGAGGGAACAGGTGATGGGGGTGGTGCGCTCTGCATTCCGTCCCGAGTTCCTGAACCGGCTTGACGACATCGTCATGTTCGATCCTCTCAGCCGCGAGGACCTGCGCAGGATCGTCGCGATCCAACTCGAACGGCTGGGCCGTCGCCTGGCTTCTCGCAGGATCGCCGTCGAGGTCACCGACGCCGCGGCCGACTGGCTCGGCGAAGTCGGCTTCGACCCGGTCTACGGCGCCCGTCCGCTGCGACGCCTGGTGCAGACCACTGTCGAGGACCAGCTTGCTCGCGGGTTGCTATCCGGGCAGATCCACGACGGTGAGACGGTCCGCTTCGACCGGGTCGACGACGGCATCGCCATCGTGTGACGACACCGGCGCCCGGGGAGCTGAAAACTCCCCGGGCGTTTCCCTACTCAGGGACCGAAGACCGGGGGCACGAGCTGCCCCGTGCAGCTACCATCCGGTTTCAGCAGCCACCCCATTGACTTGTGACTGCGCATGTGCACGACGGTTTCGTCGGGGGCCAGGCCGGGGATTGCGGAGGCGATCGAGGACTCGAGGGCAGCCATGGAGCCGATGTGGTTGACGCGGAAGTTGACGCGCAAGTTGTTGCTTCCCGTGATCCAGAAGCAGGATCGCAACGAAGGTTGTTCCTTCAGCAGTTCGATGACTCGGTTCTTGTAGTTGAAGGCGACCGTCGTCAACCAGGTGCACTCCAGCTGCCAGCCCGCCAACTCGGGGGCCGCGTCACACCGCATGATGATGTTCTGGTTCGCCAGAAGCCGCCGCATTCGCCGGTGCACCGTGCTGGTCGGCATGTCGAGTTCCTGGGACAGTGAGGCGACACTGGCCCTGCCGTCGCGGGCCAAGGCCTGGGCCAAAGCCAGGTCGGCGGCATCGAGTCCCGCCTGCGTTCTGTCAGGCGTGCGCTGGGGGATGGCCTGGTTGACCTGGCGCTGGGTGAGGATGTTCGCACGCCAGGATTCCGCCCCGACGATGACGTTGGTCACCAGCGAGCTACGGGTTCCGTACACTCCCTCGATTCCCCCGATCCAGTCGATGATCAAGGTGGTCAGTGTCACCATGTCGGGGGCCATGATGGTCAAGAGGATGTCGCGTCGTCCCGTGGCCTCGTCGACGCTTGTGATCAGCGGATGCGCGCACATCTGTTTGGTGGCGGAGGCCAGGGACTTGGTCCGACAGTCGACCTCAACCACCGCGGTGAACCGGTGCTCCAGGTTCGGATGGGTGCAGATCCAGGCCAGTCCCTTCTCCACCAGATGATTCCAGCGGTTCGCCACCGTCGTCGGAGACAACTGGAGGATTTCACCAGCCTTCGACCAGGAGATGCGGGGATCGATCTGCAGCAGATTAACCAACTGGAGATCCGTCTCGTCCCTCACAGCCCCCTCCTGCCTGGGAGGTTTCGTGTTTCAAGATGTTGACGATGGGAAGATCTCAAATTGTCCGCCTTTGTCGCAATCGAATCCGGTGTTCTCGGGATGATTCCCTGCCGTCGCGGATACCGTGAAGGGGCAATGGTCAGCGGCGACACCTTCACGATGGTGAACCGACGAACATCCGTGTGGATGCCGGTCGGGCAAGCAGCCCAGGACATGGCGAACATAGTAACCACCGGATTGGAAGGAGAAAGTGGCGGTGGTCGGGCCGGTCCTTGGTTCGCCGGAGAAGGGGTGTGCTTGTTCCGGAGGGCCGGGACACTGGTACGCCGCGTCCCAGCTGAGGCGGAACAACAACTCGAGGGAGAGAAGTGAGCAAGAATCAGCGAATCCGCGTGGCCCAGTGGGGCCTCGGGGCGATGGGTCAGGGCGTTGCCAAGGTGATCCTGGCAAAGGAAGGCCTGGAACTGGTCGGCGCATTCGACATCAGTCCCGAGCTCGTGGGCAAAGACGTTGGCGAGGTGCTCGGTGTGGCCCCGGCGGGCGTGAAAGTCAGCAACGATCCGGCCAGCATCCTCGACCCGGAGAAGGTAGACGTCGTCACCATCGCCACCACATCCTGGGTCAAGAAACAGCTTCCTGACCTGAAGGCAATCATCTCCGCGGGCATCAATGTGGTCAGCATCGCCGAGGAGATGGCCGCCCCCGAGGCACAGAACCCCGAGGAGGCGGCTGAATTGGACGCGCTGGCCAAGGAACATGGTGTCTCCGCCATCGGTGTGGGTGTCAACCCAGGCTTCGTGCTCGACCATCTCGTCGTGGTGCTGACCGCCGGCAGCCAGGAGGTCACCAGCATCGAGGCCAGCCGTGTCAACGACCTGAGCCCCTACGGGCAGACCGTGCTGTCCACCCAGGGCGTGGGAACCACCCCCGAGGAGTTCAAGGCCGGGGTCGCTGACGGCTCCATCGTCGGGCACGTCGGTTTCCCCGAATCCGTACGCCTGATCAGCGATGCCCTCGGACTCCGCGTTGACCGCGTGGAACAGACGCTCGAACCGATCATCGCGAAGGTGCCGCGCCAGGCCAGGGACCGGGTCATCGAACCCGGAAAGGTCGCGGGCTGCAACCACATCGCCATCGGGTACCGCGGTGACGAGGAGATCATCAAGCTCATCCACCCGCAGCAGGTGGATCCCGGCGCCGAGGGGGTCGACACCGGCGACTACATCACCATCCACGGCGTGCCCGAGATCAGCATGTCCACCGGCCCCGAGATCGCGGGCGGCAAGGCCACAGCAGGCATCGCGGTGAACACCATTCCCCGCATCTTCGCTGCTACCCCGGGACTCAAGCGGATCATCGACCTGCCGTCGCCGACCGCGCTGATGGGTCCCGAGGCCTACGAGCGCCGGTGACCTGAATCGAGATTGGAGCGATGCAGTGAGTGCAACGAAGGTGGCCCCCGAGGGGGCGTGGGTGGAAATCCAGCAGGTCGTCCTGGTCCCGGAAGAACGGGCGGAGGGGGTGCCGGCTGACACAGCCGCCACCCCGCTGTTGCAGTGGGTTGACGGCTTCCTCACAGCGCCCGCGGCGCTCGGTGAGGAGGCGACCATCCGCACCATCATCGGACGGACCCACACCGGGGTGCTGAGCCGGATCAATCCCGGATACTCGCACAGTTTCGGCGAGACCGTGGACGAGATCCTTACGATCGGGACGGAGTACGAGGCATGAGCAACTCATACAAGGACGTGATGGCCCGCAAGAATGAGATCATGCGTTCCGCCCTGGGGCTGGATTACGACGAGTTCAACATCAGCCCCATCGCCTTCGACTATGAGGCGATGATGGCGGCCACCGGCTACTCCCTCGACGAGGTGGCCGAGATCCAGCGAGCCACCAAGGTCGGTAGGACCCCGTTGCACGAACTGCATCGCCTCACCGAGGCAGTGCGGGCCATCGCAGGTCCCGGCAAGGGAGCCAGAATCCTCGTCAAGGACGAGGCCGCAAACGCCTCAGGCAGCTTCAAAGCGCGCCGCGCCTCCCTCAGCGCCCACGAGGCCCGCAAGAAGGGCTTCAAGGGCATGGTCACCGCAACGAGCGGGAACTACGGGGCGGCCGTCGCCTCGCAGGCCGCCCAGCAGGGCCTCAAATGCATCGTGATTCAGGAGGTCTACGACTCCGAACACATCGGGCAGCCCGAGATCGTCGAGAAGTCCCGGGCCTGTGAGGCCTACGGGGCCGAGGTGGTCAAACTGACGGTCGGCCCGGAGCTGTTCTACGTGCTGCTGCGCACCTTGGAGGAAACCGGCTACTTCAACGCCAGCCTCTACACCCCTTACGGAATCGCGGGGGTAGAGACGCTTGGAGCCGAGATCGGTCGTGAGGTGGAGGAACGCTACGGACGCCAGCCCGACGTGGTCGCGGTCACGCACGCCGGCGGCGGCAACCTGACGGGCACGGCCCGTGGCCTGCGCAAGGTTGGATGCGACCAGACCCAGGTGGTGGCGGTCTCCGTCGACCTCACTGGCTTGCACATGGCATCCGACAAAGACTTCAACAACAAGTCCTTCACCACGGGGCACACCGGTTTCGGGGTGCCGTTCGCCACCTGGCCCGACCGGGTGGACGTGCCGCGCAACGCGGCCCGGGCGCTGCGGTACATGGACGGCTACCACCTGGTCACCCAGGGTGAGGTCTTCTACATGACCGAGTTGCTGACGAAACTGGAGGGCTTGGAGCGTGGCCCAGCCGGGAACACCAGCCTCACGGCGGCTGTCGCCCTTGCTATGCAGATGGACCGTGATCAGATCATCGTCGTCCAGGAAACCGAGTACACCGGAGCGGGCAAGCACCACAACAGCCAGCTGTCGTTCGCGAAGAGTCGGGGCATCGAGGTGAGGCGGGGTGACCCGATGGACAACGTCCCGGGCAAGGCGATCGTCATTCCCGAGCGGCTCGACCAGGTCGCGGGCAAGCCCTTGGATCTCGCAAGGCTGCGCGGCAGCTACATCGGGCACGCCGCCAAGGTGCTGCCCCCCGAGCAGTGGAGTAGCGAGGATGTCGAGTTCCTGGCCGCCGACGCTAACACCACTGAAGAACACGTGCGGTCGCTCGTCCCCAGGGGCACGGGCGGCGAGTGAGCAGGAAGGACGATGATGAACACTGAGGAACAGGAGCGGATCGATCGCTTCGAGAAGTTGCGTTCCGAATTGGCCGGCCTGGACGACGAGGCCCTCAAGGCCAGGTTCTGGGAGCTGTGCCACCAGGTGATGGAGCCGGTGGTGGAGCTGGCCCGCACCCACACCACGCCGTCGATCGAACGGTCGGTGCTGCTGCGCATGGGCATCGACTCGGTCACCACGCACGCCGTGGTCGAGAACGTGCTGAACGCCGGGCTGCTGGGCAAAGGAGCGGGGCACGTGGTGCTGCGCCTGTCCAGGCGCGACGGAATTGACATCCGGGCGGCGGCAACCGCCATCGCCGACGATCCGGCCGTGATGGCCGGGCTCTTCGAGGAGAAGTGAGCGTGACCGACAAGCTGGATCCGAACACCAAGATCAACGTGGAGGAGATCCTCGAGGATCTGGAGAACTACCACCCGCCGCGCAAGGGCTGGACCTGGCGCACCGTGCCTGAGGGTGGTGTCGACATGGCGGGATTCCATTTCCGGGACATGTCGGAGCCGCTGAAGAACAGCGTTCCGATGCCCACCGCAAAGTACTTCGAGGGCATCGATCCGCAGCCTGCTCCGGTCGTGACCTCTGAGATTGCATCCGGGCACTTTGAGGACGACATCCGTCGCATGCGGATGGCGGCCTGGAATGGCGCCGATCACATCATGGTGATCCGCACCACCGGTCAGAGCCACATCGACGGCCTCATGGAGGGTACCCCCGAGGGCATCGGTGGTGTGCCGATCACCCGCAAGCAGCTGCGCGCCAGCCGCAAGGCCTGCGACCTGATCGAGGAGGAGGTCGGCCGTCCGATCAATTTCCACAGCTACGTTTCCGGTGTGGCGGGCCCCGAGGTTGCGGTGCTGTTCGCGGAGGAGGGCGTCAACGGCGCCCACCAGGACCCGCAGTACAACGTGCTCTACCGCAACATCAACGCCTACCGCAGCTACGTCGACGCGGGCGAGGCCAAGAAGGTCATGAGCGGGGCCCGGATCTTCCAGATCGACGGCGCCCACAACGCCAACGCCACCGCCCGCCAGGGCTGGAAGGTGATGCCCGAGCTCATGGTCCAGCACGGCCTGAACTCCGCCTTCTCCGTCATGGTCGGGATGCCCAAGGACCTCATCGGGCTCTCGACGGTACCGCCAAGCGCCCCACCGACCCCGAAGCTGTGGTTCGATCTGCCCTACGCGGTCGCGCTGCGCGATTTCTTCTCTGAGTACAAGATGCGCGCCCAGCAGAATACCCGCTACATCGAGTCCGACATCAACGAGGCGATCCGGCTGCACGTGGTCGACACGATGATCTCCATGCTCACCAGCGCCGATATCCAGAGCACCATCACCCCCGACGAGGGGCGTAACCTGCCCTGGCACTACAACTCAGTGCGCGGCGTACAGACCGTCAAGCAGACGTGGGCGGCCCTGGACGGCATCAAGGAACTGCTCACCCTGAACCGGGAGGGACCGCTGGGCGGGATGGTTCGCGACCTCAAGGAACGCGCAATCGGCTTCCTCGCCGAAATGCTGCACGCGGGCGGCTACTTCGCGGCCGTGGAACAGGGCTTCTTCGTCGACTCCGCCGAGTTCCCGGAACGCAACCACGACGGCATCGCCCGTGACGGGGAAGGTGGCATCTCGGTGGGAACCGTGATCGAACGTGACCCCGACTACCTGGCACCAGTGTGCGACCACTTCGGCAACAACAACCTGCCCAACAGGGTGGGCAAGGCCTGTGACCTGATCGGCGGTTGCACTCTCTGTGAACCGGAGAAGATCGTCTACATCGACGAACTCGATCCGGAGGACAGTGCCCACAAGCGGCTCGAACGGACCCGCGAATACCGTACCGGGAACCTGCTGCGACCCGAGGCGGAATGGGCTGGCGACGGTGTGGCCCTGGTGGAGCTGATGATTCCCGAACGAGCTGAGATTGCTGTCGAGGCGGCCCTCGAGATGGCCAAGCGCATGGGGCTGAGCGATCCCGAGGTCGTCAACCTCCAGGTGCTGCAGCCCGCTGAGGGATGCTTCGTCGAGGTGAAGGGACACGTTGGTTTCGATGTCGACAAGACCGAGCTGACCATCCCCGAGAAGATCGAACTGCTCCCCGAGGACGAGTTGCGCCAGTTCGTCACCGATCGCGAGATCACCGTCGTGGCGGGCACCGTCGGTGAGGACGAGCACAGCGTCGGCATGCGCGAGATTCTCGACATCAAGCATGGTGGTCTCGAGAAGTACGGCGTGAAGTATCACTATCTCGGGACCTCGGTTCCCATCGAGAAAATGGTGGATGCTGCCATTGAGTCGGGTGCGGACGCGATCCTCATCTCCACGGTCATCAGCCACAACGAGGTTCATCGCACGATGATGAAGAAACTCGCCGAGCTGACAAAAGAACGTGGTATTCGCGAGGACAAGGTGCTGATCGCAGGTGGCACGCAGGTCAGCCGCGACATGGCAGCTGAGACCGGTCTGGACGCCACCTTTGGCCGTGGTACCAAGGGCATCGACGTGCTCGATGCGATCGTGCGCACCATGCGCGATCGCGAACTGGGAAAGGCCGGGTGAGGTGAGCAATGCGGGTCGTCACCACCCTTGAGATTGGGTCCACCATCACGAAGGCGAACGCCTTCTCGCTGGAGGACGGAAGGTTCCGACACATCGGCCAGGGGTTCGCCCCGACCTCCGTCTCCCAGGGGGACGTGAAGATCGGCGTTGACGCGGCGATCGACGAGATGCGGAAAACCTCCGGCATCGAGATCGACACGACGCAGATCTTCGTCAACAGCTCCGCCGCAGGCGGGCTGAAGATGAGCGTCCACGGACTCACTCAGGGGATGACGGCCCGCGCCGCCCGGGAAGCGGCCCTGGGAGCGGGGGCGATCGTTGGCCTGACTACGGTCGGGGCGATTGACTCCTGGGACGTTGAAGATCTCGTCGAGGCGAACCCCAACATCGTTCTGCTCGCTGGGGGAGTGGACTACGGCGAGAAACGAATCGTGGTGGACAACGCTCGGATGATCGCGGAGTCCGGGCTGAAAGCTCCGGTGATCTACGCCGGGAACATTGCCGTGCGGCGCCGGGTACAGGACGTCTTCGCCCGCAACGATGTGGAATTGATGTGCGCCGATAACGTCTTCCCCGATGTGGACGTGCTCCAGATCGAGCCGGTTCGCGCGCTGATTCACGAGGTCTTCAACCAGCACATCGTCAAGGCCCCGGGGATGGCCAGGCTGACGGAGCTCTCTAGCTTTGAGATCCTGCCCACTCCCGGTGCGGTGCTGCTGGCCGCCGAAATCTTCGCAGACGCCCTCGGCGATGCCTTGGTGATCGATGTCGGCGGTGCGACCACCGACATTCACAGCGTCACTGACGGTTCGGCTGAGTGGACCAGCCACAGCATCGACCCCGAGCCCCGGGCCAAGCGCACTGTTGAGGGCGATCTCGGTGTCTTCGTCAACGCCCGCCAGGTGGCTGCGATGTCGGGGGAGAGCGACGATGAGGAGCGGCTCGAGTATCTGCGGGCCATTCCCTCCGATGAGAAAGAGGAGGATGTCACCCGCTGGCTGGCCGCCCGTGCCGTTGAGGTTGGGATTCGCAGGCATGTCGGCACCGTCAGCGACCTGTTCACCCCGACGGGCAAGAAACAGATCGTCCGCGGCAAGGATCTGACCGCGGTGCGCTGGATCATCGGCACGGGGGGAGCATTGACCAGGATTCCTGGTGGGGATGAGATCCTCGGGCGGATCCGTCTCGGGGCAGGTGCCCGGCTGCTGCCACCGCCCGAGGCGCGCATTCTGATCGACCGCGACTACCGGTTCTCCGCGCTGGGAACCCTGGCGCAGGTCTACCGCGACGAGGTCGCCGCGACGTTCCGGGACTGGGTGACCGGCGAGGTGGGGGAACTTCCCGAACCAATCGATGACGAGACCCCGGGAGAATGAACGTGGAAACCCCGAGACTGGAGATCCACATCGACCGGATCGCCCACAACGCCTCTGCCGTGATCTCCCAGTGCGCTGCGCAGGGGATCCGGGTGGCGGCGGTCACCAAGGTCATGCAGGCCCATCCCGCGTTGCTGCGGGCGCTGGAGGGGGTGGGATGCGTGATGCTGGCCGACTCGCGGATCGACAACTTGAAGCGGATAGCGGAGGCGGGCTTGGACCTGCCGACCATGCTGCTGCGGGCCCCGACCCCCGGCAATGCGCCGGAGGCCGTGCGTTGGGCTGATCACACTCTCATCTCCTCGCACGAGACCGCTGAGGCGCTCTCGAATGCCGCCGGGATGGCCGGGGTGCGCCACAAGGTCGTGATGATGGTCGATGTCGGCGACCTGCGGGAGGGGGTGTGGCCGGACCGGGTCGTTGAAGAAGTGAGTCGGATCGCCCGGCTGCCTCACCTCGAGGTGGCAGGCCTGGGAACCAACCTCGCCTGCTTCGGTGGGGTGATCCCCACCCGCGAGAAGATGGAGATGCTTGTTGCTCTCAGGGACGAATGCCGCAGTGCCACCGGGCATCCACTGGAGTTGGTCTCCGGTGGGAACAGCGCGAACCTGCCGCTACTGGCAAGCGGGGAGATGCCCGCAGGCATCAACCACCTGCGCATCGGCGAGGCGATCATCCTGGGCCGCAACGTTCTGGATCGTTCGCCCTGGCCCGGGACCCGGCAGGACACGGTGGAACTGGTCGGCGGGATTATTGAGCTGCAGCGCAAACCGTCGGTTCCGATTGGACGGACCGGGCAGGATGCCTTCGGTAACACCACGCACTTCACCGACCGGGGGCTGAGGCTGCGCGCCATCTGTGACCTCGGCCGCCAGGATGTTGCCCCGGAAGCTATCGAGCCGGTGGATCCGGGCATCGAGGTGCTGGGCGCCAGCAGTGACCATCTGATCATCGACGTCACCGACGCCGAAACCCCGGTGAGGGTGGGTTCCGAGGTCAGGTTCCTGCCCAGCTACGGGGGCCTGCTGTCCGCCAGCACCTCCCCCCACGTCCGGAAAGTGGCCACCGGAAGACAGTGAACGACATCGCCGCCCGGGACCAGTTCTGCCCGGGTGGTTGACGAGACCTCAACACAGAACGAAGGAGTTCCCAGATGAGTAACCCCCCGAATGATGCGCCCAACGACGTAGTGGTCGAGGGTGATGTCAACGAGGACGGGCAGGGGCTGCAGCGCGGCCTGAGCAACCGTCACCTGCAGCTGATGGCCCTGGGCGGCGCCATCGGCACCGGCATGTTCATGGGGTCCAGCGAGACCATTCACAACGCAGGGCCCTCGGCCATGCTGGTCTATGCCGTGGTCGGTTTCTTCCTGTACTTCATGATGCGGGCCATGGGCGAGATGCTCCTGTCGAACCTGAAGTACAAATCCTTCCGCGACATAGCCGAGGACATTCTCGGCCCTGCCGGCGGTTTCATCTCGGGGTGGACCTATTGGTTCGCCTGGGTTGTGGCGGCCATGGCAGACCTCTCAGCCATCACCAGGTACGTGCAGATGTGGTGGCCGGATGTGCCCCTGTGGTTCCCCGCGGCTTCGTTGGCGCTCCTGCTCTTCATCCTCAACATCATTGCGGTGAAGTACTTCGGTGAGGCGGAGTTCTGGTTCGCCCTGATCAAATTGGTGGCCGTGGCGGCGCTGCTCATCGTTGCAGCCAGTCTGTTGTTCTCCGGGTTCGTCTCGAAAGCGGGGCACCATGCGACCATCGAGAACCTGTGGAACGACGGTGGGTTCTTCCCGAACGGCCTTGAAGGGTTCCTGGGTGGCTTCCAGATTGCTTTCTTCGCCTTCGTCGGTCTTGAGATCGTGGGTACCGCAGCTGCCGAGACCAAGAATCCGCACAAGACTCTGCCCAAGGCCATCAACGCCATTCCTGTGCGGCTTGCGTTGTTCTACGTCCTGGCGCTGGCAGCAATCGTGGTGGTGATCCCGTGGCGTGTCGTCGATCCTAAGAACAGTCCTTTCACCGACATGTTCACCATGGCTGGGTTCGGCTCGGCAGCCTCTGTAATGAATTTCGTGCTCCTGACCGCCGCGGCCTCCTCGGACAACTCGGGGCTGTACTCGACGTCCCGGATGATGTACGGGTTGGCCGAGGACGGGCAGGCCCCGAAGATCTTCGGGCGGCTCTCCAAACGCAGCGTGCCGCAGAACGCCCTCATCTGTTCATGCCTGCTGCTTCTGGTCGGTATCGTTCCCCTCTACACCTCCGAGACCGTCGCTGCGGCCTTTAAGCTGGTGACTTCGGTCACGTCGGTGCTCTTCCTGTTCATCTGGGGCCTGATCGTGGTGTGCTACATCGTCTACCGGCGCAAGCGTCCTGACTTGCACGAGGAATCCGTCTACAAGATGCCAGGCGGTACCCAGGCGGCTTGGGCGGTTCTCGTTTTCTTCGCAGTCAGTCTTTTTGTCCTGTGTCTCGACGAGGTGAACCGAACAGCGACCCTGATCACACCGGTGTGGTTCGTCCTCATCGGGGGGTGTTATTTCTTCCACGCCAGAAAGAACAAGCGGGAGGAGAACAAGACCCTGTCGAATCACTGAAAAGCCGATGATCAGTGAGGGCGGGCCCGGTCAATGGGCCCGCCCTCGCGGTTCTCCTTCTCGAGGGATGGGGATACGCTTAGCGCTGTTCACGACCTTCAGGACGCTGAAGGATCTCGGGGGTGGGGTGTGTGCAACTCACCCAGGACCTCGTTGAGGGCCTCCGTGGTGGAGGGATGGGTCCAGATGCCGTTGCGCAGCGCGGTCGCGGTGATTCTGTTGCGCATGGCCAGGGCGACCAGGTTGATCACCTCCTGCGCGTCGACGCTGAAGATCGTGGCCCCGAGTACCTCGTCGGTTTCCGGATCGACCAGCACTTTGATCAGGCCGTGGGTCTCGCCCAAGGTCTTCGGGCGCGGCATCGCCGCGATGTTCGCGACTGGTTTGGAGGCCACCAGATAGGACACCCCCTGATCAGTGGCCTCGCGTTCGCTGAGCCCAACCTGTGCCAGCGGGGGAGTGATGAAGGTGGCTGTCGGGATCGCCTTGCGATCCGCCCGGGAGCGCTGTGAGTCTCCGATGAGCTGGTCTTGGACGATCCGGTAGTCGTCGAGGGAGACGTAGGTGAACTGCGGACCTCCGTTGACGTCACCCACCGCCCACACCCCCTCGGCGCTGGTGCGCAGGTGATCGTCCACGACGACGAAACCGCGTTCGTCGGTTGCGATTCCGGCGGCGGGCAGATCCAGGGCCGCGGTTTCGGGTGTGCGTCCGACCGCAACCAGCACCGCATCCGTGTCGAAGGTGCCGGCTCCGGAGACCACCCGCCTGCCGTCGTCCTCAAGAGCCGAGACGGGGGCATTCGTGATGATCTCGATGCCGCGGTCGGTGAGGGTGGTCACCACCGCTTCGCGCACGTCGTCGTCGAGGCAGGGCAGGAAAACGGGGCCGCGTTCCAGGATCCGCACCGCTGAACCGAAGGCAGCGAACATGCTGGCGAACTCCAGGCCGATGAACCCGCCCCCGACGATCGTTAGGGATCGCGGAACCTCGCTATCGGCAATGTGCTGAATGGTGGTGGAGTCGTAAACGAATCTCCCGTGGATGCCCGGGATGTCTGGCATCAGCGGGGAGGTACCGGTGTTGATGACCACGGCTCCGGCAGTGACGTCGAGGGTCTCCTCCCCGGCCTGGACCCGGATTCTGCGGGGGCCGGTGAACCGGGCCTCGCCGTGCACGAGAGTGACGGTCTCCAGGTCGGAGAGCATCGCCTTGTTGGCGGCCCGGAGCCTGTCGATCAAGGAATCCCTGGAAGCGATGGCGTGTTTCAGATAGTCGTCCGGCTCCTGGTCGCCGCGTCGCTCCGCGAGATTGACCAAGGTCTTGGTCGGGACGCAGGCCACATTGATGCAGGTCCCGCCGATCATGGCGTCGTCGCGTTCCACCAGCACCACATGCCTGCCGTGAGAGGCGAGGGCCCGTGCCAAGGTTTTGCCCGCTTTGCCCCAGCCGATCACCAGAAGGTCGGCCTCCAGATTCAGGGGCCTTGTTGATTCTTCCATACGGCAACTGTATGAGATTTTTCCGGACCTCAGCCGGTGACGAGCCAGGCATCCGAGCGTTCCCGCCACCACAGGGTCGCGGCCCGGGCCCCCATGAAACCAATGGTGAACGCCAGCCACAACCAGACCAGGCCCGGCACACCCCCGGGGGCGAACCGGGCCACGGCCAGCGCCAGCGGCGCGTACACGGCCAGTGTGATCAGGCTGGCGCGGGCCAGGTAGGGGCCGTCCCCGGCGCCGATCAGGACCCCGTCGAACAGGGTCACCCAGGACGCGATCACCAGCGTGCAACCGATCACCACCAGCACCGCCGCCACCGCGTCACGCACCTCCGGATCCGGGGTGAACAGCGCGGCCAGGGGGTCCCTGATGAGCAAGGTCGCGATCCCGAGTAGAAGGCCGGCGCAGAGCGACCACCCGGTCATGCGGCGCGCCAATGCCCTGGCCTCGCCGGGACTGGAGGCCCCGAGCGCCTGCCCTATGAGGGTCTGTCCGGCGATCGCCAGGGCGTCCAGTACATACTGCAGGAAACTCCAGATCGTGAACCCGACCTGGTGTGCAGCCAGGGCCACGGCACCCGAACGGGCCGCCGTCCAGGTCGTCAACAGCAGGGCGGCGCGCAACGCCAGGGTGCGGATCAGCAACGGAACGCCGACCAGCAGGCTGGTGCGCATCCCCGCCAGTCGGGGACGCCACCCTACCCCTGCCCTAGCCGCGCCATGGGCCACGATCCCGGCCGCAGTCAACCCCATGAGCGTTTCGGCGAATGCGGTGGCGACCCCCGAACCCGCGATCCCTATGCCGAGACCGAAGACCAGGACGATGTCTCCGACCAGGTTCAGGATCGCGGCGCCGATCGCCAGGATCATGGGGGTGCGGCCATCCGCCCTCCCACGCAGCGTCCCTGTTGCCGCCAACACCAGGAACATTCCAGGTAGTCCCGGCAGCGACCAGCGGAGGTAGGCCACGGCCTGGTCGTGGACTGCTCCGTCGGCGCCGAGCCAGGCTGCCAGCTGCGGTGCGAATCCCCAGGAAACCACACCGACTGCCGCGCCGAGGACCAGGGCCAGCCACATTGCCTGAACCCCGGATGCCGCCGCCTCCTTCTCTCGGTTTGCTCCCACCAGTCGCGCCACGGTGGCGGTGGAACCGTAGGCAAGGAACACGAACACCCCGACCAGCGCCAGGGTCAGCGTGGAACCCACCCCCAATCCGGCCAGGGGAACCGTGCCCAGTTGTCCGACGATCGCGGTGTCGGCCATGACGAACAGGGGCTGGGCCACCAGCGCCGCGAAGGCGGGCAGGGCCAGCTCCAGGATTCGGCGATTCAGGGAATGCGACACCCAGCGATCCTAGGCCCTGGTACACCAACCAGCGGTCCCGAACGAGACGTCCATTCCCCGGAAATGAAAAACTTCCGGCCCCGCCCCGGGTAGGAAATCGTTACTCCTCGGAGCATGGGTGGACGTGGTCGACACCGCTCTCGGTACGAGAACAGCCGCCGTCTGCTGGGTCAGGGTACTGCGGCTGAGTGGGGGGAGCATGTGGACTACCCTAAAGGGCGTCATCGAAAAGGAGGGACGTCAGTACGGAGCACCACCTTCAAGTGAATTGATTTGCATTTGGATTGGAAAAGTAAACAGCTCTGACTAGGCATTATGTTTGAAGTAGCTGGTCTTCTACAGGCCCGTGCGCCCCGTGATGTGGAGACGAGCCCGGGTAAGCCTTTAATGTTCGACTCAGTCAGGGTGTCTGCCGGAAGGTTAGTGGATAGGGCGGCCAGGACCGATCACACGGCCGGCGAGAGTGTAGGGAGAAGGACGTATGGCTCTACTCACGCGCAAACGTGTTGAGACCGCGCTGGTGGGTCTTGTCGCGCTTTCCCTCGGGTTCCTCGCTCTGATCCATCGAGGGGTGCCTGCAGCTGATGTCGAATTGAACGACGGTGGCGTCTGGGTGACCAATCAGACCAAGCGGTTGGCGGGGCATCTCAATTATGAGTCCCAGACGATCGACGGTGCACTTCGGCCCCCCTCCAGCTCCTTCGACGTAACTCAGTCCGCAGGCAATGTCTTGGTGCACAGTTCCGACACGGTGCACCCCGTGGACGTGGCTTCTCTTGCCTTCCTTGGGGAGGCCGCAGTGGCAGGGGTTCTGATGGCCCATGGCGGCGACGAGGTGCTCTTTGCAGATCGGGGCGAGGGCAGGGTATGGGCCACCGATACCCGAGGGACAGCAAGCTTCAGCCTCACGGCTGAGCCACTTCTGAAAGGATTGGACACCCCACGGATCGTGGTTGGTGCAGATGGGACCGGGTACGTGTTAACCGCGGACGGACAGCTCTACACCGTTACAGGAGCGGGAGTTGAGGCCGTGGTCAAGGAGCAGGGGCGCAAACTTGAGGGGAGGCTCTCGGAATCGGCCCAGCTGACGGTGGTGGGGGACAAGATCGTGGTGCTCGACGGCACCACCTTGACTGTTGGTGGGCGTTCTGTCACGGAGGAAGGGTTCACGGGAGGAGTCCTTCAGCAGCCATCGGGGCCATCAGGAACGGTTGTCGTCGCCACGCCGTCTGAGCTGCTCAAGGTAGAGATCTCCTCTGGCAGAGTGGCGCGGGAGAGCATCCCGAGCGGCAAACCAACCGCGCCTGTGCAGCTGGACGGCTGCACCTACGCGTTGTGGGCGGAATCCGGCTACTACGTCCGTGATTGTGGGGGGGATCAGTACGAACGGGCTCAGCATCCTGTGCTGGCAAGTGCCAAGCAACCTGTTTTCCGTACCAACCGGAAGGTGATCGTCATCAACGATGAGGTCACCGGTGATGTCTTTTTGCCCTTGAAACAGATGGTGAAGGTGGACAACTGGGAGCAGGTCGAGTCCCAGCTGGTGGACGACAAGACGGAGAAGGAGACCGAGGAGACCGAGGAGACCCAGAACCGCGAGTTCTCCGAGGAGCAGCACCCGCCGCAGGCCGTGGACGATGAGCTGGGTGCCCGGCCGGGAACCGCGACGGTGCTTCCTGTCCTGAGCAACGACATTGACCTCGACGGTGATGTGTTGACCGCGATAGTCCAGAAAGTCCCCGAAGGGGTCAAGGTCTCGCAGGCCAAAGAGGGGCGTGCGCTTCGCATTGAGGTGCCCGCAGATGCGAAGGGGCCGATCACGTTCACCTACCAGGCCTTCGACGGGGTGGACGTCTCGAATGTCGCCACCGTCACGGTCAACCTGCGCGCGGAGAATGAGAACTCCGCACCCCACAAGATCCGTGACAGCCAGGTCAACCTGAGCGAGCGGGCATCTGTTGGGTATTCGGTACTTGCCGACTGGGTGGATCCGGATGGTGATCCCATCTACCTTCAGCAGGCCGCTGCCGGGGACGACAGCCTCGAGATGACGTGGCGTCCTGATGGTTACGTCTCGGTGAAGGACATCGGTAAGGAAGGGCCAGGGCGGCGCTCCGTGAACCTGACGGTCTCTGATGGCAGGGATGCGGCCTCCGGGGAACTGAGTGCTCAGGTCTCGCCGGGATCCACCAACTCGCCCCCTGTAGCCAACAACGACCACTATGTCGCTACCGTCGGTCACGCCATCACGCTTGACCCTCGCAGCAACGACACGGACCCCGATTCCGATGCCCTGAAGCTCGTGGAGGTCTCCGCTGCTCCCGAGGGGGTAGAGGTGAAGCCGGATCACCAAGCGGGAACCATTCGCTTCACGGCGTCCAAGGCAGGAAACTACACGCTGTTCTACACGATCACAGATGGTCCCAACAACGCGAAGGGTCGCATTCGGGTCGATGTGAATGATCCGAACTCCTCGGGGCTTCAACCTGTGCCAGAAAACGATCTGGGGCTGCTGCCCGCCAACGGCGCCCTGACCATCAACGCACTGGACAACGACTTCGATCCGGCCGGCGGGGTGCTGGCAATCCAGGCAGTGTCGCAGACCGATGCGCCCGGGTTGGACATCGAGGTGGTCAGGCACTCGCTGCTTCGGATCACCGCTCCGGCCGGAATCGATTCCCCACAGAGTTTCACCTACACCGTCAGCAACGGACACGCCTCGGCGACGGCGAAGGTGCTGGTGATCCCGAAGGAACCTCCCTCCACGGTGCAGTCCCCCGTGGTTGTGCCGGACAACTCGGTGGTGCGGGTGGGAGACCTGGTGACCGTGCCGGTGCTGAGCAACGACCATTCCCCGGCGGATCTCGACCTCACGTTGTCGCCGGACCTTGACGTGCGCTCGGCCTCGGAGTTGGGTGAGTTCTTCGTCTCGAATGGGACGGTGCGGTTCCGGGCCGGTGGCCAGGCAGGCACGGCGGAGGCCATCTACACGGTCCGGGATTCGCAGGGAAACCCTGCTTCGACCACGGTGAGCATCAACATCCGGGCCGAGGACGAGCACAACGAGCAACCGACTCCGAAGCAGATCGATTCCCGGGCCTTCGCAGGTTCTTCCGTGCGGATACCGATTCCGCTGGATGGCATAGATCCTGATGGGGACTCGGTCACCTTGGGCGGACTCGGGAACCAGGTGCCGAAACTTGGTGCCGTGAAGATTGAGGGGAACTTCCTTGTCTACGACGCGTCAAAGGGGGGCGCCGGTACTGACACCTTCACCTACCGCGTGCTCGACCGGTTTGGTGCTGAGGGGGAAGGTGTGATCCGTGTTGGTGTCGTGCCATCACCTGAGGCTAATCAGGCCCCCGTGGCAGTGTCCGATGAGGTTGCGGCCCGGCCATCGACGAGGTTGGAGATACCTGCTCTTGCCAATGACATCGATCCCGACGGTGACCAGCTGCAGCTGGTGAAGGGATCCGCCACCGCAACCGATGACAGCTGGGATCCGAAGGCGCAGACCCGGGGGCAGAGGATCGTCGTAGTGACTCCTTCCCAGGAAGGGACGTACCACCTGTACTACACGATCACGGACGGCGGCGGGGTCTCGGACAAGGGGGTTGTCACAATACGGGTCTCTGCGGATGTTTCGCCGAAGGTGCCCGTTGCTAACGACGACGTGGTTCCTGCTGCTGCGATCGTGGGGGTGGAACAGGTGGAGGTGCCTGTGCTGGAGAACGACTCCGACCCGGACGGCGTCGTATCCGAACTGAAGGTTACCGCCGATTCCCCGGCAACCGTTGAGGGTGGGACGGTCACGGTGCCCCTCGCTGACAAGCGGCAGATCGTTCTCTACAGCATTACGGACACCGATGGGCTGTCGGCACGGGCGGCGATCGTGGTGCCCGGTCGCCAGAGCATTCCACCCACGATCAACACGGGTAGGGGGCAGGCCCGCGTCAAGGCCGGGGAGCCGCTGACGGTGCGGTTCACTGACTGGGTGGTTACCAGGCCGGGACGCGCCGCGCACCTGACCAGTGTCGACTCGGTGGTGGCAGGACCGGGAGGTAGTCCCGAGGTGGGCAACAACGGTGTCCGGGTGATTGACGACCAGACCCTTGAATTCACTCCGGACAAGAAATTCTCTGGACAGACCACAGTGTCCTTCGAGGTCACCGACGGTGAATCGATGGATGATCCAACTGCGCTCAAGAGCAAACTCAGCCTCAGCGTCATCGTCGAAGGAGATGGGCAGCAACCTCCGCAGCTGCGGCCCACCCAGTTGAAGGTCGCACCCGATGAGGCGCCTCAACAAGTCTCGCTGAGTGCCATGGTCTCGGACCCGAATCCGGGTGACAACGACACCATGGCCTACTCCTTGGTGAGTACCGACGGACCGGTGCAGGCCGAGGTCTCCGGTCAGGAACTCAGCATCTCCGTGCCCAAAGGAACCCCGGTCGGTTCCACGGGCTCCGTGATCGTCCAGGTCCACGACGGCTCCACTGAACCAGTGAACATGACCATTCCGGTCACCGTGATCGCATCCACCAGGCCTCCCATGGCTGTCTCGGAGATCGTGGAGCGTGATGGACGGGTCGGCAGTGCGGTGTCCTTCGACCTGACCCTATGGGTCACGAACCCCTTCGCGGACGCAGGAGGGGAGATCACCCTGGTCGGCAGTCCACAGGTCCGCGGGTCGGCAACAGTCACCCACGAGGGCAGTGTGATCAATGTGACTCCCACAGACTCCGGGACCGGGGCCGAAACCGTCGATGACGTTCTGGTCACCTTCCGGGTCGCGGACGCCACAAAGGATCCTTCCAGGGAACGCACAGGGGTGATCCGCATAGTCGTGAAGGACGTCCCCAAGGCTCCTACTGCGGTGACGGCCCAATACGCGGGTTCCCAGACGGCCCGGGTCTCCTGGGTTCACAGGGGGTGGCGCGGCGCCACCCCGAAGGGGTTCACTGTCTTCTGGCAGGGGGGAAGCAAGAGCTGCGGCCTCCAAACCACGTGCGACATTTCCGGGCTGGCGAACAGCGGTCGCTACACCTTTACCGTCAAAGCGGATGTAGCGGAAGGAGATCTGAATTCCCGCAGTCCGCGCTCCGAGCCGAGCAACGAGATCCTGGTGGATGTGCTGCCCTCGAAGCCCTCTGCTCCCACAGCGGCTTTCGGGGACCAACAGATCACCTTGACCTGGGAACCTGCGACAGTTCCAGGAGGCGGATCACCTGTGACGCGGTACACCGTCACGATGTACCCGGGCGGTCAGAAGCAAGAGACCGCCGCAACCAACCTCACGTGGACGGGTCTGACGAATGGGCAGGCCTACACATTCACAGTGACGGCTCACAACCGGCTGACCGACGAGAACAATCAACTCAATGCGCCGACCAGTGACGAGTCTCGGGCCGAGATTCCGGCTGGCGCACCCTCGAACCAAGGGGCACCCACGGTGACCATGGACAGCACGTCGAGTTCGGTGAAACCGCGGGCGAACATCAAGTGGTCACAGCCCGGTAACCCGAATGGGGACTCGAATTTCCGTTATGTGGTGACCGACGCAAGCGGTAAGGAGGTGTGTCCGGAGCAACAGGACACCAGCTGCACCACACTCATGGATCCCTCCACGGAGACCATCACCTTCTCTGTTCGTTCCACCAATAAGTCCGGTAAGTGGTCGGCGGCTTCGCCGTCCTCGAACGCTGTGCGTGCTTTCCGGCCACCGGGAGCGCCGACCGGATTCTCATTGAAACCAACCGGCAAGGGATCGGAAGTCGAGTTCAGTTTCGGGGCGGCCTCCAGCACCGGGATTAAGGCGGATGAGATCACCTACCGGTGGAGTGCCGGGGGGCATTCCGGAACGGTGAAACCTGGTACGACGGTGGTCAGCAGCCCCGCCTTCCAGCTGGGTCAGGCCGTGACCGTGCGGCTTGTCGCCGTCGCGACAGTGCTGGGGCAGAGCTCCGAGGGAGAGGCGGCGACCGCAACTGTGACCGCCTACGGTCCCCCCCAGGCCCCCGTGGTGAGCAGCGAGGCCGGAGTGGATCACGTCACGCTCCGCTGGCAGGTACCCGGTACCAGCAACGGTGCACGGGTCAAACAGGTCGAGCTCACCAGCACGGTGAAGGCTGATGGCAAGAACCCCGACACTAAGACGTGGACGACGACTGATCTCTCTGGTTCCGTGGACAAGGGGGATGACCGTAAGCAGAATGTCTGCGTGAAGGCAAGGACACAAAATGAGTACGGTGACTGGAGTGACTACTCCGCCGAGTCCTGCGCATCGACATGGGGTGACACGAAGGCAACTCTGTCCAGAGGCGATGCAGCCGAGTGTCCCGACGAACACGGACGGGGATGCAGTGCCTTCAAGGTGACCCTGCAGAATTGGAAACCTGGGGAAAGCGTCAAGTGCGAGCTTCCCAACCCCGTGGATGAAGAGGACGTGGCCAAGGTGAAGGTGGGTCCGGTGGACGCCAGCGGCAACGCGAGCAGACAGTCCACGGATTGGGTTTTCCCACCGAACTACAACGTTCCCCAGAACGGAATTGACATCACTGCGCGGTGCAAGTGAATGTCCCGATCGAAAACAAAGGTGACTGACCCACGATGACCATGAATCCGGAACAGGCCGCATTCTTTGCTGACACCTTCGCGCGGCTGACCGACAACGTAGAGCATGCGCTGCTCGGCAAGGCTCCGGTGATCCGCCTTGCGCTGACCTGCATGCTTGCAGAGGGACATCTGCTCCTCGAGGATGCACCGGGTACTGGGAAAACTGCTCTGGCAAGGGCGATCGCAGCGTCAGTTCATGGCAGTCACAACCGGATCCAGTTCACCCCGGATCTTCTGCCCTCCGACATTACGGGTATCACCATGTACGACCAGGCAACCTCGCGGTGGACCTTCCACCATGGCCCCATCTTCAGTGCCATCGTGCTGGCCGATGAAATCAACCGTGCTTCTCCGAAAACCCAGTCGGCGCTGCTCGAGGTGATGGAGGAATCACAGGTAACAGTAGATGGGCAACGCTACCCGACGGAGCGTCCATTCATGGTCATCGCAACCCAGAACCCCGTCGAGCAGGCTGGCACCTACCGGTTGCCCGAGGCGCAGCTCGACCGGTTCCTGATGAAGACGTCGGTAGGGTATCCCGACACAGAGGCGGCGATCCATGTGCTTGCCGAGTCCTCCCAGCCCGATCGTTCCAGGCGGCTCAACCCCGTGCTCGCCCAGCAAGCGGTGGCGGAAATGATCGAATCGGTCAAGGACAACTACGTGGACAACTCGGTGTTGCACTATGCCCAGCGTCTGGTGGAGGCCACCCGGGAGGACGAGGACACCTCGATGGGGGTCTCGACCCGTGGAGCGATCGCCATGGTCCGGGCAGCCCGGGTGTGGGCGGCGGCCCACGGGCGCAACTACGTCCTGCCCGATGACGTCAAGGAACTGGCGGCGCCGGTGTGGACGCATCGGTTGATCATGTCGCCCGAGGCGGAATTCTCCGGTGTGAGGCCGACCGATGTGATTGCTCGGGTGCTCGCATCCGTGGAAGCTCCCACGAACCGGATGAACGTCTGAGCACCGTGCCAGCCCCTGCCATCACAGAAGCCGCATCCGCGAAACCCGGTCTGAGCCGGTTTCTGCGGCACATCCCTCGTGTCCGCTTTGCTGCATCTGTCACTGCGTTGGGGTGGTCCCTGCTCGCTGGGATCGTGGTGACCGGGATCCCGGGCTGGTGGCTCGGATGGATGGAATTCAGGGCCCTGTGCGTGATGTGCGTCGTGGTGATGTTCGTCGCGGTTCTGTCAGTGTTGGGTAAACGGGAGCACGAGGTGTTATTCGAGCTTCAGCGCCCCAGGGTGCAGGTGGGGGACGAGGCCAGGGGAAATGTGCGAGTCCGTTCGGCGCCGGGCAGGTCGTCCGGCTCGGCCACCCTCGAGTTTCCGGTGAACGGGGAAGTTGCGTCTTTTCGGGTTCCGCCGCTCGGCCCTGCCCAGGTGCATGAGGAACCTTTCGCGATTCCGGCGCGACGCCGTGGGGTGATCTCGCTGGGGCCGGTACGATCCGCTATGACGGATCCGCTTGCGGTGGTGAGCCGCAAGAAAACCTTGTCGGATGTGAGTGAGTTGTTCATTCATCCACGCGTGCTGTCGCTGGATGCGGGGGCGATTGGTTTTCTGCGTGACATTGAGGGGATCGCGACTCAGAACCTCTCGTCCTCTGATGTGTCCTTCCATGCGCTGCGGGAGTACGTCCCAGGCGATGACCGTCGTTCCGTTCACTGGCGCACGACGGCCCGAACGGGAAAGCTGATGGTCCGGCAGTTCGAAGAAACCATGCGGGCTCATCTGCTCATCTTGTTGTCCACTCTCGCCGATGACTACGCATCTGCGGAGGACTTCGAGCTGGCAGTTTCCGTAGCGGGGTCTCTGGGCGTCTCGGCCCTGAGGGAGGAGAGACAGGTTACCGTCTGCACATCGACGGGGGAGATTCCTTTCCCGAATGCGATGGGACTGCTGGATCGGCTTTCCGGGGTGGAACTGGGGGAGAAGGGCCACGGGCTGCGCGAGCTGGTGGTCAAGCACGGTTCCATGCCAGGAATATCGGTGGCTGCGTTCGTCACCGGAAATCCCAGTCCGGCAGCGTTGCGATCGGCACAGCTCGCTCTGCCCTTGGGGGTATTCCCGTTCGCCATCAGATGTTTGGATGGTGAAGGTCTGGTCAGACGCAGGGTCGGGGACCTGGTGGTCATGGACATCGCGCAGCTGGACGAGCTGCGGCCAGCGGTCGGGAGCCTGGTATGAGAAGCGAGAACGCTTTCTCACTGCCCCGGGTTGTCGGCGCATGGCTGTTGCTGCTGCCGGGGGCGGTGGCCTTCCAGCCAGTTTTCGGAGGAGTCGCCGGTTACCTGCCGGCACTGGTAGGGATCACAGTCGGTGTCCTCATACCTTTGCTGGCAGCCAGGTTTCGCTGGAGTGCGGCGCTGTGGTTCGCTGCGATCCTCGTTTCCTATTTGCTCCTGGGAGGGCCACTTGCACTCCCTGAAACGACGATCAACGGTTTCGTGCCAAGCCTCACCACCATCGCCCGGCTGATGCAGCTCACCTACCAGGGCTGGTACGACATCCTGACGGTAGCCACGCCGGCCGGGGATCTCTCAGGTCCTCAGGCAGCCCCGCTGCTGGGGGGGATCCTGTTCGCGACCGTATTGGTCGGGATCGTCAGGTTCACGCGAACTGTGGTGTGGCCGATGTCATTGACGACGGCGTGGCTGGCCCTGGGAATCGCATTTGGTGTCCGGCAGACATCCACAGCCCTGTGGTTGGGGGCAGCACTGGGGGCCGGGTTGCTCATCTGGGCCACGGCCCACCGGATCAGCCGGACGGGGGCGGCGAATGCAGAGTTCCTCGTGCATCAGCCCCGTGGGCTGTCCCGACGCGCGTGGCAGGGACTCTCTGCGATGTTGGTGATAGCGCTCGCAGCCGGAACGGCGCTCGGAGTGAACGCGTTGACATCCACTGATGTCCATCGTCAGGTGTTGCGTGACTACGTCGTTCCGCCGCTGAATCTTCAGGAACACCCGAGCCCGCTCACCAAGTACAGGTTGTATGAGCTCAACCAGAAGGATGAGGTGTTGTTCCAGGTTTCCGGGATGCCGGCGGGAGGAAGGCTCCGGCTCGCTGTGATGGATGAATGGAACGGCGTGGTGTTCAACGTTTCCCAGAATGCCGGGGAATACCTGCAGGTGGGGCGGGAACTGCCGTGGCAGCCGGAGGCCACCACCCAGGTCTCAGAGATAACCGCACAGGCATATGACGACGTCTGGGTGCCGAGCTTCGGGGAACCTGCCCGTATCGAGTTCGAGGGAAAACAATCTGGTGAGCAGGCGCGCGGACTGTATTTCAACCGCAACACCAAGCAGGCGCTTACCACGGCCCGGATTGGTGACGGCGCCATGCTCCGGGTTGCAAACGTGGTCCTTCTCCCACTCAGTGATTCCCAGCGTGAAGGGCTCAGGGGAGCTCGTGGTGGTGCGGCGCCCCTGGCACGGGTGGACCGGGTGCCCGAGGTGCTCGTCAAGAATGCTGCGGAGTGGACTCAGGGAGCTACTGGTCACTACGAGCAACTGTCGATGATTGAGCAGAAGCTTCGGACGGAGGGCTTCTACTCAGATGGCTCCGACAACCGCTCCAGGGCTGGGCATACCGCGGAACGGTTGACGTACATGTTCAATCAGGAGCAGTGGGTTGGTGACGACGAGCAGTACGCCGCAGCCATGGCCTTGATGGGCACCCAGCTCGGGATCCCGACCCGGGTGGTGATGGGGTTCTACCCTGCTAGCGATGCCGAGACCGGAAATGGCTGGCAGGTACACGGAACTGAGGCACATGTGTGGGTCGAGGCCTTCCTGGAAGGTTCCGGCTGGGTGAACTTTGATCCCACTCCGGACCGGAATCGACTGCCGAACTCCGAGAATCCCCAACCCAAGCCCACACCGAAACCCCGCGTCGATCCACCGCCGACCCCCCCTGCACATGTCGAGGACGACACTGTCGTCGTCGATCAACAGGAGGTGGAGTTCGATGACCCGAAGGAGCAGGCCCCGGACTGGGTGCAGGTCATCATGATGATTGCCGTTGGGGCTGGGGGGCTCCTGCTCATCTTGTCCCCACTGATCGTTATCGCCATTATCAAGGGACGACGGACATTCATGAGGCGTAGAAAGGGAGAGACATCCGATCAGGTGGCAGGCGCTTGGGACGAGGTGGTGGATCGCGCAAGAGACCTGGGCTTCGTCGTGGTCACGAATCACACACGCCGGGAATCCGCCGACGATCTTCAGGAGAATTACCCGAACCTGCCGATCAGAACCATGGCGGATCAGGTGGACGGGTCTGTCTTCGGGCCGGAGGACCCAGGAACAGATGTGTGCGAAGTGGTGTGGGAGCGAAGCGGAGAGCTCCGGAGTTCACTTCTAGCCACAAAGCCTTGGTACGCTCGGCCCGCTGCTTTTTTCTCTCTGAGGTCGCTTCGGCGGGTGAAGACGGAAACAGAGCGGCGTTCCCAGAAACCGCAGCCTCATGACAGCGGTGGGAGGAACGAAGGTTCCAGTCGGGAACCAAAGAAATGAGGAGTGAATGATGCCTGGACAGCACGACGGCGAGAAGGCCACACCTGCCGGCGTCGGCTGCAGGGTGACCGGGCACCTGCTGTCGATGGTCGGGGTGCTGCTCCCAGTCGCGCTCATGGTGAGTGGGGCTTACCTCGGCTCCGATGGGATTGCCCCGATCTTGAGTCTGATCGGGATGATTCTGGGAGGAATTGTTCTTCTCGGTGGCATCGCGGCGGCTCTTCTTGGGTCCATGACGCTCGGAGGTGTGTTCCTCGGATACCGTTTCGTCAATAGTCACACCCGCCAGCCGATGGGCGCGGTGACGTTGGCGAAGGTTCTGACCCAGGTGGTCTTCGAGTGCGTCACCGTATCGCTGGGAACGATCTCCTACTGTCTCACCTACAGGGATGGCCAGCACTGGTTGGATCGAGCTTTCAATGTGGTAGCGGTCAGAAACAAGGATGGCGAAACAGACCCCCAGGGGGGCACTAGCCCAGCAGCGATGCCGGTGGTGCCCGTGATGCCGCAGCCTGTGGAAGCAGATGTGATGCAGCAGTACGAGGCGCCAGCCCCGAAGATGACATCCGAGTCCGCTTTCGCGCCTCCCGCCTATGGCGGTTCTGTATCTCCTCGCTGCGCGACTTCCAAGCAACCGATGAGGATGCCGCAGCCCATCGTGGTCGGTGCGGTCGGCGCCGAAGGCGGACAGTCCTCTGGTTTTGCTGCTCAGCAGCTCTCAGGTTTCTCCACTTCGGAGGCGTCCGGAGTCGAAATTCAATCCACCGGATTTCCCGCCTATCCACCAACCGCAGACCCGGTTCCCCCGGGCCCCGGGAACTTTTCCCAGGACCGCGTTTCAGCGGTTTCAGGGTCGTCTCCAGTTCCCCGTGGTGACAGCAACTGGCCGGTATCTGCTCCTACGCACGGGATGCCTGCCGACGTCTCATCCGACCAGTCGGCTCCAAGAGTCGATCCTGTTCCGACACGGGCTGCGGAGCCAGTTCATCCCATGAGCCCATTCGCCCCGCAACCTTTTCCGTCACCGTCACCGTTCCCTCCACCATCGCCGTTCCCCCCACCATCGCCGGTCAGCCCGTCACGGGCATCGGTGTTCCAGCCCTCGGTCGGCTCCTGGGCGGCGACCTCGGCCTCTCCGGTGTTCCCCCCAGTTTTGCCTGCCCGTGCCACCACGGCCAGCCCGGTAGATCCGCCGACAGCGGAACCGACCCCGGCTGCTCGCGCCGCGAAGACACCCTCCCTGGTACAGGACAAGACGATCGCGGATGACGGGCCGGAGGTGATTCCTGAGGTTGTCCTGGACGATGGTCTGCGGATCAAGGTCGACGGTCCTTTGGTGCTGGGACGCAACCCGCTCGCCCCTGATGACTATCCGGATGCCCGGTCAGTTCGGGTCACCGATGAAACAATGAGACTGTCCAAGACCCACATGGTGCTGCGGCCCGTTGAAGGGAAGGTCCAAGTGATAGACGTCGGAGCCACCAACGGCGTCTACATCGAAGCGGATCGGGAACGTACCAGGATCCCCACCCATGCGCCTTGGCCTCTTTCGGCTGGAGACATGGTGCACTTCGGAGGACGCACACTGAGGTTGGTGTCATGACAGGTCCCCGGATGACGTTGCGGTGTGCCGCTGCGACTCATCCGGGGCTGAGGCGACCCACCAACGAGGACACTGTCCTGGCCGCACATCCTGTCTTCCTGGTGGCGGACGGAATGGGAGGGCACGCAGGCGGTGAACTCGCTTCCCGTGCAGTGATTTCGGCATTTCGGGAACTTGTGGGTAAGACATGGGTGACGGTCCAGGACATCACAACTGCCGTGCAACGGGCTGCTGATCGGGTGGAATGCCTGGGATGCGGGGATGGTGCTCCTGGTTCAACACTGGCCGGGGCTGCTTCAGCACGACGGGCCGGGATCGCCTGCTGGCTTCTGTTCAACATCGGGGATTCCCGCATATATCTCATGCGTTCCGGACAGCTGCGTCGGATCAGCGTGGATCATTCGACGCGGACCAGTTCTGCGGGACCGAGAAACCGTGGGGGCCTGATCCGGGCATTTGGGGCGGGTCTCGAACGCCCCGTCGCTGACCAATGGCTGACGCCCGCGCATGCCGGAGACAGGATTCTGGTGTGTTCTGATGGGCTAAGCGATGAGGTCGCAGGAGAATATCTGGAAAGAGTTCTGCGTGAAAGGAGTGAACCGCAGGAGGTCGTACGGCGTCTCGTGGGGAAGGCCTTGGCGGAGGGCGGACGGGACAACATCTCAGTGATTGTGGTGGACTGTCTCGAGACGGTGGTTGCCGAGATTGACGAACTGGATGACGTCGTGTCGCTTGACGAGGGGGAGGAGGAAACAGTCTCATGGATTCACGAGGACACCATTCCTGATCCGGAGGGCAACTAATGGCGTTCGAAGGTGTGCTGCGATGGAGTGAGGGGCGGTGGATCGCTGTCGCTTGGCAGAAGGGATTTGCGCTGCTCTCACCCAGGGCAGGATTGCCCGTGGCGGAGCTTTTGTTCTCCAGGATGCGGGAGAAATCAGAGCTCGGAGTGTTCGTCAGAACCCTTTCTGAGCACACAGGAGCGGGGTTCTTGGAATTACCTCCGTTCGCCGTTGCCATCTCCGATGGTGAGCGATGGCATCTGGCAGTGCGGGGTTCCCTGACCCTGAAAGTCGTGAGTCCTGCCGGCAACGAGCCACTTTGTGGTGAGGGGGTCGCGACGTGGGTGGAGCGGGTTGTCTCTGATGTGACGGCGTTGCACCTGGGACGGGTCGCCGCGACGTCAAGACCTCTGATGGGAGGCATCGTGCAGGCTCAAGGGGTGGGATTCGGGGATTTGCCGGAGGGATATCGGGATGATGATCCGGACGAGCTCGCGTGCGCAGAGGATCAGCTGGTGAGCGAGGAGGACGCACCGGCACCCAGACACGGTCCTGCGCTCCCCAGCGATGAGGAGCTGCTGATGGGGGACACCGTCTCCGATGCGTCGGAAACCAGCAGACCTCGCCGTCCCGAACTCTCCGAGGTGGTTGCCCGTTTCTGTACGATTGGACATCCCAACCCACCGGAGAGGTCGCGATGTTTCGTGTGCGACCAGCCGGTGCTGGGGGAAGCGCAGAGCACCGGGCGCCCTCAACTCGGTTGGTTGAAGGTGCCACACGCCGATCCGATTCCACTGCTCGAGTCCATGATCATCGGACGACACCCCCGAGCCAATGCGCTTACCCTGCCAGAGCCCCCGAAACTGTTGGCTCTGCAGTATCGGCATGTTTCCGGTAGTCACCTGGCGATTCTGCTGGATGGGTGGCGTGTTCTGGCGCTGGATCTGGCCAGCAGGAACGGCACCTGTGTGCGACGCAGAGCCAAACCACCCGTGCGCTTGCCCCAAAGGCCCATTACCCTGCTGCCTGGAGACGTGATCGACATGGGTCACGATCTGCTTCTACATCTTGATCGGATTCCTTGATGGCACAGCGAACGACTCCTCCCGAGATACCGGGATTCACCTTCATCGAGTGGCTCGGTGGCGGTGGCTTCGCTGACGTCTTCCGTTACCGCGATTCGTTGGGGCGCGGAGTGGCGGTGAAAGTGCTGCACCAAACTGTGAACGAGGCCACGTTTAATGCCTTCGCCGCTGAGGCGGTGTTGATGGCTCGGCTTTCAGGACATCCGAATATCGTCACCATCCACAGTTCGGGTTTGTCCGCCGATGGTCGACCCTTCCTGGTCATGGAGGAATGTTCCACGGCCCACCTGGGGGTCCGGGTGGCGAACCGGGTGCTCGCCACCACGTTGGCGATGGAGTACACGGTGCAGCTCGCGGGCGCAGTTGAGACCGTACACCGGCAGGACATCCTGCATCGTGACATCAAGCCCGCCAATATTCTCTTCACCGGTTTCCAACGCCCGGCCCTGACCGATTTCGGAATCTCCGCGTCCCACGACTTCTCCGCGGCGGCGAACGCTCTGAGTCCGCTGTGGGCACCCTCCGAGATGCATCCGGATTCGCCGCTGGAGGCAGGGCCGTGGAGCGACGTGTTCTCGTTGGCCGCCACTACGTGGGCGATGCTCGTCGGGCGCAGCCCGCTTGCGATACCGGGCGGTGACAACGAGCGTCACGCTTTGCGTGAAAGGGCCCGTTCCTTCGTGGCTCCTCGAACCGGTCGCCCCGATGTACCTGAGATGCTTGAGCAGGTGCTGGGAACTGCGATGGCCGCACACCCTGCGCGGCGTTACAGCTCAGCATTGGAGTTCGCACGCGCGATCCAGGCTGTTCAGGCTTCCATGGGAGTGCCCGTGACGCCGGTGGACGTCCTGACCGACTCGGAGGATCACACGGCCTATGGCACCGATCATAGGGAGCCGGGAAGTATCGATTCCGGTTGGATGCTCGGGGACTCCGGGTCGATGCTGACGGCGGGTTACACGATGGGGATGTCGTCGTTGACGGGTGGCTATACCTTCCATGACACGATGAGCCCAGCCTTCGACCCGACCCCGCCCGGTGTGTCGACGGGAGCGCCGGGGCCGGGGGTGTTGTTGCGTGGACATGGTTTTGCCCAGGCAGGGCTCCGGCATGTCGAGGGACTTCCCGTTCCCGAGCCCGCGAGTCCGGATGTGGACAGGACGGAGGAGGCCGAGAAGGTACGCAGGAAGAAAAAGCGCAACCGCAGGCAACTCACCTTGTTGTTGACTGGGATCGTGACGATTGCAACCGTGGTGACCCTCGGAATGTTGTGGTTCAACGGTGTGATTGGACCCGGCGCCCAGGAGTCGACCGGAAGCAATGAACGGGGCACTAAGACGGTCCCGGCCGTGGTTGATGCCTCCGGCAAAGTGACCGGCCAGGAGATCAGGTTCACCTGGAGCAATCCCGACCCGCAACCTGACGACTCCTACCTGGTGGAGGTGGTGGGAGCCCCCGAGTCCGAGGCTCGCCACAGCGTTGACGAACCCAGCATCGTCCTTCCCATGAAGGGGGAGCAAACCTGCGTGAAGATCGTGTTGCGGCGCGCCAAGGGGCAGGTCTCAGAGCCGGTGCAGACCTGTGTCCGCTCCTGAATGTCGGGTGGTGTGGTCGGGCTCCCTGGGATAATCGGACCATGCCACTGGTGCCAGACCCCCAATACCCGGGAGCTTTCCGTGTCGTGATCGGGGGAGCCTCCCAGTCTTGGGTGGATCCGGCTCGACCGGACCATCTCGTCTTCGAGTACGTCATCCAGATCTCGTTGCTCTTCGAACATGGCCTGGCCGATGTCGACCCGGCTGAGCGGATCCGGGTGATTCACATCGGAGGGGCAGGACTCAGTATCCCACGGTGGATCGCCTGGCGGCGACCCGGAACGGCGCAGATCGTGTGTGAACCTGATGCCGGGTTAACCGAGGAGGTCCGGCGGAAGCTGCCCCTGCAGCCGCGCAGTGGCATCAAGGTGCGTGACGTCGATGGTCGCTCTGGGGTAGTCATCATGCCCCCTCACTACGCTGATCTGGTGGTGCTTGATGCCTTTGACGGCGCCCGGGTACCGGGCGGGCTGGTCACCGCTGAGTTTCTGGATGAGCTGGTGAGCCTGGGCAGGGGAAGGCGGATTGTGATCTTCAACGTAACTGATTCTTCACCTTTCAGATGGACCAGACGACTTGCCGCGGGACTTGCGGAGCGCTGGCGCCATCTGCTGGTCGGAACCGAATCCGCGGTATGGAAGGGACGTCGATTCGGCAACCTGTTGCTCGCGGCATCCGGGACCAGGGTGGATGCTCCCGGACTTTTCCGCGATAGCGCCAGGCAATCCTGCCCGTATCGCTGGATCGAGGGGAAAGAACTGAGAAGCTGGATCGGAGGTTCGGAGCCGTTCACGGATACTGACACACAGGATTCACCTCCGCCATCCGGTAGCAAGCTGTGGTTCTCGTGATGGAACAATTGGGCAGTGTCCGCGAGGTGTTGTGAAACCACAGGAGCCGAGATGACTGATCGTGAAGACCTGATCCGTGCCGTCAAGGAGCTGGCCATCGTGCGTGGCCGGGTCACTCTGGCCTCCGGGAAAGAAGCCGACTACTACGTCGACATGCGTCGCGTGACCCTTGATGGAATGGCCTCACCGTTGGTTGGCAGGGTCATGTCCGACCTGGTGGCTGATCTGGAGTTCGAGGCCGTCGGGGGACTGACCCTGGGAGCTGATCCGGTCGCCACCGCCATGCTTCACGCCAGAGCCGCGGCAGGGGGTCGACTGGATGCCTTCGTGGTGCGTAAGGAGGCCAAGTCCCATGGCCTCCAGCAACGTATTGAGGGCACGGATGTCGCTGGACGGCGAGTTCTGGTCGTGGAGGACACCTCGACGACAGGCGGGTCGGCCCTGACGGCGGTGGAAGCTGTGCGACAGGCAGGTGGGGATGTCGTGGCCGTTGCCGTGGTCGTGGACCGGGCCACTGGAGCCGCGGAACGCGTTGCCGGAGCAGGTTTGGAATATCGATACGCCATCGGTCTGGGTGAGCTTGGTTTCTGATCATCGACGACCGGTTCGTCCATAGTTTCAGTGAACCGTTCCGAAGACCTCCCGAGGCGCTACCGTTGTTGCGAGCCGAACTTTTCGAAGGAGCTGGATTCATGTCACTTCTGCTGGCCCTCGTCGGGATTCTGTTGATCTTGGTCCTCCTGGGGATTTTGTGGGGGGTCTCCGCCTACAACGGCCTGGTGAAGGCTCGCAACGTCATCCAGGAATCCTGGCGACAGATTGATGTGGAACTGAACCGCCGCTACGACCTCATCCCGAACCTCATCGAAACGGTTCGCGGCTACGCCGCCCACGAGAGTGGTGTTCTGGAGAAGGTCACGAGCCTTCGCCAGAGCGCGATGGCCCTCGCCGCTCAGGTACAGGGAGCCCCCAGTGAACAGCGGGCTGCGGCTGAGTCCGCCCTGACGGATGCGGTCCGTGGTTTGATGGTCTCGGTTGAGTCCTATCCCAACCTGGGGGCGAACACCAACTTCCTGGAGCTGCAGCGCGAGCTTGCTGATACCGAAGATAGGATTGCCGCCAGCCGTCGCTTCTACAACGCGAACGTTCGCGACTACAACACCCGTATCGAGGCGGTTCCCAGCAATATCATCGCGGGAATGGGCAAGTTCGAGCGCGCCACTTACTTTGAGGTCAACGACCCGATGCTCCGGCAGGCCCCGACGGTCAATTTCGGCCAGCCCCCGCTGCCTCCGGCGGGAGCCTGATCGCGCCGAACGGCAACTGGCGCTAACCTGAGGTCGTTTCCGGGTAGGTCGCGAGAAGGAACCTGATGCACAATCCGAGGCACGCCCCTGGGCGCTTCAACCCCACAACTGCTGTCGCCAACTTCGTCAGAGGAATGCTGATCGGCCTCGCCGAGCTGGTGCCGGGCGTCTCGGGAGGCACGATTGCCCTGATATCAGGCATCTACGAACCTCTCATCAACTCGGCTAGCCATGTGGTCAGTGCGGTGAAGCGCGTGGTGACTGGCAAATTCTCTGAGGCAGGTGCTGAGTTCCGGAAAGTTCGTTGGGGCGTCGTGATCCCCGCCCTACTGGGCATGGCCATCGTGGTGGTGGCCATGGCGGGGATCATGAAGGTGTTTGTGGGGGAGACCCCGCAACTTGCTCACGCACTGTTCTTCGGGATGGTTCTGGCATCTGTCGTCGTTCCCGTCCTGGAGATCAGACCAGAAGAAAGGAGTACAGGAAGCCAGAAGGGAGGCATAGCCGTACTGTTCCTCGTGGCGGCGATCGCCGCTTTCTTCCTGACGGGGTTGGGGGCGGGAAGCGATGTGAAGGATCCTCCTGCCTGGATGATTTTCGGGGCCGCGGCCATCGCCATCTGTGCCCTGGTGCTGCCTGGTGTCTCCGGCTCCTTCATGCTCAAGATCTTCGGTCTGTATGTGCCGACCATGGCTGCCGTCGAGGCTCGGAGCATCGGCTATCTGGCTTTGTTCGTCGCCGGCGCTGCCGTGGGGTTGGGTCTGTTCGTCAAAGGGCTCAACTGGCTGCTCGAGCACAAACACGCCGCCACCATGGCCGTCATGTCGGGCCTACTGCTCGGATCGCTGCGTGCGGTGTGGCCCTGGGGGGCTGGTGGAGAACCGCTGGCCCCGGACGCGCACTGGTCGGTGCTAGTGGGGCTGGCTGTGGTGGGCGCCGTTGTCGTGGTTGGCATCGTGTGGGTCGACCGGCGTCTGAAAAGGCGGTGACTCCCGGCCTGGAAGACCCCTCGACTCCGGTCGTGGGGGTCGGACCCCACCCGCTGCCCTGGCCCTCCGACGACCGGCTGGACCCGGAGCTGCTGGCCAGTGGGGATCGACGCAACGTCATTGACCGGTACCGCTACTGGAAACTTGATGCGATCGTCGCCGACCTGGACCGCGACCGTTCCGGGTTGCACGTTGCCATTCAGAACTGGGAGCACGACTTCAACATTGGCTCCATCGTGCGCACTGCGAACGCCTTCAACGTAGGCGGGGTCCACATCGTCGGGAGAAGACGCTGGAACAGGAGGGGAGCGATGGTTACCGATCGCTACCTTCACGTCCACCACCACGATAGTGAGGAGTCGCTGTTTGGTTGGCTGGGGGAGCGGGGAATCGAGGCGGTTGGGGTGGACAATCTGCCCGGCTCGGTGCCCTTGGAGACAGCAGCTCTGCCTCGTGACGTCTGCTTAGTCTTCGGTTCGGAGGGGCTCGGCCTGACACCCGGTGCGGTGGCGGGGTGCGCCCGGCTTGTTGCCATCACCCAGCGTGGTTCCACCCGGTCCCTGAACGCGGGAGCGGCGGCGGCCATCGCCATGTATCACTGGGCCCTCCAACACCCGGTCGTGGGGCCTCTAGCATGAACGCCATGACCCCAGCAGAACGATTCGCGGTTGCCCTGACCCCTGACCCCACGGTCGCACGCATCGCTAGGCAGCGTTCCACGCTTCGTCTGCAGGTGATCTTCGCGCTGGTCTTTGTTGCGGTTCTGTTGCTGGTGTGGCTGGGTCCTCAGATGCTGCCTGAGGATGCCAGGCGGGTCGTGCAGGGGGCTCTTCCCTCCTGGAGTCTCCCGGCCCTCGTGGTGATCTGGGCGGTGCCCACGTTGGCCCGGATCATCCTCACGATGGCTTTCCTCAAACGCGCGAAACAGGACCTGGCCTCCCTGGGGCAAGGGGTGGCGCTCTACATTGACGGTACTGGCGTGGAGTTTGTTTATCCGCAACGGGTGCGTGCCTGTTGGGCTGAGATCACGGCCCTGAAGATCTCCGGGCGGTCGTGGGGGGCAGGACCGCGACTGCGGTTGGAGGTATCGGGTCAGGAGGTGGCAAGCATCCCGATCAGCTTTCTGGACACCATGCCTGGGGCCATCGATTCGGCAGCTAGGGCCAGGTCCTTGGGAAGAATCGGGGTGGATGCCTCGGACATGGACCGGTTGCTCTGAGCGTTGCTCTGTTGAGGCTCCCCCAGCGGAGAGTTGCGCGATAGGCTGGGGCCGTTCCTAGTCTCAGTACGAAAAGAGGCATCATGCCAGTTGCAACTCCTGAGGTCTACGCCCAGATGATCGACCGAGCCAAGGAAGGCAGGTTCGCCTACCCGGCTATCAACGTCAGCTCCTCCCAGACGCTGAATGCCGCCCTGCAGGGCTTCGCCGAGGCCGGTTCCGACGGCATCATTCAGGTCTCCACGGGGGGAGCCGAGTACTTCTCCGGTCCCACGATCAAGGACAAGGTCGCGGGCGCGTCCGCCTTCGCTGCTTTCGCCCAGGAGGTCGCGAAGAACTACCCCATCAACGTGGCACTCCACACCGACCACTGTCCCAAGGACAAACTGGACAGCTTCGTGCGCCCGTTGCTGGCTATCTCTGAGGAGCGTGTGAAGAACGGTCAGCTCCCGCTGTTCCAGTCGCACATGTGGGACGGTTCCGCGGTGCCGATGGAGGAGAACCTGGCCATTGCCGATGAGTTGCTGAGCCGCTGTGCCAAGGCGAACATCATCCTCGAGATCGAGGTCGGTGTCGTCGGCGGTGAAGAGGACGGTGTTTCCGCTGAGATCAATGAGAAGCTCTACACCACCGTCGCCGACGGCCTCCGTACCGTCGAGGTGCTCGGTCTGGGTGAGAAGGGTCGTTACATGACGGCACTCACCTTCGGTAACGTGCACGGTGTGTACAAGCCTGGAGCGGTGAAGCTGCGCCCAGAGGTGCTGAAGGAGATCCAGGATGCCGTCGGCGCCAAGCATGGCAAGGAGCGCCCGTTCGACCTCGTGTTCCATGGCGGCTCCGGTTCCAGCCCGCAGGAGATTTCGGACGCCGTGGACTTCGGCGTGGTGAAGATGAACATCGACACCGACACCCAGTACGCCTTCACCCGTCCTGTTGCGGATCACATGTTCCGTAACTACGACGGCGTGCTGAAAGTTGACGGCGAGGTCGGCAACAAGAAGCAGTACGATCCGCGTGCCTGGGGTAAGGCAGCCGAGGCCGGCATGGCCAGGCGGGTCGTCGAGGCCTGCGAATATCTGCGTTCTGCGGGCACCCACGCCTGATCCACAGCGACACCGAGCCGGGTGGTCGTCCCTCATGGGCGGCCACCCGGTTTTTCATGCTCGACGCCGCCATGGGGGAGGAAAGAACCAGCACTCCTGGGGACGTCGCTGGGAAGAGCATTGATGGCAGCGTTGCCATGTGGCTCTGACTAGGGGTTTCAAGAAAAACTGATAACCGTTTCATAACACACTTGACGCGTTCTGTGGAAGTGGTGCTAGCGTTAACATTCGCCGGGGCGGACACCTTCGCGGAGCTCGGCGGATCAGGACACGAAGGAGTGCAAGTGACGAAGCTGCTTGAGCTGAAGAACATCAGCAAGACCTTCCCTGGGGTCAAGGCGCTGCACAACGTCAACCTCGATCTCGAGGTGGGAGAGGTGCTCGGCCTGTGCGGCGAGAACGGTGCTGGAAAGTCGACGTTGATGAAGATCCTCACCGGCATCTACACCGCCGACCCCGGGGGCGAGATCTGGCTCGAGGGCAGACAGGTCGTGGTGGGTGGCGTGAACCACGCCCGGGAACTGGGCCTGTCCATCATCCACCAGGAACTGAACATGGTCCCCGACCTGACCGTGGCGCAGAACCTGTACCTCGGCCGTCAGGGCAGCCACAGGGCGGGCTGGATCAACGACGCCAAACTGAACCGTGAGGCCGCCGAACTCTTCGAGCGCCTCGGGATGGAGCTCGATCCGAGCGCCCGGATCGGGGACCTCTCCGTGGCCCGTCAGCAGATGGTCGAGATTGCGCGGGCACTGTCTTACAACTCCCGAATTCTCGTGATGGATGAGCCCACGGCCGCCCTGACCGTCGGTGAGACCGAGGCGCTTTTCGGGATGATCCGTGACTTCATCACCCCCGAGACCGGGCTGATCTACATCTCCCATCGGATGCCGGAGATCGAGGAGATCACTGACCGTGTCTCGGTGCTGCGCGATGGCCAGTACATCGGCACCGTGACAACACAGGAAGTCGAGATGCGCGAGATCATCTCCATGATGGTTGGTCGTGAGGTTTCCGCTGAGGCGCGGCCTCGCACCACGGTGACCTCCGACGAGGTTGTGCTGAAGGTGGAGGGACTGGCAACCAAGAAACTGTTGCGCGACATCAGCTTCGAGGTCCGCAGGGGCGAGATCCTTGGATTTGCGGGACTGATGGGTGCCGGACGCACGGAGGTGGCCCGTTGCATCTTCGGCGCTGATCCACGTACCGCGGGACGGATCGAGGTCAACGGCAGACCGGTTAACATCCGCGAGGCCGCCGATGCCGTGCGAGCCGGGATTGGATACCTCTCAGAGGACCGCAAACAGTTCGGGCTCCTGCTGGAGCAGGACATCAAAGCAAATACCGTCATGGCCGCAATGCGGGACTTCAACATAGGTGGCTTTGTGCTCGATGGCAGGATCCGTACCGTCGGGCAGGAGTACAGCGAGAAGCTCCGTGTCAAAACCCCGAGCGTGAACCAACTTATGGGGAAACTCTCGGGTGGTAACCAGCAGAAGGTCGTCATTTCCAAATGGCTCGTCCGTAACTGTGACGTGTTGATCTTCGATGAACCCACCCGCGGCATCGATGTCGGGGCCAAGGAGGAGATCTACGAACTCATCGAGCAGCTCTCTAAGCAGGGCAAGGCGATCATCGTCATCTCGTCCGAGTTGCCGGAGGTGCTTCGCCTGTCGCATCGAATCGCAGTCATGGCCCACGGCCACATCACCGGTTTTCTCGACAACGAGGAAGCCGCCCAAGAAAACGTCATGGAGCTGGCCACCGTTGGCAAGGCCCAATTGAAAGGAATCGCAGCGTGAGTACCAATGCCGCATCATCACTCCAGCAGTCGGAGGTCCTGCATTTCCTGAGGTCCTCGCTCCAGCAGCTGTTCGTCTTCGCAGCTCTGGTCGTGGTTTTCGTCTTCTTCATGTTCTCCGTGAACAACTTTGGTCTGGGGATCATCCCCGACATCCTGTTGCAGTCCGCTGCCATCGGCACTATGGCCCTCGGTGCCACCTTCATCATTGCTACCGGTGGCATCGATCTTTCCGTCGGTACTGGCATGACCTTTTGTGCCGTGATGGCGGGCGTGTTCATGTCCAGTCAATTCATGGACCTGCCTCTCGGTCTCGGCTTGCTGCTCACCCTCCTCGTTGGCGTTGCGGTCGGACTCGTCAACGGAATGCTGATCGCCTTCCTGGGCCTTCCTCCGTTCATCGCAACCCTCGCAATGATGATGGTTACCCGGGGTCTGTCGCTCATCATCTCGAAGTCCTCCTCGATCAAGATCGCAAACCCGGACTACTTCGCCATTGCCAACGGCGATCTGCTTCCCTTCCTGTCCAATGCGGCGTTGATCTTCGTCATTCTCGGTATCGCCGCGGCCGTACTTCTCAGCAAGACCCTGCTGGGACGCTACGCCCTGGCCATCGGCTCCAATGAGGAAGCCACCCGGCTGAGCGGTATCAACGTCAAGGTGTGGAAGCTGTTGGTCTACGTCATCGCGGGCCTGTTCACGGCTTTCGGCGCGATCCTCTATTCCGCGCGTTTCGGTTTCGTGCAGCCCGCCGAGGGTCTCGGCATGGAGCTGCAGGTGATCGCGGCCGTTGTGATCGGCGGTACTTCCCTCTCGGGTGGACGCGCCAACATCGTCGGGACCATGACCGGTGCCCTTCTCATGATGACGCTGACCGTCGGGCTCCAGATGATGGGCGTCCAACAGCAGTGGCAGTTCGTCGTTACCGGTGTCGTCGTGATGCTCGCCGTCTACGCCGACATCCTGCGCCGCAAGCGGGCCACAGCGGCCCTCTGAGTTTCTGACAAGAAGATTCGGGAGTCTATCTCCCGCCAACCGAAAGGAAACCATCATGCGCACGATGCGCTCCGCACTGGCGTTGTCGGCAGTGCTGGTCCTGGGCCTCGCGTCCTGCTCCACCTCCGGTGGCTCCGCCAACTCATCCGCTTCCAACACGGAGCCGGTGAGTGCCCCCTCTGTGTCTTCGTCCAACAGCGCCGATGTCCCCAAGGGCGACGGCACCAAGACCATCTACCTGGTCTCCAAGGGCTTCCAGCACCGTTTCTGGCAGGCTGTGAAGCAGGGCGCCGAGCAAGCGGGGAAGGAGTTCAACTACAAGGTCGAGTTCGTCGGTCCGGACAACGAGCAGGCAACGCAGCAACAGCTCGACCAGCTCAAGACGGCTTTGTCCCAGAAACCCGCAGCCATTGGTTTCGCTGCCCTGGACTCGGGCTCAGCTGGTCCTGTGTTGGACGAGATCCAGCAGGCCGGTATCCCTATGGTCGCCTTTGACTCCGGTGTGGAGTCCAGCATTCCGAAGACCACCGTGTCCACCGACAACAAGGCGGCGGCGGCCGAGGCCGCCAAACACATGTCGGAACTGCTGGGTGGTAAAGGCACCGTCGGCATGGTCTGCCACGACCAGACCTCTGCCACCGGTAAGCAGCGTTGCGAAGGTTTCCAGGAATGGATGAAGGCTAACGCCCCCGACATCAAGCTGCTTGAGCCCCAGTACGCCGGTGAGGTCGGCCAGGCAGCCAACACATCCAAGGCAATGATCACCGCGAACTCCGACATCACGGGCGTCTACGGCTCCAACGAAGCCGCTGCGATCGGGGCGCTGCAGGGCGCGAACGAGTCCGGCAAGAAACTTACCGTGGTCGGATTCGACTCCGGTAAGGCTCAGATCGATGCAATCAAAGCGGGCAGTGAGGCGGGTGCCGTCACCCAGGCCCCGGTCAAGATGGGGTACGAGACCGTGATCGCAGCCATCAAGACCGCCAACAACAAGGAACTGCCGGCAACCATCGACTCCGGCTACTCCTGGTACGACAAGAACAACATCAGTGACCCGGTGATTGCTCAGAACCTCTACGAGTGATCCCCGTTTCTGCCGGGCGGGTACTGCCCGCCCGGCAGAAAGCTCTCTTTTGACCGATTCCCGCGTCTCGAAACCGTCAACTTCGGCACACCGGAATTGATCAATCCCGGTAACCACAATCGACATCAAGGAACAGCCCATGACGAACCATCCGAAGATCGGTATCCGCCCCATCATCGACGGTCGGCGCCGCGGGGTCCGCGAGAGCCTCGAGGACCAGACCATGAACATGGCCAAGCGCGTTGCCGCCCTGTACGAGGCGGAGCTGCGCTACATTGACGGCAACCCCGTTGAGTGTGTCATAGCCGACTCCACGATCGGTGGGGTGGCCGAGGCGCAGGCCACCGCCGAGAAGTTCCGCCGTGAGAACGTCGGCCTCACACTGTCCGTGACCCCCTGTTGGGCATACGGAACCGAGACCATCGACATGGACCGCACCATCCCGCACGCCATCTGGGGCTTCAACGGTTCGGAGCGTCCCGGCGCGGTCTACCTGGCTGCCGCGCTCGCCGGCCACACCCAGCTGGGCATCCCCGCCTTCGGCGTCTACGGCGAGCACGTGCAGGACGCCGACGACGAGACCATCCCCGACGAGGTGCGGAAGCGACTGCTTGAGTACGCCGTCTGCGGCCTCGCCGTCGCCCAGATGAAGGGGCGCTCCTACCTGTCCATGGGTGCGGTCTCGATGGGAATCGCGGGTTCCGTGGTCAAGGATGAGTTCTGGACCAAGTACCTGGGCATGCGCAACGAATACATCGACATGAGCGAGTTCGCCCGCCGCGTGAACGAGGAGATCTATGACGTCGAGGAGTACGAGAGGGCGCTGGCTTGGGTGAAGGAGAATTTCCGCCAGGGTGAGGACTTCAACCCGCCGCATAATCAGAAACCCGAGCGGCATGACGACTGGTGGGCCTACTCGGTCAAGATGACCCTCATCGCCCGTGACCTCATGGCCGGCAATCCTCGGCTCGCGGAAAAAGGTTGGGGGGAGGAAGCGCTCGGGCGTGGCGCTATCGCTGCCGGTTTCCAGGGGCAGCGGCAGTGGACCGACGGGTTCCCTAACGGTGACCTGATGGAGACCATCCTCAACACCACCTTCGACTGGAACGGCACCCGCGCTCCCCACATCCTGGCCACCGAGAATGACTCCCTCAACGGCGCCTCGATGCTCTTCAACCACCTGCTCACCAACACATCCCAGCTGTTCAGCGATGTGCGTACCTACTGGAGCGCCGAATCCGTTGAACGCGTCACCGGGCACAGGCTCGAGGGCCGGGCTGCCGGTGGCATCATCGATCTGCGCAACTCCGGGTCCACCACCCTCGATGGCACCTTCGCTGCGGTGCGTGACGGTCAGCACGTCATCAAACCCTGGTGGGAAGTCACCGAGGAGGACCAGAAGGCCATGCTGGAGGGCACCACCTTCCACCCGGCCACCTATGAGTACTTCCCCGGTGGAGGCATGTCTACTCACTTCCGTTCTGCCGGTGACGTGCCCGTCACGATGTGTCGCATCAACCTGGTGGATGGACTCGGTCCTGTTCTCCAGATTGCTGAGGGCTGGACCGTGGAACTGCCTGACGAGGTCGCTACCGTCATCGAGAACCGCACCGACCGCACCTGGCCCACCACCTGGTTCGTGCCGAATCTGACGGGTGAGGGCCCGTTCACCTCTGTCTACGACGTGATGAATGCCTGGGGGGCCAACCACGGTGCGATCAGCTATGGCCACATCGGGGGCCGCCTCATCACGCTGGCCTCCATGCTGCGTATCCCCGTCAACATGCACAACGTCCCCACCACGCAGGTTTTCCGACCGAAGAACTGGCTCGGTTTCGGCACTGCCGACCTGGAGGGCGCTGACTATCGCGCCTGTGCCCAGTTCGGCCCGCTGTACGGCTGAGCCACGTTTTTCTTGCACGGGGAGCACCGCGAGAACCCGAGATCGCGGTGATCCCCGTGCAAGGATGCCCACACGACGACCAAAGTTGTGTTGTCAACGCTAACGTTTGTTTAGAGTCAGCTTTTCAGGAGAGTCCCGTGACCGCCACAGCCCTAGCCGTAGACCTTGGTTCCTCCTCCGGGCGGGTGATCGCGGGGGTACTGGAGGATGGTCGCATCACCGAGACCGAGGTGCACCGTTTCCCGCATGCCGCCGCGATGCGCGACGGCTACCTGTGTTGGGATCTCGACCTGATCCAGCAAGAGATGATCAAAGGTCTGCAGGTGGCCGTCGAACGGTTCCCCGAGGCGACCAGTGTCAGCATCGACACCTGGGGCGTCGACTGGGTTGCTCTCGGCACGGACGGTGAGCCCCTCACCCCGGGACGCTGCTACCGAGATGACCGCACCAGCCGCACCCTCGCCGCTTTCCGGGAGAAACTGCCCGATGAGAGGGCGTGGGAACTGACCGGGACGGCACCTGCCACCATCAACTCCGTGAATCAGCTGTTTGCTTACCTCAGTGAAGAGCCTCACTCGGCAGCGCGCACCGAGCAGATCCTGTTCCTGCCCGACTGGTTCACCTACCTGCTGACGGGCATCCGCGGTTGGTCGCGTTCCATCGCATCCACCTCCGGACTGTGCGCCCCGGGCGTGAATGACTGGGCTGGCGAGGTCTTCGATGCCCTCGGGATCCCCCGATCCTGGGTGGGGAAGCTGACTCCTGAGTACGGCATCGCGGGTCCTTGTGCCATTCCCGGACTGGAGCAGCTGACTGTGGTGCGGGCTGGCGCCCACGACTCCGCCTGCGCGGTCGCAGCCCTGCAACGCGACAAGGGCGTCACATGTTTCCTCTCAGCAGGGTCGTGGTCGGTGCTGGGTGTGTTGCGTGACGAGCCGTTGCTCGGCGAACAGGCTCGTGCCCTGGGACTGACCAACGAGGCACGCGCCGACGGTGGGGTGCGCCCCCTGTTCAACATCACCGGGCTGTGGATCCTCCAGGAGTGTCAGCGCGACTGGCAGAGGGCGGGGCAGGTCCACGACATTGTCGCCTTGGTCGAGGCTGCCCACCGGGTCGATTCTCTGGGGGTGGTGATCGACCCGGACGATTCTCGGTACGCGCACCCCGGGTCCATGGTGGAACGTGTCACCGAGGCTCTCCAGGCTGGGGGAGCCCCGGCGGATATCAGCCAGGGGCAGCTCGTCAGGGCGTTGTGCGAGTCCTTCGCAGAACGCTACGCCCGAGGCGTGAGGGACCTGACGGCACTCACCGGCCAGGACCTGACGCAGCTGAACCTCGTCGGCGGCGGGTCTCGCAACACTCTGCTGTGCGATCTGACTGCGCGTTCCCTCGGAGTTCCCGTGCTCGCGGGACCCGCGGAGGCCTCCACCCTTGGGTCGCTGCTGGGGCAGTTCGAGATCACCGGGGCACTCGACCCAGCTCGCAGGAACGACGTCATCGCCGCCACCGCCGAGACCAGGATCCACCGGCCATGAGGTTCAGTGCTCGCCGCGCCCGGCTCTCCGATGTCGCGAAACTTGCTGGGGTCTCCAGCCAGACCGTTTCCCGGGTGGTGCGCGGCTCCAGCGTCGTAGCGCCGGAAACCCGGGAACGGGTGCTGGCTGCCGTCGAGGAGCTCGGGTACCGTCCCAACCTGGCGGCCCGGTCGCTGTCGAATCGTCGCACCGGTGTCATCCACGTCGTCAACGCCACCCCGCTGTTCGGCGGGCACGCGCGCACCTTCTTGTCGATCGTCTCGGAACTCGGGCGACTCGGTTATCAAACTTCGGTGGCAGGCAGTCCCAAGGACCAGCGCCCCACTCTGGACCAGCTCGTGCCGCTCGGCGTGGACGGGATCGTGGTGCTGGGTGGTCACGCCCAGTCCGCGGACCTCGTCTCGGTGGTGCATGGGCGGATACCGGCGGTGTTCGTTGGGCAAAGGTTCGATCTCCCAGACGACGTCGCTAGCGTTGCCATCGACCAGGACGCGGCGGCCCGGAAGGCCACCAATCACCTGGTGAAGCTGGGATGTCGGCGACTGATGCACATCTGTGGGCCTTCCGACTGGTTTGACGCCCATGAACGTCGCGATGGCTTCAACGCGGCCTGTCGGGAAGCCGGGATCGAACCGACAAAGGTCTCGGCCAATTCATGGGAGGCCCGCAGCGGCTACGCGCTCGGGGAATACTTCCCCAGCGATATCGATGGGCTCTTCGCCAGCAACGATCACCTGGCGCTCGGAGCACTGCGCTGGCTGGCGGAACACGACCGGGCCGTGCCCGGGGACGTGGCGGTGGTCGGCGTCGACGACGTCGACGGGGCGGACAGTTTCCTGCCACCCCTGACCACCATCCGACAACCGCACCAGAAAGTGGGGGCTTGCGCGGTGGGGCACTTGGCCGACCTGATCGCCGGTGGGCCGGCGAGACACACGATCCTTGCCCCCGAACTGATCATCCGAGAATCCACGAAAGGACACTGACATGCTGTATGGACCCATGACCCATCCCGGGTTGCTTGCGGCGCTGGGACGCAGCGGACACAGCGGCAAGATCCTGATCACCGATGGCAACTACCCGATCGCCAGCGGCGCACCCGCGGCGGCGGAACGTATCTTCTTGAACCTCGCGCCCGGACTGCTTGACGTCACCCGGATCCTCGAGGTGCTGAAACGCACCGTCCCCATCGAGCGTGCCGGATTGATGGTGCCCGCTGCGGACGCGGTGGGCGTTGAGGCCCCGGAGGTGATCCCCGCCCACGATGAATACCGGGCTACCCTGCCCGGTGTGGCCTTCGATGAGATTCCCCGCTGGGACTTCTACGACGCCGCGAAGGCCGAGGACGTCACCGTCGTCATCGTCTCGGCCGACCAGCGGCTCTACGCCAACCTGCTGCTCACCATCGGGGTGCGCGCCCCCGGCGAATGACGACAACCCGGGAGGGTTTCCCTTCCGGCGCTGATTGAGCCGAGCCCCGCGAGCCGGTGGGGTTTCCCTCTCCGGAATTGGTCGAACTGATCCGCGAGCGTCAGCGAGGCGTTCGTGTCGAAACCATGTGGCTAACCGCCCTGTGCCGATCGCGGCTGACGGCATGGACGGGCGGCCGGGGGAGGGGAGCCCCGGTCGCCCGTTGTAGCCATGTCAGGAATTGGTGACCGAACCGCTCACCTCCCCCTCCACCGCGCCTCCGTTGGCGGACGCAATGGTGATCGCCGAGCTGCTTCCCGCTGTCGCACCGCCGGTGATGGTGGTGCCGTCCAAGGTCAGGTGCAGCGTGGCTCCGTTGCTTCCGGTCTTGCCCCAGCGGTCCTCATCGGCCTTGACGCCGACCGAAGCGTTGGAGGCGATCTCCACATTCGTGAGGGTTGCAGAGGTGGTGGTGTTGGTGGCGTAGAGCACCGCGTCCGTGCCGTTCGCGATGAGTTTCGTGTTGGCCATCGTGAACGTGGACTGGGTGGCTGTGGCGTCCTTGTCGTGTGCGTCTCCGCTGAAGGACTGGTAGAGCATCACGGCCTTCTTGCCGCTGGAAGTGACCGTGGAGTCGGTCAGGGTGGCGGAGTTCTTGCCCTCCACTACGACCACCTCGGAATCCTTTGCCTCCCCCGTGACCCCACTGGCCGAGATCTGGCCGGTGGAGTACAGGAGGGGAGAGCCATCGCCCTCGGTGTTCAGCTCGTTGGTCCCGGTGACCGTGACGGTGCCGTTGCCGCGGTCGGTGGCCAGAGTGGCGGAGTGCGCTCCGCGCGTGTGGATGGCGACGTTCTCGCCGGTGA
>ERZ773076.100-NODE-100-length-48325-cov-8.866542_pt1 | contig 48325 bp, 44 predicted proteins | sample MGYA00580613_ERZ773076 | MGnify/ENA primary metagenome ERZ773076 (study PRJEB29015, sample SAMEA2738005) | human oral metagenome | biome: human oral; feature: human-associated habitat; material: dental | place: China | collected 2057 ...
AGGGTTGCGCTCGTTGAAGGACTTAACCTAACATCTCACGACACGAGCTGACGACGGCCATGCATCACCTGTCACAGGGTTCCAAAAGGCACAGTCTACTTTCGCAGACCTTCCCTGGATGTCAAGCCCTGGTAAGGTTCTTCGGTTATCATCGAATTAAAGAACATAATCCACCGCTTGTGCGGGTCCCCGTCAATTCCTTTATGTTTTAGCCTTGCGGCCGTACTCCACAGGCGGGATACTTAACGCGTTAGCTTCGCTACTGAAGGGGTCGATACCTCCAACAGCTAGTATCCATCGTTTACGGCGTGGACTACCCGGGTATCTAATCCGGTTCGCTCCCCACGCTTTCGTGCCTTAGCGTCAGAAATGGCCCAGTAACCTGCCTACGCCATCGGTGTTCCTTCTTATATCTACGGATTTCACTCCTACACAAGAAATTCCAGTTACCTCTACCATTCTCGAGTTTAACAGTTTGAATAATAGTCTGTATGGTTGAGCCACCAGGTTTCACTATTCACTTATTAAACCGCCTACGCAACTCTTTACGCCCAGTCACTCCGGATAATGCTCGCACCCTACGTATGACCGCGGCTGCTGGCACGTAGTTAGCCGGTGCTTATTCATGAGTTACCGTCATATTCTTCACTCATAAAAGAAGTTTACAACCCGAAGGCCTTCATCCTTCACGCGGCGTTGCTCCATCAGGCTTTCGCCCATTGTGGAAGATTCCTCACTGCTGCCTCCCGTAGGAGTCTGGACCGTGTCTCAGTTCCAGTCTGGCTGATCATCCTCTCAGACCAGCTATGGATCGTCGGCTTGGTAGGCCATTACCCTACCAACAACCTAATCCAACGCAGGCTTCTCCCAAAGCGGATAAATCCTTTAATCCGAAGACCATATGCGGCATTAGCTACCCTTTCGGGCAGTTATTCCTCACTTTGGGGCAAATTCCTACGCGTTACTCAGCCGTCCGCCGCTCGCCGGCACTCTGCACTATCAGTTCGAAGTCACCCCAGACACTCATCTCTTTCAAAATGATGCGGCTGATTTCCTTCGGAAATCCCCGCGTCCAGGCTTCAAGTTGATAGTGCAGAACCCGCTGCCGCTCGACTTGCATGTGTTAGGCACGCCGCCAGCATTCATCCTGAGCCAGGATCAAACTCTCCGTTAAAAATCTACTTTGTATCAAAGTATTAAGGCTCTACAAAAATATAAACTGACGATGATATTGCACAATCAAATTGTTAAAGATCATTCCAAGCCGGTCTGAAGCATGACTTACTCCACTTTACAGATTGTAAACCGTTGCTTAACTCGCACTCCAGCAACCAGACTTAATACCAATCTTACCTCATCTGATTGACTAGGTCAATAGATTTTCATTATTATTTTGTTGCGAAAAATACAACAATAGCTACAAATACCCCTAAAACTATCCCAGCCGCCACTTCAATAGGCGTATGTCCGTGCGCTACTCGAATACGAGACAGCGTACTTTTTTGCTCGTCAAGCAATTGATTCAACGTATCGCCTTGTTGCCCCGAAGAAAAGCGCACCATTACCGCGTCATAAATAATAATCATCGCCAACCAAGAGCTAATTGCAAACTGCACTGTATCAACTCCGTCATACAGCCCAATCGTGGCCGCCAATGCCACCATCGTAGCTGCATGAGCGCTCGGCATACCGCCCGATAACAATAAAGAAGAGCGCGGATTTTTATTAAACACTCGGCGGTTGCGGCCCATTAAATGGAAAATATGCTTTGACCCCTGAGCCAGCGCCCAAGCCAGCAAGGGTATCAGCAGATACCGCATTAAGCACCCTCGCTCGGCGAGCGCTCTTCCATAAGACCAATGGACGAGACTGCATCATTGCCATCCAGCCGCATAATCGTCACGCCTTGCGTTGTCCGGCCAAGCAATTTAATATCTTTCAAACTCAGGCGGATTGTCTGGCCGTTCTGCGATACTAAAATGGCGTCTGTCATAGTCGGATCAATAGTCTGCACCGAAATAATTGGACCAGTTTTCGCCGTAACAACTGCCGCTTTTATACCAACGCCGCCGCGCTTATGGGTTGGGAAATTTGCCGCTTTAGTGCGCTTGCCAAAGCCTTTCTCGCTAATCACCAGCAACGTCTGACCGTCGCTCGTTACGACATCCATACCAACCACGCAATCATTCGGACGCAGGCGGACACCACGGACGCCGCGAGCTGACCGCCCCATCGGCCGCGCATCTTTTTCATTGAAACGAATTGCTTGTCCAGCAGATGTTGAAATAATTACATCATTCTCGCCATTCGTCTTCTTTATCCAGCGCAATTCGTCGCCATCATCCAATTTAATCGCGATAAGCCCATTTGTCCGAATATTTGCATAATCTTCCAAAGGAGTCTTCTTAACAGTGCCATTCTTAGTTGCCATAAACAGATAGCCAGTATCTTTAGAGTCTTTCTCGTGCTTAATAATGGCTGTAATTTTTTCCTCTGGCTGCAATTGCAGCAGATTGACCGCAGCTACCCCTTTGGCATTCAAACCGGCAGCTGGTACTTCATAAGCCTTTAAGCGGAAAATACGGCCCTTATTCGTGAAGAATAACAAATAGTCATGCGTACTAGCAGGCACAATTTGCGCAATAATATCCTCTTCTTTGGTCGTCATGCCGCGCTTGCCTTTACCGCCACGGTTCTGCTTGCGATAATCGCTAGCTAGCGTCCGCTTAATATAATTTTCTGTTGTAAGAAGTACAACAGCATCTTCTTCCGGAATCAACTCCTCGTCAGAGAACTTGCCCAGCTCATGATTGATAATTTTGCTGCGCCGCTCATCACCGTATTTTTCTTTCATCGCGATCAGCTCTTCCTTAACGACCCGCAAAATCTCATTTTCGTCTGCCAAAATCGCTTCCAATTTACGAATCAATTCGTGCAGCTGTTTTAGCTCGCTTTCAATCTTATCGCGCTCCAGACCCTGCAGACGACGCAGTTGCATCGCCAAAATCGCTGCCGCCTGAATTTCCGACAAACCAAACCGATCCATCAACCGTTTGTCAGCATCGTCGTAACTTTCGCGAATCGTCTTAATTACCTCATCGATATGATCAAGCGCGATCTTTAGGCCCTCCAGAATATGCGCCCGCTCCTTAGCTTTGCGCAACTCAAACTCAGTCCGGCGGCGAATCACCCCCTGCCGATGCTTGATAAACTCTGCCAAAATTTCTTTCAAACCCATCACTCTAGGCTGAATACCATTCACTAAGGCCAGTACATTGTAATGAAACGACGTTTGCAACCCAGTTAGCTTGTATAGCTGGTTAAGAATCTTCTTCGGGTAAGCATCCTTCTTCAGTTCAACAACGACCCGGACCTTACCGCGAGCGCTTTCATCACGCGCATCAGCGATGTGAGTTATTTTTTTCGCAAGAACCAGCTCTCGAACCTTATCGACGAAATTTTCCTTGCTCATGCCATATGGCACTTCAGTAATTACAATGCTGTAGCGGCCGTTCTTACGTTCCTCAATCGTCGCCACCGCCCGAATTGTCACCGAGCCGCGACCAGTCTCGTACGCTTGATGCATTGGAGCGCCCCCGTACACTTCCGCACCTGTAGGAAAGTCAGGGCCTTTAATATGCGTTAAAAGCTCATCCAGTGTAATATCAGGATTATCTATTTGCGCCACTGTAGCGTCAACCACTTCGCCAAGATTGTGCGGTGGAATATTGGTCGCCATACCAACAGCAATACCCATTTGCCCGTTTAGCAGAATATTCGGTACGGCAGCCGGCAAAACAACCGGCTCTTTCTCTGTCCCGTCAAAGTTATCGCGAAAATCAACCGTTTCTTTCTCAATATCGGACAGTAGCTCGCTACCGACCTTATCCATTCGCGCCTCAGTATAACGAGAAGCTGCTGGCTCGTCGCCATCCATCGAGCCGAAGTTTCCCTGTCCTTCTACCAACGTATAGCGCATTTTCCACGGCTGTGCCAAATTGACCATCGCATCATAAATCGAAGAGTCGCCGTGAGGATGGTAATTACCCATAACTTCACCAACGATTTTTGCCGATTTCACCGTAGCATGAGGGGCGCGCCAGCCATTCTTATTCATTGCATATAAAATTCGCCGATTCACCGGCTTCAAACCGTCGCGCACGTCCGGTAATGCCCGATCAATAATCACCGACATAGAATACTTTAAGAAAGAGTCTTCCATGACGCTTTCAACTGTCGATTTTTCAATGCCGCGAACTTCTGGATCGTCGTTCATAATTTCCGGCTCTTCTACTATATTCTTATTATCGTTATCCGCCATATCACCTCCTTAAAAGTCCAAGTCTTCCAAATTAACCTTAGCGGCGTTTGTTTGAATAAAACTTTTTCTCAATTCCACACTATCGCCCATCAGCTTTGTAAATATCGCGTCCGCTCGCTCCGCATCTTCAATATTAACTTTTACTAAAGTCCGATTCTCCGGATTCATCGTTGTTTCCCACAATTGAGACGCATCCATCTCGCCGAGACCCTTAAATCGCTGCTGCGCCGTATAGCCCGCTTGCTTAAACCGCTCGGCATTCTCATCAATTTTTGTACCAGCAGCTTTACGTTCGTTAATTTTTACCGTCAATATCTCTTCCAGAGCCGCTTCATCATAGACATAATCTATTTTACGATTACTGCCAGTTCCTTTACTCAAGCCGAACAAAGGCGGCTTCGCCAAATAAACATGCCCCGCTTCAATAACCTCGGACATATACCGGAAGAAAAACGTCATAAGAAGGGTTGAGATGTGTGCACCATCAACATCGGCATCTGTCATAAAAATTATTTTATCGTAGCGTATACCTCTAATATCAAACTGATCGCCGATACCGACCCCCATAGCCTTAATTAGCGAAACGATTTCAGCGTTAGCAAACATTTTGTCAAATCTTGCCCGCTCAGTATTTAGCACTTTACCGCGCAGAGGCAAAATTGCTTGAATAGTCGAATCGCGGCCGTCTTTAGCCGAACCAGCCGCCGAATTACCCTCGACGATAAACAGCTCGCAGTCTTTCCGATTACGCGACGAGCAGTCGGTTAGTTTAGAAGGCAAGTTCAGACCCTCAAACGCTCCTTTACGAATCACATTATCCCGCGCCGCTCGTGCCGCCTTGCGCGCCCGCGCTGCCAAAGTTGCCTTGCCGACCACTTTCTTAGCGGTCGCTGGGTTTTCTTCCAAATAATATGCAAAATATTCGCTCATTACTTGATCAACATAGCGGCGCATTTCCGGATTACCGAGCTTATTCTTCGTTTGGCCTTCAAACTGCGGATCTGGCAATTTAACCAGAATAACCGCCGTCAAACCTTCGCGGATATCATCGCCAGTCAAATTATCTTCTTTTTCTTTCAATAAACCATTTTTACGCGCATAGTCATTGATGACCCTCGTCAAAGCCGCCCGGAAACCAACCAAATGCGTACCGCCATCCGGAGTCAACACGTTATTAGCAAACGGCTTAACAGTCTCCGCATACGTATCATTATATTGTACGGCAATTTCCACCATACAATCTTCAACTTGCTTTTCTACATAAAAAATATCATCAGATAGTACATCTTTACCGATATTCAAATTTTTAACATAGCTCTGAATGCCGCCCTCAAAGTAAAATGCCTTGCGATCTCCCGTACACTCATCAACAACGGAGGTATATACGCCCTTAGTCAGATATGCCTGATGGCGCAGATAATTGACGACCCACTTATAATCGAAATTAACCGTTTCCTTAAAAATAGTAGGATCGGGATAAAATGTAATTGTCGTACCAGTAGTTTCAGACTTGCCAACTGCTTTTATATCAGCTTGCGGAACACCTGTTGCGTATTCCTGGCGGTATACTTTACCGTTCTTGCGCACCTCAGCAATCATTTTGGTCGAAAGCGCATTAACAACACTGGACCCAACACCGTGCAATCCGGACGATACCTTATAGCCGCCACCGCCGAACTTACCACCAGCATGTAAAATCGTTAGAACTGTCTCCAGTGTACTCTTGCCTGTTTTTGGATGTTTATCAACCGGGATACCGCGCCCATCATCAGCAACTCGAACACCGCCATCCTTAAGCAAAGTAACCTCAACCCTGGTTGCATAACCAGCAATCGCCTCGTCAATACAGTTATCAGCGATCTCCTTAATAAGATGATGCACGCCGTCATAACCAGTGCTGCCGATATACATGCCCGGACGCTTACGAACTGGCTCCAGTCCTTCCAAAACCTGGATCTGCGAGCCATCATAAACCTGTCCTTTTGTTTGTTTAGCCATATTATTCCCTCGCTATTTCTGAATTATCAGCTCTTTTTCAACCTCTTTATTATACACCAAAATAGATTTCTTCTCAAATTGTTTACTTTATCATAAAGATTATGTTAAACTACATGCAGAGTTTATATAAAAATCAAAAAGAGGTTTAAATGTTCAAAAAAATAATCTCACGAATACCATATAGCCCTTCAATGATTCACAATCTAGGGTTTTATGCTGGGCGCTTGCGCAAAGAAGAAACCACCAGAAAAATCGGGCTAGTTCTAACAGCCCTAGCTTTGGTCGTTCAAGCATTTACCGTATTCTCGCCGCCGGAGTCTGCAAATGCTGCCGATTCAAGCGACCTTATTTACGGCGGAATCTCCAACGGCTCGCAACTTTTGGCGCACTACGACGCTAATACTAATAACATTCGCGATTTATATAATCACTTAGGAATTAGCCGGGCTGAGCTGGCGAGCGCTACTGGCAATCTCCAAACGTTAAGCAGTAACATAGGAAGTTATTCTTGGGGGTTAACTCCTCATTTTGGCGCAGCCAAGGGCGAAGGCTCTTACGTTGTTAAGACTTCTCAAGGAAGCGCCAGGACATTTTACTACCGTCCGCACAATTTATGGGGCAACTTTACATATAAAGCATTCGTAGGACAGTCAGCAGGAGTGGGCTGGTTTGCTATTATGCTCAATTGCGGCAACCTCATCTTGAAAATTACGCCGCCGCCTCACAAATGTCCCCCTGGGCAAGTCGGCACATACCCAAACTGCTCGACACCGCCGTGCCCGCAAAACGCCAAGTTGGCAAAGAACGATTCGAAATGCCAGCCTTGCCCTGGCGACGCCACGCTTCTAATCAGCGACAGTAAATGTGCAGCCTCTTTTACTCAGTCAAAAACCGCGGTCAATTTAACGCAAAATAACGCAAATGCCGATTCAACCGCTGCAAAATCAGGAGATAGAATCACCTATACATTATCTGTTAAAAACAGAGGGCTTAAGGAAGAGGAGTTTATCTTTAAAGATTACGTTAGCGATGTCCTAGAGTATGCAGACATATTCGACGCTGGCGGCGGAACTCTCTCAGACAATAAAGATGGTAGCGCTGGTAGTAATAATTCAAAAATATTAACTTGGCCAGCAGTAAAAATCAAACCCGGCGAAACCCAGAAAAGAAGTTTCACTATTCAAATTAAAAACACCCTGCCAGCGATGGCCTCTGGAAAAAGCAACCCGACATCATACGACTGTAAGATTGACAACACCTTCGGCAATACTATTAGCACGAATATAGAATGCCCTGCCCCTAAGGTTGTTGAAAAAACCGTTGCCGAACTGCCAAAGACCGGACCAGGCGCGAACATGACATTCGCAGGAATTATAGCAGCTGTCGTTGTGTATTTTTATGCTCGCTCTCGACAACTAAGCAAGGAAGTAAAAATTATCCGGCATGATATGTCTGCCGGTACAATTTAGGAGAGACAAATGGTAGAAAAATTAAGAGGTACCGTTGAAAATACTGGCGATATTTTAGAATCGGCAAGAGAGCAGCTTACCGACAACATAGAAAACAAATTAGAGCGTGCCAGCGAAAAAGAGAAATCCGCAGAAAGCAAAGAAGATATAAGGAACGAAGCCCTAGAAATAGCCAGCCAGCACGAAGCAGCGCAGGAAAAGAAAGCCAGGGAATCAAAAGAAAATAAGAAAGATCAGCCTTCCCTGACGAAAGCCGACGTCGAAGCTTCTTATAAAAAGACCCTGGACAATGTCCAAAAACAATTACCCGCACCTTCGCGTGCTTTCAGTAAGGTTATTCATAACTCGGCAGTTGAAAAAACAAGTGACGCCATCGGTAACACCATAGCCAGACCTAATTTAATAATCGCTGGCGCCTTGGGAGCAATCGCTTCAATAATTGTTTATCTAATTGCTAAAAAATACGGCTACGTCCTATCCGGTTCAGAGACTATTGTACTTTTCGCAGCTGGATGGTGTATTGGCGCAATCATTGAATACGGACGAGTTGGCTTAATTAACAAACAAAAAAGATAAACCAGCTGATACCCAGACGAATATTAGACTTTTAAACATTAAAAGTAATCGTTTATTCTGCCTGCGTTAAAAATCGTACGCTACAGCAAATTCTATTAGTGTTCATTACCTTAATTTAATAGACACTTCTGTATCGTCGGCATCATTATCTCGTAAATCTAACCTATTAACAACTGGTGGACTTTTTTGAGGAGTTTTAGTCAGGCTAATACTGTCGTTTTCTTGACTGCTCGCAGCGGCATTATTAGAACTTGCGATTGGCTGCTGTATTGACGTCGAAGCGGACGCATTATTATACTGCGAAATATTACTGCGTATCGCTTGCGGACTATTATTAATAGTACCAATACTAGCAGGAGAAACCGGAGAGGAAGTAGACGGCGATAAAGAAGTTGGCGCTGATGAAAGCGGCGGCATTGCTGCTGCAGGGTTCATACTGGAAGCCGCAGGGACAGGTGTAGCCGATGGGGTAGCAGTCCCCATCGGCCTAGCGGCAGCACCCGCATAAGCAGGACGAGAAGAAGCTGCCGGTCTTCCACCCAATTGCTGTCTCTTCGCCAACCATTCGTCCAAAAACGACGATCCGCCAGATTTTGCCCCGCCCGCAGAAGCTGGCACTCCGCCTGGACGACCGGCCTGCGGTGCTACGGGTTTATTTGGCTTGCTGTCTTTCAACCTGTCGAATATTTCTTTTTCTACAACCGCCCGCGGCTTACCATACTTAGCCGACGACAATCTCACTAGGGCGTCTCTCAACTGCGTGTTAACCTGCCCCATCGGCGGAATCCAATTCATGCTAAACGGCGCCGACGGCACATTGTTTATCATCACTGAAGTGATAGACTGAAAATTCGGCAACTTTGCCAAATCATCGACATCAAATGTCGGCTGGAACTTCTTAACCATCAATTCTGCGTCAGTAATACCGATTCGCCCGGAAATCACTGTACCAACGTTACCGATAATCGCCTCGCGAATCTTATCAGTAAGCTGCGTCATAAACTGGTTACCCATAATCAAACTCAGTTTATATTTTCGCGCCTCAGACAAAATTGACTCAAAACTATCCGTCGCAAAGTTTTGAAACTCGTCTACATACAAAGAGAAATCGACTCGCTGGTCTTCTGGAATGTCTGCCCGAGCCATTGCTGCCGCCTGAAATTTCATCACAAATATAATGCCCAGCAGCCTTGAGTTTAACTCGCCCATCTTACCTTTTGACAGGTTAACCAGCAAAATTTTATTATTATCCATAATATCGCGCAAGTTAAACCCAGATTTCGTCTGACCAATAATATTGCGCATAGCATCATTGGAAATAAACGGACCAAACTTTGCTACCACCCAAGAAACAACTTCGCCGGCTTCGTTTGAACGCTGAGATGCTGGAAACTCTTTCGTCCAGAAATCAATCACCTGCTGATCTTTAACATATTTCAACTTACTTTTTACGAATTCTGGATCAATCAAACATTTTGGCACATCGATAAACGTTCCGCCTTCCGGATCCGCCATCAGCAACAAGGCGCAGTTTCTAAAAATATGCTCCAAACGCGGACCGACAATACCTGTATGACCTGGATCATACAAACCATACAGCATGTTTATGGCCTCTTGCACTAAGAAGTCTTTTTGATCTGGCGTGTCGTATTCAAACATATTAAGCCCGATAGGATTAGTCATATCCGCCGGGTTAAAGTAAATAATATCTTCAACCCGCTCTTTCGGCACTTTTCCTAGCAACGATTCCACCAAGTCGCCATGCGGATCAATAAACGCAAACCCGCGCCCATCCATCATATCTTGATAAGCCATATTTTCCTGCAACACCGATTTACCAACACCCGTCTGCCCAATGATATAAACGTGGCGGCGGCGGTCTTTTGTGCCAATTCTAATAGGTTTTCTTATTCCCCGAAATTCGTTATAACCTATCAATAGCCCTTCATCCAAAACATCAGTCGGTCCATCTACCTGTTTTGACATTTGCCGCTTAACTTGCGATGTAGGAATTGCACCAGCTCCTGGCAAGTGAAACAGCGTAGCCATTTCTACGCTATTTAAAATATTACCGCGCACTTCCTGAGGAAAGAATCGCATAATGTACGCTGTGGTCATTTCTTCGACATTCCTCGTTAACGAGAACTTAAACCCGTTATTCCGCGGCGAATCAAACAGCGAAAATGCTGCAATGATATTTTTTAATAGAGCTTGCGATCTGGCTGCTGTGTTTGAGGAAATGACTACGCGAATCAAAACCTCATAAGCCGGATAACGCGCCTTTTCGCTAATTGCATCAACCTCCGCCTGCTCTAGCGCTGTAAGCTGCTTGTCTTCAGGCTTGCTGTCTTTTTCTTTGTCCGACTCTGGCGGTTTCCACAATGCCTCCATGATTTCCCCAACCGCTGCGCCGCCAGCCGCCAAACCAGTTTTTTTACCTTTATTTTTTTTCATATTATCAATATGAGATTCCGAAGACTTTGACCAGCCTTCGCGCGCTGGCCGTATCAAAAACTGCACGCCAATACCATCATCCTTAGTCGCCGATGACAAAGCATTCAATAAAGCTCGCGATGCGTCTCGCTTTGACTCTTGATAGGTAGCGATCGGATAAACAAACGACTTTCTCAAGTTAAACTCGCCGCCGATAGTACCGCTCATTTTGCCGACTTTACTAAATATGTTTGTATCAGTCACTTCTTCAAGCCTAGCCGACGGATAAGCTGCCGCTACTGCCTGGCGAATCACGTCAACTAAAACAAGGGGCACCACAGCATAGTAATGCACCAATCCTCCATGAGCCACTACCTCAAACGACATATGCCGCTGACCGTACACTTTACTCTTAAATCCCTTAGTGGCCGTACTGGATACAATATTATACATAACCTGCGCCTGAGATAATATCTCTTCTGTCAGATCTCTCTCATCACGATTAGAATTATCAATATCTTCGCTAGACGGCGGCAGGTGAATCAGCAACGGCACCATCTTTAATCCACGTTCGTAATTTTTCGCCTCTCGAAGCATTTTACGATACTGAAACACAACCACCGTAACACCAACGGCTATAATAATAGTCACTATAAAGCTTATAACTAAAGGTCCAGCACCCATAAAACCCTACCCATTATTTTGGTTTTGACCCAATACTTTATTATATCTCTTTTTCAAATAATCAGCTTGCAGTTGCGCAATCACTCTGCTACGCTCGTATGGATCATCCCTAGTCAATGTAATTATCTTCTTTAGTTTTTCAACCCACTCTTTTTCAATAAGATCTTCGTCCGCAGCCGTCAATGGAGTATCGTCGTCCGATGCTACTGTCTGCGTATCATCTTGCACAGGCTGAGAAACAGTAACTACCGGCAAGACTGTGGGAATAACTGGCTGCTGTTGTGCTACGCCAGGATCAGGCCCAGCTTCAACGCCTGTTTGAATTTCTGGAGTTTGAGGCGCCTGCTCTGGGCTATGCTCAACACCGCCCGGTATTTGCGGCGGCGCTTCAACACTTTGCCTGACTTGCGGCAATTCTGGATTCATATCTTTATTGTATCATGCCACCGCTTAAAAACATATGGACGCTAGTACCTTTTATATACATAAAAGCAGGCCAGCACCTCAAATAACGACAGTAGAACAATCTCAAACAACCCTGCACCGCCGACAGATTGCATTCCTACGTAAATAACCGGCACTAAAGCAACAACCGTAGAATAATAATAGCTCTTGTTATTGCTTGACGTATTAGTTAGTTGTATTTGGTTTTTTTCTCTAGCAAACCTAGCCGTTATTCTTTGCACCAATACTATAAGTACAAAAAATAAACACACAAAAAATAAATACGTACAAGCAAAAAAAGCCAGAACCCCCAACGGCCCTACCGCAGTTGGATTGGTCATACTTAAAATCAGCGCGGCTATAATCGCCATAGACACGCCAACCGTTACAGCTACTTTAATCCCCATACTCACAATTATACCAAGAGAGCCCGAGCGATAACTTCGCTAAAGCAAATGCAACCATCCGCCGCTTTAAAAATAACTATTGGGCGCGGGCATTTTCGCTATGCTTCATTACCGCTCAAGGCAGTTGACCGCTCCTTATTAAAGGAGCACGTCCTTGTATGGCGTTCCTCATACGCATCCAGTATTTTCATTACCAATACATCATGATAAGGATTAGCTGGATGCGTACGGTACTACTTCCATACGCGCTTGACGCCAACCAAATGTTGGCGAAGCTTCGACCATACCATCACAAACTCAAGCAACTATTGTTGCGAATTATGCCGATGCTATGGCCGAGTTTCCGTCAAATCTTTTGTGCGACTACACACAAAGACGCCAAGCTTCTGACCAAAATTGTTAATGTATTTTTGCTTTTTGTTTTTGTAAAAGCTTACGTTTATACTAGCACACTCAAACCATTTAGTCAATAGCTTCGACGCGTAACTTAAGCGAATTATTTGTGTTATTATGGGCCTTCGTCATGCTTCTAAAAGGAGAAAACATCCTGCCGCCCCAATAGCATCCAGTATCCCCTAATCCAGAATCCTGTTCGCTATTTTACATGTAGTATTTTTTACCTAGACTTTTTATAAAAATATTGTTGACATAAGCGTTTTTGTGCTATATTATAGGGGTAGCTTCTGAATAAAAAAATTATACAGAAGCCAAAAATAAACAGAACTCGTAAAACTCCACTTTTGAAAACAACCACTACTCGCAGGTGGTTGTTTTTTTGAAATCTACACACTCATCCGCTGCTATAATTTACCAAATAAAAACCAGCCTCTTGGCTGGATTTGACATATGTGGTGGAGCTGCCGGGTACTGCCCCCGGGTCCAACTGGTATCATAATATTCGTCTACGAACATAGGCTCATTTAAAAATTTTATAACGTCGCTTGGCTAAAAAATGAGTCGAAAAAACCAAATTTCGTTACGCGGAGAAAGTCCCGCATGTCCGCCGCTTCCGAACATACAGCAAGCAACATATATATGACACCCTACGCATCGGCTGTTGCCACAACGCGAGGATGATCGCTAAAAACTAAGCAGCGATAGCGACCGGCTGAGCAACTTTGAACGAATCAAAGAATGCAGCAACACGATCTTTCAAAGATGTTCTTGCATCTAAAATCATACGTTACGCGTATCGTCGGCTCGCAGAATATCTTGATAAAGTCCAATTGTCGAAAGCTATATCAGCCCCGCACATCTCCCCACTATTATAGCACGCTATATTTTAAAAGACTAAGCATGTATGGTTTAATAAAATCATGGTAAGTAAAGTACAGTCAGCCACTCCATACGGATTTCACGGTCAAATGATTGACATTGAAGGAGACATATCACGAGGCTTACCTGGAATGCAAATAGTTGGACTTGGCAATAAAGCAATTGACGAATCTCGCGACCGAGTGCGCGGCGCTATCAAAAACTCATCCTTAGATTTTCCAAAAGGTAAAATAGTCATAAACCTAGCACCAGCCGAACTGCCTAAAGATGGGTCTCAGTTTGACTTGCCAATAGCCTTAACTATTTTATGTTTAGGCGGACTGTTGTCTCAAAACGACTTAGACGGCGCCCTGTTTGCTGGCGAGCTGGCTCTGGATGGTAGTCTACGGCCTATCAGGTCTGCTATCATCACGGCTGAAATCGCTAAAAAGCACGAAATTCATACTGTGTATGTCCCGTCTCAAAATGCCAATCAAGCAGCCCTGGTTTCAGGAGTAAAAATAATACCCGTGGACAATCTAAAATCGTTATTTCTTCATCTAAAAAAAGAAAGGGTCATACAACCCGTCAGCAAAACTAAGTTTAGCCGCTCAAAAACACCAAAAGACAATATATCCCTTGATCACATATACGGACAAGAGCAAGCTAAACGAGCAATCCAAATAGCAGTAGCCGGAAGACATAATCTGCTTCTTTCCGGACCGCCAGGGTCAGGTAAGACTATGCTCGCCCGCGCATTAAAAAATTTACTACCGCCTCTCAATCAGGATGAGATTATTGAAGTAACTAAATTGCACAATCTTGGAGATCGTAACATTACAAACAATACCATTACTGAACGACCATTTAGATCGCCGCATCACACCGCCAGTCGAACTTCCATCATCGGCGGCGGATCCAGAATACAGCCCGGAGAGATTAGTCTCGCTCATCGCGGCGTTCTGTTTTTGGACGAATTCCTGGAGTATCCGCGATCAATACTCGAATCGCTGCGACAACCGCTTGAAGACCGCGAAATAACCATTAGCCGTGCAAAAGGAAAATTTAAATTCCCTGCAGACTTTATACTTATCGCCACAATGAACCCATGTCCCTGCGGATTCTTAGGCGATACAGAAAAGCAATGCACCTGCTCTCAGTCCCAGATACTAAACTACCAGAAAAAACTATCCGGACCACTACTGGATAGAATCGATCTTACCGTGTCTGTATCCAGAGTTCCTCATGAGCAATTAGCGATAAAAAATCTGTCGTTAAAATCACAACATACCAATATTCAGTCTTTAATAAATAAAGCACATAATCTTCAACACCTCCGTTATAATTGTAGTACTAGTTACAACAGCAATATAAATAACACTGATGTTGACAAATATACATCACTATCAAATAAGGCTCAATCTTTCCTTATTTCGGCAAGTAAAAAACTAGATTTGAGCGCCCGCAGCTATTTCAAAATCATCAAAGTCGCTAGAACTATTGCCGACCTGGAAGACAGCCGCACTATTGAAGTCCCCCATATCGCCGAGAGTCTTCAGTATCGCCAAATCGCCGCAAATTGAATAAGACATATTGAAAAGGCTCTCTATCTCTGTTACAATGACCAGTGGAATTAATCTAAAAATTGCTTCAAAGGAGAGCTGAAGATCACTAAATCAATTCGTATCAACGGAGAAATCCGTGCCCGAGAACTGCGGGTCGTCGGCTCAGATGGCGAACAGCTCGGAATTATGCCGCTTCGCGACGCGCTTCGTACGGCCGAGGAAGCTGGACTAGACCTTGTTGAAATTTCACCAAATGCCAATCCGCCTGTTGCTAAGGTCATCGACTGGGGTAAGTACCAGTATCAAAAGATGAAAGATCAGCAAAGAAATCGGCGTTCGGCAAAATCTGGCGACTTAAAACAAATGCGCTTCGGGCTAAAGATTGGCGCTGGCGACCTGGAGGTTAAGCTAAAGAAGATCCGTAAATTCCTGGAAGGCGGACATAAAGTGCGCATACAGGTTGTTTACAAAGGTCGCGAGATGGCACACAAAGAGATAGGTTATGAGTTGATCAACAAAATCATGGGACATCTCGAAGAAGAAGCAATATTAGAGCAAAAACCTCAGATGGCTGGTCGCAATCTGAGCGTAGTAATAAGGAGTAAATAATGCCGAAACTAAAGACCCACAAAGGTACTGCGAAGCGCATTAAGCTGACCAGCACCGGCAAATTGACTCGCCAACGCGCGTTTGGCGGTCACTTTCTGGCTAAAAAGTCAAAAAGTCGAAAGCGCGCTATCAATACAACAGCAAAAGTAACTGGCTCAATGGCAAAGAATGTCCGCCGAGCGATAGGAGCTTAATGACATCATGAGAGTAAAACGAGGAGTCGCTGCCCGCGCAAAACATAAAAAGACGCTCAAATTAGCTAAGGGCATGCAGCACAATAGAACCCGCAGCTTCCGCCTGGCAAAGCAAGGCGTCATCCGGGCTTTACAGTACGCTTACCGCGATCGCCGCAATAAAAAACGCAATTTGCGCAGCTTATGGATCACCCGCATTAACGCCGCTGCTCGCCAGGAAGGTACAACATACGGCAAGCTAATTGCAGGATTGAAAGCGAACAATATCGCGCTTGATCGGAAAGTATTAGCAGAACTGGCAGTAAATGAGCCAAAGGCTTTCGCGGACATCGTAAAAGCAGCTTCGTAATTACCCAAGTGTACCAATAAAATAACCCTGACTACCCAGTAATCAGGGTTATTTTACGTTGCAGCCTGCCTATAAGCCGGGTTTTGTCGAGAGCGATCATCTATCTAGTTTGCTTGTTGCCAAGCAAATCAAGCGGTTATCGATTTACAAGCGGATCGCTTTTAGTGTAAATCTCCTTGCAGCCAGCAGGGTTTACCTCTTGCCTGCGTCACCGCAGACAACTGCGAGCTCTTACCTCGCTCGTTTCACCTTTTCCTTAGTATTTTAATTAAACACTAAGGTAGTTTCGTTTCTGTGGCACTTTCCCTAGGGTTGCCCCCGGTCGCCGTTAGCGACTGCCGTATCCTTCGCTGCCCGGACTTTCCTCTTAGCGCAGCACGCGCCAAGCGACCGCTCAGCAGACTACCGCTTCATTATACATTAAACTTTCATATAATCCCAAACAAAAAGCCCTAAGATCCTGCAAATACTTGATATTCCCCGCTTAAAAGCAAGGTGGGTGCTCGCAACTTATTACCACGATAATAAATCATTAAAGCTCCCTATCATATGATGTTAGGAAAATCATACGTACCCGCAGGCAACTTAGGGCTAGTTCTATTATACACTAAAAATCATCATAAATACATCTAGTATAGTACTAATACAAGCACTCATTACTCGGCCAATTGCACTAGAGAATAGCACAACAAGTAAAAAAACTACCAATGTGCCGTATTGTTCAATTTGCTCCATCAGTCGCCTAGCAGTTTCCGGCGCTAAGGCGTATAACAAGCGAGAGCCGTCTAACGGCGGTACAGGCAGCATGTTAAACACGAAAAAACCCAGATTAACGGATACTGTCATTGCTATCACCGATCCAGGAAACGATGACGCGACCAACCCACCTTTACCAACAACACCCATCAAAGCGCCAATACCAAAAGCAAGAAAAGCTATAAAAAGATTAGTCAACGGCCCTGCCAATGCAACCATAGCAGCCCCCCACTCGCCATAACGGACTCTATTAGGATTAAATGGCACTGGCTTCGCGCCGCCAAACACTGGCCCGCCCAGCAGCACCATGGTTAACGGCAGAAGAATAGTCATAAACGGGTCAATGTGCTTTAGTGGATTAAGAGTTAGTCGCCCTTCAATCTTTGCAGTATTATCCCCCAGAAAGTATCCCATAAAAGCATGCATAGCCTCATGAACCGTCATAGACAAGAGAATAATAGCAAAAATCATTATGATACTCACAATAGACATCACAGTAGCATTATACCATGACTAACCTACATCTTTATCAGCGTTAAATTCCATAAGACAGCTTTATAAAACAAGTATATCAATGAAGTCTTTACTTTAAAATAAAAACACAACCCTAAGTGCTGTGTTTACTTAACAAATCTACTTCTCTCGACGGAACCGGGTGAGGTGCGCCTCCCCATAACTACGATTGTCCACCACAACAATTCCGTTTTGAATTGGCACCTCACCTATTCCTGGGTGTGATAATATCATACATCCGCCTGGTTTGAGAAGCCCCATCAGTCGTGAAACTGTGGAAAACTGAGGGTTATGATATGGCGGATCAGCAAAAATGATATCAAACTTCTCTGTTACGCTCATGCTTTCCAACCAATTCGATACCGTTGTTTTTATTACAATAGATTTTTCATCAACACCCAAATTGCTTATATTTTCGACAATAACACGCTGAGCAACTCGGTTGCGCTCCACGAAAACCGCCGACTCGGCGCCGCGACTGAGCGCTTCCAAACCAATCGCGCCAGAACCGGCAAAGGCATCCAAAACCCGCGTACCGCGGACTGTTTCGCCCAGTGAATTGAACATGGCTGAACGCACCCGCTCGCCCATGGGATGCGTAGTTGAACCTGGCGGCGTCTGGATAAATCGTCCGCCAAATTCGCCAGCAATAATTCGCACCCTCACCGTTTTGTCTCAAGCTTCCAAACCGATGCCAGCCAACCCAGCATTACGGCCTTGATGATAATTGGCATCAGTTCATGGTTGGTTTGCCACGCCAGATCCGTCGTCCAGCCGTTTTTACCAAAGTTGTCATACATTTTCATGGCCGCCACGGCGTGAACTTGCTCCAGATAGTATTCCCGATAACCCTGCTGTTTGACCTGCAAAATCTCAACTTCGCTTGGCACGGCGTCCTTGAAGCGCGGATAAGCCACCACGCTCGCCACGCCCGCTTCAAACGCCACATGCATAGTCATCATACCTTTAGCACCCCAGAATTTCCAATTATTTTTGATGAGCTCAATCCCTGTGTCGCCCTTCATGACATTTTTCTTTAGGATTGAGGTTCGCGTCTCCAAACCTTCACCGCCGCGCAGTTCCTGCATTGCCTGTTCCAGCGGGAAATGATGTGCCGGCGTTAAACCATCAGTGATGGCGTGTGCCATCCACGCGGCTTCAAAGGCGGCTCGTTCAGAATTACGTTTCTGCAGCGCCTTCGCTAGGTTATCAATATGCTGGTCAATCATCTCCAAAAGCGCCGTATCGTTCGGGTCGTCTGGGTTGATAAAATGCCACGGTTCGTCAACGGCTGGACTTTTACGCTTAACACCGTCAGGGCCGTTTTTGCCTTCAAAGTGCAGAATGTCTTTGATATCAGGAAATTCACACCAATCAGGCAGCATTGGCGTCAGATGTCGCCTGGCTACTCGATCTATTTTTTGATGAACACCGATAAATCGACCAGAGCCATCTCTAATTGTTGTTCCTGCATACATATTAATTCAAAATGGTTAATCGCTGATAGCGACTGACGGCACGCGCCAGATGGTTATATTGTAGCAAATCCTGCCCCTCTTTGACAAAGTGCTCGGCCTCCGTTTGCGCACGGGCAATCAGTGGCGTGTCACTCAGCGAGGCAATTTTTAGGCTCAGCGCGCCATGCTGCGCTCGTCCGTAAATCTCGCCGGGGCCGCGTAGTTTCAAATCAACTTCCGCCAGATAAAATCCGTCTTGAGACTTCTCAATTTCCCTGAGGCGCTGGCTTGGCTTGTCATGACTCGACATCATCAAGTGACAAAAGCTCTGGTATTCACCGCGTCCAACTCGCCCGCGTAGCTGATGAAGCTGGCTGAGCCCAAAGTTATCAGCATTTTCGATGAGCATGACCGTAGCGTTCGGCACATTGACACCGACCTCCACCACCGTGGTACTCACCAACATGTCAATGTCGCCGTCCGCAAACCGCTGCATGACCGCCGCTTTTTCCTCTGGCGGCAATTTACCGTGCAGCAGCCCGACACGACGATGGTGAAAAATCGTTTTGGCCAATTTGTGATATTCTGCCTCGACCGATTTTTTGTCATTATCAGGATTATCATCAATCAACGGACAAATGACGTAGACTTGGCGACCCTGAGATAGCTCATGGTCAATGGCTTCGTAGAGCTTCGGCGCTGAGGCTGGCGACCAAATTTTCGTTTGAATCGGCTGGCGCCCAGCTGGCAGTTCATCCAAAATCGAGATATCCAGCTCACCGTACAAGGTCAACGCCAAACTGCGTGGAATCGGCGTAGCGGTCATACTGAGCAGATGCGGCATGTAGTCCGATTTTTGTAGCAACGCCTGTCGCTGCTTGACGCCAAACCGATGTTGCTCGTCAATCACCGCAAACCCCAGTTTATGATACGTCACTTTTTCCTGAATCAGCGCGTGGGTACCAACCACCACGTTGACGTTGCCATTTGCTAAATTATCCAGCAGTTGCCGTCGCGCTGCTCCCTTGACGCGCCCCGTCAGTAGGGCCACTGACACACCAAATGGCGACAATAATTCATCCAGCGTTTTGGCGTGCTGAGCCGCCAAAATCTCGGTCGGCGCCATGATGGCCGTCTGAAAACCAGCCTGCGTCACTTCCGCCGCCACCAGCCCGGCGACTACTGTTTTACCTGAACCAACATCACCTTGCAATAATCGATTCATTGGGTGCTCGGACTCCAAATCTTGTAAAATCTGCCAGGCAGCGCGGCGCTGCGCATTGGTTAAGGGAAACGGCAATTGCTCAACAAATTGTTTGACGACCGGCTGATTGAACGGGATGCGCCAGCCAGTCAATTTGGTCTGCTCCTGCTTATTAAACTGCGCCGCCAAAATCATTTCAAACAACTCTTCAAACGCCAAGCGTTCACGACCGCGAGCAATTTCTTCATGACTTTTTGGCGCATGGAGGAACTTGACAGCTTCGGCGCGGCTGACTAGTTTTTGCCGCTGGACGATGTACCCCGGCAGTGTCTCTGGCAAAAAATCCATAATGGGACGCAAGTTTTTTAGCAAATCCTGCACGGTTTTCGGGCAGAGATTTTTGATGGATTTGTAGACTGGATGGATGCCCGACGTAGGCTGGGTGTCGGACGTATCGGTTTGCTTGGCAAGTTCGACCGACGGATTGCTGATCTGATAGCTGTTATACTGCATGCCAAATTGGCCAGAAAACATGAACTCGGCGTCAGATCTCAGCTGCGATTCGCGGTACGGCTGATTGAACCAAACGGCCTTTACCTTGCCAGAATCATCCGCCAGCACCGCCGTGGTAATCCTCAAGCCCCGCCGCACAATGCGCGTCGAAATCGACTCGCAGCGCGCCCGCACCGTCACTTTGCCCGGCTGAAGATCAGCGATATTGACCGCCGCCGAATAATCATCATACGCCCGCGGCAAAAAATCCAAGGCGTCCGCCACCGTCTCCAAACCCGCCGCCGACAGCGCCTGGGCGGTTTTGGGGCCGACGCCTTTGATATGCTTTAATGAAGTCGTTGTCAAGACCATCCTGTTCTATTGTAGCTTCCTGTAGTCATAAAGTCCAAAGGCATCCAAAATACGGATTGCACAGGAAGGACTTTATTTTTACATAGATGATCTTGACTAATTAAAGAAATACCTCTACAATACTAGAGATTAGATATTAACCTTAAAGAGAGAGTGAAAATGGCATCACGATGTGAATTGACAGGCAAAGGCAAGCAATATGGACACAACGTTAGCTTTTCTTTGCGCCGCACTAAGCGTGTCTTTAAGCCAAATCTTCAGAAAAAGACTTTTGTTGTAAACGGTCAGAAAATTACTATGATTTTAAGCACAAAAGCAATACGAACACTGAAGAAAAAAGGATTACTGCAACCGCCAGTTGCAAAGGCTGCTTAACTATAAAACCCTGTCGCGATAGACAGGGTTTTTACTAGCCACAATTACTTACGTCTATGTTTTCGATATTTGAACAACAGTTAAGCTGTCAGGCAAATCAGCAGGCTTCTTTAATCTCCATTTTAGACCAGCTTCCACAACGTTTGCGTTCAATTCTTTCATAAAATCTTCTACACCAGCCTGAGGAACCTCATAATTTATAGATGAATCTGCATAATGAACTGGGATAACCACCTTTGGGTCTAGTTGCCGAACCATAGAAGAAGCGCTCACGGCATCTAATGTATAGCCGCTACCTCCTACCGGTATAATTGCAAAATCAACCACACCAATATCTTCAAGCTGATCATCGCTAAGTTTTGGCTGAATATTGCCAATCACCACCCCTCTTACGTCGCCGACAGATATCTTATATATCGTAGATTTTTTACCATCAGCATCAGTATCAATATGACGCCGAGCAGGAATACCAGAAATTGCTACATCGCCAACCTCATACTCGCCAGGACCATTGAGCAATAATCTTGGCGCAGGGTCGGTAACTGCAAATCTATCTTCCGTAGCTACTTCAACACTATCTTTAACCGAAACATTCTTAGCACCGACAACTGCTAGATTTGGATCAAAAACTACCCGCACTTTCTTTGTAGCAAATACTATAGCATTTGCGCCCTTATATTCTATATCAAACATCCTTACTCCTTTCTCAATATATTTTCCGTATCAATCAATACCGAATGTTTGCCTTCAATGATATCCATTATAAACCTATCCCTAACGCTTAATCGATAGTAAAAATCCTCGTACGACATTACTGAATAATTTAATTCATTATTCTCTACTTTCTCTATTTTCTTAACTAGGCTACCAGCATCTGCCGCTGATATATCGCCCACTAACAGCAAATCTATTTTACCGTCAGTGTCGCCGACCAGTTTCCCAGCAGATATTATAACTTTAATGTTAGACATCCTAGATAAGGTCTTCGCCCAAACCTTGCTAGAATCATTGCCCTGCAGGTTTCTTTTATCGGAAAAAATGACACTTAGAGGCTCCAAATACCTATAACCTATGTTAGTGCTATAATAAAGTTTATTGTCTATATTATCCGACTGCACGATACCAACAGAAACCATATTAGCTAGCTCCCGGCGAACGGAATTTATTTGCTCGTCAATAAGCCTGGTAATTTCCCGCACGTAAAACGATTTTTCTGGATTGTTCAGAAATAGGTGTAATAATTTTACTCTCGTTTTTGAGCCGAATAACGAATCAATCATCGTTCTATAATTGTACCATAATCTTTACTTGCTCTCCAGTTGCCTGCCCTCTAAAATTTGCATCAAGTAACGTTCGCAGCTAGCAAGATCGCCCCAAACAATAAACGGATTTTTTCTGAACCAAGTCATTTGTTTTTTCACCAAGCGCATGTCGCTCTTTATAAATTCTTGCAACATTTCTTTTTCATTTAGCACACATTTTTTATGCTTTTTAATTATTGAATAAATATTGCCTGTCATGGCTTCATTGTTCCAGCCAAATTTATCAGCTGCCATTGTAGCTTCATTCACAACGTTGTTTTTTATCATACATTCAGCTCTTTTGGCAATTCGTTCATGTAGTGTTTTTTTCAACGTTGTTATACCAACCACAATAGTATTATTAGATAGACACTTACTTCTCTCTCCTCTTATACCGTCCCTTTCGATCGTCCGAATTAGATGCCTTTTATTTTGAATATTGTCTGGTAATTTTATGTTGTTTTTTACACAATAATTTTGTAACTCCAAGATATCCATCTTTTGAAGCGTTGTTCTTTTTTCAACAATTGGCAAATTTCCAAATTCAAAATTGAACAATATCGCATCAATATAAAGGCCAGAGCCGCCAGCCAGAATTGGCAAATGTCCCCTTGACCTGATATCGTCAATCTTTGCGTCAGCGTATCTTTTAAAATCTGCTGCCGTATAATATTCTCCCGGATTTATTAAATCTATCCCCCAATGCACGATACCCCGTCTCTCTTCAACAGACGGCTTAGCTGTACCGATATCCAGTCCGCGATAAATCGCGCGCGAGTCGGCTGAGATAATTTCACCATTAAACTCTTTTGCTAGCTTAATACTAAGTCCAGTTTTTCCGCTTGCTGTCGGTCCAACAATCACTATCAACGGCAAATAATCTTTCACAGCTTAGGCCTCCATCGCCGCTCATCAAAATCAATCACCCGATACGATTCGTCGCAAATAATACCGTCTTGTTTAAGAAGCTGCCGCTGAGACTCCTGTCCATCAGGAAATCCTGTCGCTAAACCGCCCTTTGCGTTTACCAGACGATGCCATGGCAAACTAATTGGCCCGCCATGAGCAATCTGCCCAACTTGCCGCGCCGCATACGGATACCCCGCCATAGCCGCTAAATCACCGTAGGTTGTTACTTTACCCTCAGGCAACTGCGCCATTAATTCATAAACTTTATCGCGCAAACTAACTATTGGCAACCCGCTCAATTCTCTGTTCCACCTCTATCCAATCAGCACAACGAATAATACCTTCACCCGCCTCGCCTATCGTCCTACTCCACGGAAAATCGCCAAATAACAACGCGCAGCCTGGGTCTAATATATCTTCCTCTAGCGCCTTATTCAAATGATGTATAGAATCATCAACCAGAACATCAGCTTCTATTTTCCTTAGAGTTTCATGTTTTGAACCGTGCCAGCCAACGAACTCAATCGTATCAAATATTCCAGAAGCATCCCGTTCAATCATCAATTCTGTTATAGGTCTCTCATGTTCTTTTCGAGCGGTTACAACTACCAGCCTGTGTCCTTCTGCACTTAGATTGTTTAGTGCACGGACTGCATCATCGTACATTTCTATTTGACGGTACTCTTCGGCGTCTTGCAACATTCCTAATCGCCGCAACAATTCGGCATCACCGACACCCCATCCATCATAATCAGGTTCGTGCTGATGTTGAAAATCAACACTTGCATTAAACTTCTTATTATAGGAGTCTATAAAATATTTTGCTGTTGGAAATAGCGTATCATCGCAGTCAACAGCAATGGCTAATTTTCTCGTCATTGAACACCTTTAATATAGTTGGCTAGTTGATCAATTGAAATTTGCTCTTCGCCGGCGCGAGTACGAATACTGACGACGCGTGCTGCTTTATCTTTTGGACCAATAATAATTTGTGTTGGAATTTTTACAACAGTTGCTTCACGAATCTTCTTGCCGATTGATTCATTACGGGTATCTGTTGTAAACCTTACATCGTTGTATTTTATAGGCTTCATTAACGTTACCCCTGATAGAATTGTTGTTATTTCTGCAACATAATCAAGAACCGTGTCGTTAATCGTTAAAATTCGCACTTGCTCTGGAGCCGCCCAGAACGGAAACCAACCACCAGTGTGTTCAATAAAAACACTTAAAAAGCGCTCGATTGACCCCAGCAAGGCACAATGGATCATCACAGGTGTTGTAAATTTACCATCACTTTCTGTATATTCTAAACCAAACCGTTGCGGCTGCACAAAGTCTAGCTGCACAGTTGCAACTTGGTGTTCACGACCAATTGCATCAGTCGCCATAAAGTCGATTTTTGGCCCATAAAAAGCAGCCTCTCCTTCCTGCTCAAAGTAATCCAAACCGACCTTTTCGACTGCTGATTTCAACTGATTTTGCGCAGAATTCCATAATGAGAGTTCACCCAAATATGCATCAGAATTATCACGATAACTCAGCCGCACTCTTAGTTTCATATCAATTGTGCCGTACAGCTCGCGAGCAGCCGACAATAAATTGTTAATCTCATTCTCAATTTGATCCGGACGGCAAAATACATGGCTATCGTCTTGAGTTAGCGAACGCACGCGATTTAAGCCGCCAAGTTCGCCAGTTTTTTCATCGCGATAATCAGTCGTCGTTTCCAAATAGCGCACCGGCATATCGCGATAGCTCCGCGGCCGCGAGGCAAAAATCTGTGTATGATGCGGGCAATTCATCGGCTTGAGCGCCATTTCATCGCTCGTTTCTTGGCTTTTAACCAGGAATAGCTCTTCGCCAAACTTTGCCCAATGACCAGAAGTTTCGTATAAGTCTTTCTTAGTGATATGTGGCGTCCAGACCTTTTCAAAGCCAAATTTCTGCCGTAGCTGGTTTGAATATTGAGCCACTACATCGCGCAAAATCGTACCCCGCGGCGTAAACAGCGGCAAGCCGACGCCCACCAGCGGCGAAGTTGTGTATAAATCAAGCTCCTTGCCCAGTTTTCGATGATCGCGCTGCTTAGCTAACTCCAGATTTTTAAGATAATCGTCCAATTCTTTATGGGTCGCGAAAGCTACACCGTATAATCGCTGCATTTGTTGGCGTTTTTCATCGCCGCGCCAGTATGCCCCAGCCACCCGCATCAGCTTGAACGCACCAACCTTGCCCGTACTATCGGCATGTCCGCCGCGGCATAAGTCGGTATAATCACCCTGCGAGTAGAGAGACACTGTTTTAAGTTTACTATCTCTATCAGTTACCGATCCTAAATCCTCGCCAACCAATTCCTTAGCAACAGTCGTACCAGACCGCTTGAGGTCGTTTAGCAATTCAAGTTTAAATACTTGATGATTGCTTTCTGCCCAGGCAATAGCATCCTCAATCGGCACGTCGCGGCGTTCAAACGGATAGTTAGCAGCGATAATTTTTTTCATCTCTTTTTCTATCTTTGGAAAATCATCTTCAGAGATTGTCGCGCCACCAAGGTCAATATCATAATAAAAGCCATCATCAATAGCTGGACCGACACCAAACTTAGCTTGAGGCCATAAATGTTGAACGGCCTGCGCCATAATATGCGCTAAACTATGCCGCATTTCATGTAATTCATCTGTACTCATACGTCATATTATACCATGTCTTGCAATCAATCTCTTTCTCTGATAGAATCAAAAAAGCGGGCGATTAGCTCATTTGGCTAGAGCGCTTCATTGACGTTGAAGAGGTGAGAGGTTCGAATCCTCTATTGCCCACCAATTCAGGTTTTTTGTATTTTATATTTGACTTTTTTACTTATATATGTTAACATAAACAGTATGAGTAATCTTTCTTCAACACAAGCGCCCAAGCAGCTTCCGCAGCGGTCGCGGAGCCCCCTACTTGATAAGACGGTTTTATATTTCGAATATAATGAGAGAATCGCAAAGGTACGCGCAAGACTGCAGAAAAATTCTCGTTCTAAGAAATAATTACAATACAAAGTTATGTTTATTTTTTTCGTCTGCCTTTAAAAATACGAGGCGACTTCGACTTCTTCTGACGCTCTTGATCGTTCATATCAATCGTAGTCTTCTCTGTCACATCAAACTTGTCTAAATACTTGCCGAGAATTAAATGTGTATGAGCATTATAGGCCGACATTGAGCTATAGAGAATTGACGTAACGGGCATCAACACCCACTGTAGTAGCATTAATATATTCCGGCGGCGTTTATAACGCTCTGGACGCGGCGGTAAAAACCTAAAAGAGGTAAATATTGAAACTACAAGACCTATCATGGCAATCTGCTGCAAAAAACTAACTGTATCTGGCAATTGATGAGCGACCACGCTCCTGGCCGCTTCCCTATTGAGCAGCAACGGCATCCAACCGCCGAAAGCTACCATAACCGAGACGCTAGCTAAGGTTACATGCCCCTCCAATAACCTAATAAACCGCGTAAAGCTTGGCCAGAATGGCGCGCCGCGATTGCGGCTAAAAACAATATTACCAACATACGCTACATCAGAAGAACCATATGACCAACGCCGCAGCTGAATAAATTGCGCCTTTAGCGTCTTTATATAAGTATTGCCTAAAACTGCGTCTTGATAAATCGGGACATACATAGGCAATACTGCGTAATCGCCCTTAAAGTGAAAATAACTGCGCCAGTACTGATGCCCGTCTTCGACAATTGTACGCGTACTCCAAAAGTTCATTTCAACCAGCGCATCCATCGGCTGAGCATGAGAAGCAAAATTACGCAGCGAATACGGCCGCATAGAACTAATAATATTCCAGAAAGAGTTACCAGTTGCTAGCACCCGCATCGGCGCTGGCACATCCCAAATATTGTTAGTAAACAAGGATATCGGCTGATAAGACAAGTGCTTTCGATTTTCATGGACAATGTATTCATAGGTTAAATAATCGAAATAGTATTTATGCGGCTTATTATCGCAATCCATGGTTGTTACTATCACATTAGAAAAAGCTATCTTCTGCTCTTCCAGATATTTTTTCAGCCATTTTCCTGCGTAAGTTATATTTCCGCCCTTACCGATAACTTCATTAGGCAAATCTTTAGGGTGCTTGACGATGTGGAAAGAATGAAAATACTTGCCATATTTATCCCGAAGGGTTTTAGCGGTTTCCTCAATACCAGCTCCGCCGCGCTCTTCGTAGGCAAAAACAATAATTAGGTGTTTTTTATCGTAAGTTGTATCAACAACCGACTTTAAAGCCGGCTCAATAACCTCAATGCTCTCGTTATACGCAGGCATAATCAAAGCATTATACAGATCTGAAGCTTTTGGGAAAAAACCATTTTTATCAGTAGACATCAATCGCAGGTTTTCCATGTGCCGCTTATAAAAAATATTCCTAATTTTACGATTAGATTTTTTTAATTTATCATAGGCTGCCTTGGGGTTATCCAAATCCGCCAAGAGCCTGTTCCAGTCCGTATTTGAGGCCTTCTCCATCATACTGCGTCCGCCAACCACTCGATAGCAAATACCGATAGACCTTACTAAAGTAGATAAGATAATTATCAAAAGGTAAATTGAGGCTAAAAGCGGATTAAAAATCGATAAAACTATCAATAGAATAATTGCCCCGTAGCTAAAAAAACCAGGCAATATTTCAAAAAACCGATACTTTTTAGTCCGTTTTCCAAGAGGAATTTCTAAATCCATCGCTACCCCAAAGAAGCAATCTTAATTATCGACCAGGCAAAAATCACCAATATTATCAGCAGCCCAAGCGTCAGGCACAGCACAAACATTGCTAGATCGCGTCTTTTAGCAAGCGCAAGCTTCACACTCAGCACCGAATGACCAACAGCCATAATTATCGCTAAAACAGCATAGCTAAATAGATCATACCAGTAACTTCTGTAAAAATTAGCAACACCATACGCCGTGTACCGAGTGATCACTTGAGATTCATTAGGCTTAATTGCTACTACCAGAAAGACAGCAATAATAACAACCGCAATCAGATTAACAACAATCAGACCAGCTAATCCTCTGTCTGCAGCAATAACTCGTAAAGATTTTTTTACAGTATCGTTCATAAATTATGGAGCCGCTGACCAGATTTGAACTGGTGACCTACGCTTTACGAAAGCGCCGCTCTACCAACTGAGCTACAGCGGCATACTCCTAGGAAGATTATACCAAAAGGAGGGTTTTTTTCAACCTGAACGTCTACTTATCAACAGATATGTAGTATTTTACTTTATTGCTTTTTTTAACACTATCTAGCTGCTTATTAAATACCGTCAAGGGAACTTTAATGTAAGAATAGTTCGCATTATTGCCATCGACAGCGTTCAAAACGATAAAATAATAACCATCGCCAGACAATGTCTTAACAGGTCCAGTAATTTTTCCTTTCGGCGATTTTAAGGCAGCCTCAGTTAAGCCGCCATCAGAGTTGTCTTTTGAGATAGAAAGATCAAATACCGGCTGGATTTTATCGCCAAATTCATGAGCAATATCTTTTAGATTTTTGCCTGATTTTACTTTTTTCTGGATTTGCATAACTAGATCTTCAGCTTTTTTATCAATTTTAAACGAAACTTCTTGCTTGAGAACCGTGTACTCCATAGCAGTTGTTAGCTCGCTCATAGTCCAGTGAAGATTATCCTTGACTACAGATTCATAGGCCGCCTCCGAAAGCTTGCTGGCTTCGCGCTGGCGCTGTATTAAGCCCTGGACCTTATCTTTATCAACCGAGATTCCGTTTTCGCGCGCCAGTTTTTTTGCATAAGCAACGTCCAAAGCCTTATCTATGGATTGTTTCTGGTAAAACTTAACTTTATCTTTTTGATCAGACTGGCCTTGATTATTCAAAATAGCTAATGTACTGCGATGATACAATAAATAATCTCTGTATAAAGCATCTTCGCCGTCAATATTTGCCACCGGCAGCGGAAATATCTTAACAAGCCGATACGAAATATCTCCCGTATCTTTCCAGACATACAACTGCAGCCATCCTAAAGTAACAAAAACTGCTAAAACAGCCAAACTAACAAACGATGTAATCCAAATAAGCCGATGTTTCGTGTATTGTATCGGGTACTTATGCTTACGTCCTGCCGCCAGCACTTTCTCGCGATGCTGCGCCACAGTATCATTAGTAATACGCGATGGCAGCTCTTTTTTAGTTTTATTCCGCTTCAATAACTTCTTCATTATCGTCCCCCTCTTTCTTAGCCGACAGCTCAACCGCGTCTTGCAGTTTATTATAGATTTCATCTGGATGTTCGACATTTTTTATTACTAAATCGCCTACGAACGTCTGAATGACTATTGTACCAAATTTAAAAACCTCGCCGCTAAACCCTGGCACATTATAGCTGATATTTTGTATTTTTGACAGGCGCAACTCAATAACATCCTTGCCAAAAAAACCGTGCTGTGTAATTTGGCGAATCCGCTGATCGGTCACAATATAATATGTATAAAACCACATTAAAAAATGGTATAAAAACATGATCAAACCAAACACGAAACTACCTACGAACACCCATAATAAATTAAGGTTATCTTGCCAAATAAGAAACGGCAGCGCCCCAATTGCCATGGGAACTAAAAGCAGGTAAAAACCCTTTCTCATAGCAATAATATGGCGGCGAAATACAAACAATAGCCGCTCTCCATCTCGCTGGCCATCAAACTGCTTTTCAACCGTACCCTCTGTCATATCTATGGTACCCCGGGCAGGAGTCGAACCTGCAACCTTATCCTTAGGACGGATCTGCTCTATCCAGTTGAGCTACCGAGGCATATACTATATTATACCACGGCAGCCCTCAGGAAAGACCAGCCTAGCGCGTAAACTTCTCGTTTAGCATATGGTAATCCATCAGCTCTTCTTTATCGAACCAATGGGCAATTTCTTGGGCAGCTTCCTCTGGATCGCCAGACGCGTGAATCAAATTTGGCACGCCCTTTTGGCACTCATCCGCATACCCAAAACTCATGTGCGAATAATCGCCGCGAATCGTTCCCATATCAGCCGCCTTTGGTTCAGTAGGACCAACAATTTTACGCACTAATTCCACCGCCTCAACGCCCTCAAATACCACAGCAACTACCGGACCGTTCATCATAAAATCAAGCGTGACGTTAAATGTATCTTCGCCGCGGCGAGTCACCATCTTGCCGATATCTTCATAATGATGGTAGTAATGTTCCCGGTCTGGCGCTGCCATCTTAACGCCAACCATCTTTAATCCGACGCGTTCAAATCTTTGCAAAATCTCGCCGACAATCCCACGCTGCACCGCATCGGGCTTGAAAACGACAAGCGTTCTCTCAACACCGCAATACTTTTTCTTATTATCCGCCATATGACATCTCCTCTGTTAACTTGTTACGCTATATAATATCAGAAATTGCTAATTTGATAAACTTTACAGAGGCAAGTACAATAAGCATATGTTTATATCAGAAGCGTTAACCGATTTCTTAGAGCATTTAGAAGTTGAAGGCGGCCGCAGCCCAAAAACAATTGCTAATTATCAATTATATTTAGAGCGCTTCATAGATTTTGCTGGCGATATTACTGTTGATAAAATTACATCAGAAGTAATTCGCCGATATAGGCTTTGGCTTAATAGATACAAAAATGAAACGACAAACGAAGAGCTGTCCTTAATCACCCAAAGCTACCACTTGATCGCTCTGCGCGGGTTTTTAACTTATTTATCACGCCGGGATATTACATCTTTGGCCGCTGATAAAATCATCTTACCTAAAACCGCCAGAAAACAAGTTACGTTTTTACAATATGACGAAGTTGTACGAATGATAAATCAAATACCAACCGACACCGAAGCTGGTCTGCGCGATCGAGCAATCGTTGAATTATTATTTTCCAGCGGTTTGCGAGTCTCGGAGCTGGTAAATTTGAATCGCGACCATATAAACTTATCACGGCGCGAGTTTATGGTACGCGGAAAAGGCCAAAAAGATCGTCCAGTTTTTATTTCAAAGAGCGCCGCCGAACATGTTTCATCGTATTTGGATGCCAGGACAGATAGTTTACCAGCCCTATTCTTAAGCTATAGCCGAAGAAATGCCGCACCAAACCTATCAGGAGACTATAGGCGGTTAAGCGCCCGCAGTATTCAGCGAATGATTAGCCAATATGCTCGGTTAGCCGGTATAACAAAACATGTCAGCCCGCACACCATGCGCCATAGTTTTGCCACTGATCTGCTAATGAATGGCGCAGATTTGCGATCCGTTCAGTCGCTACTGGGACATAGTAATATATCTACTACACAAGTTTACACCCATGTCACCGACCAGCATCTTAAAGATATCCACGAGCGGTTTCATAGCGACACTGACTAGATTTAATAAGGCTTGCATTCTCCGTAAGAATGCCCTGAATCAGTTACCGAAAAATCTTTGCAGAGGCTATTAAGCAGCTCTATGGCGTTATCTGGATAGGCAAAATCATCGCCAATTTGCAGCCTCGCCTCAACCCGCCTGAACAAATTGCTTGCTCGTCCAGTTGAATCGACTGCTGGCTGCACGCCGTCAAATGACACTATTGAATGCCCGTTTTTTAAGGAAACTTTAACGCTAGCCCCCTTATATATTGAATTTAACCGCAAAAATGCATTTGCGCTGGCGCTTCTGGTTATAGTACCGACATTTATAGAAGCTTTGCAAGCGTACGTGCCAGAAAATCGGAAGCTTTTACTACAAGTAGTTATACTTACATCATTATCGTGAGCGTGTCCGTCAGTTGCTCGCGGATGAGCTGAGGCTGTTAATGACGTACCATTTTCCAGCGATGAGCTAGGAATATCGCTTCTCGGTACATACGGACGCAAGAACATCGTTGAACCAGTCTTGTCTAATTGTTCTAAATTAAATGATTCGCCGGGATTGATTATTTGGGTACGCATAAGCGACGGGGTACTAGCTCCCCATGTACTTTTGTTATATAAAAGACCAGTCATGCTGCTTTCGTTCGCCGGAGAAGTGGCGTCTTCCCCAGAATTACCCTCGTCGTCCCTTTTATACCACTCGATTACCACTGTATCAAAATCACCAGTAGCCCTTAAGGGTATAACTTGCGACTTATCCTCGACAGCCTTATATATAAAATCCTTAGTATTCATGGCTATTTTTACGCAGGTATAAGCCTGATCGAACACCTGGCCAGTAGATAAAGTTCCAGATTTAACAATAGTTTCCGTGTCAGAAGCTCCATTCACTACGCCAGACCTTTTGATAACATTACAAGTGTCTCCAAAATTGACCAATGCCTGTGTAGCAGCAGTATTCCCAGTTTGAGCAGCACGCACCACCCGTTTGGCATCCTCAACGCCCGCCAAAGCAGCGTCGTAGGCGCCTTGCGATAAATTATTGTTTGTCGCCTGCTGCTGATCAAGGATCATCAACTTGATAAAACCCACTGTCAGTACGGTCAATAGTAATGTTGCAAAAATCACCGCAAATAGCGACGCCGCACCGCGCTGTTTATGTGTATTAGCCATTTGTCCTCGCAATCGTTTCAAACTTATTTATTGCACAAAATTGTATATTTTCTTCATCGTCAGACGGCGGCTTGCATTGCTGGTTAACTGTATTTATCTCCCCTATCCTATTCGTACCGATAGTCAAACTTATTTTATACAACTCCTCGGTATCATCTCCAGAGGTAATTTTATTAACCTCAAACGAATGAACACTTAAAGTATCTTCTCCTAATCCTTTTAATAGTTCTGTAGAATCGCTCTTTTTTATCACATACGGATACTTGCTGGCAGATGATTCAGTTTTTCTGCAGAGATTACCGCCAGAGTCAGCCACGCGCACAAAATTAATCGCTTCGCCAGAATCATACTTCACTAAATCCGGCCGGGAAGCTGCATTATCCACAGCATCATTCCAGACATAAGAATAATAACCTAGACAAATCCGACCGCCAGTTTTTCCGGAAGCAGACTTATGCTCAATAATATTTCCCGACATATCTGCCGGATCGGCACCCAAATTAATCTTCTGCGAATTAGCCTGAAGAAAATCGCGGCGAAGATTATCGCTAATATCGCGACCCGCTTGATTGATACTTCTTAAAATCGTACCTCTATTGTATAGTCTTCCCGACTGAATTGCTGTGAGGGCAATTGCCAGAAGCAGCACTGACACAAACACCATCGCCAGCATCAGCTCGACGAGCGTAAACCCTTTCTTATCATAACTATGCATCGTTATCATACAACCTCACAATCGTCCCCATAGTCGTTGGCGCCGCACCGCTAGGACCATACCAGCAGGCTTGAATATACGCGTCATAATGCCTACTTCCCTTTGTTAATTGAATAGATATCCCGTACGGCTTGGCGTTTTCAACCTTGGCATAAGTTTCTGGATTTTCATAATGGCTAGCGTCGCCTTTTACAATGTTTTTCCCGCTGGGACGTAAGAAAAAGCTATTGCGCACATCGCCGCACGAACCGCCGTTGCTGCCAACGACCTGCTGCACTTCGCCAGATCCTTTCAAATTTTCGCGTAAAATATTTTTCCACAGCGAAGTATAGGTTGCATCATTACTGCCTGTTTTATCATGAATATAGCGCAGCATTTCTGCTTGCGAATCGATTTGCTGGCGCACTAGAGTAATTTCTAGCGATTGCTGCGCAATTGCCACGCCCTTATTCATAATCGAAATCGCCCCAACAGCAACCATACTAAATATTGTCACAGCGAAAACTACCTCGACAATCGTATCTCCGCGATTAAACATGCGCCTACTCATTACTGCAGCCTTTTGCATTACCAACAGTTATAGCATCGGCAGATCCGGCACGCCGCGGCAAAAACACCGAAAGACGCTCGCCAGACATCCAGCCGTCATCGTAAACGCAAATTTCATTATCAGAGACAGTGCTGTCTGAAAATGCCTTGGATATATTAGTATTAGAAAAACGACTGTTGAATAATTTTACTTGCAAGCCGCCAGATTCTGGATCACGGTACATAAGCATCGAAATATTAGTATTAGAGTTCGCCAATTTAGTTTTAGCACCCCAATTCACTTGATAAGAGACAGATTCGCCAAGCGCATACTTCCAGGACGAACCCGCTTTAGAGTAAAGCCCATAAACTGGATAAGATTGATATCTGTCACCGGCATGATCGTCATCAGCAGCTGTTTCAATATATCTACCCAAAATTACACATTCGGATTGCCCTCGATTCGTATCGCCGCCGCCAATTGGGCACTTGCCAAAATTGCGGTCATTTTCCACGTTAATAACTTGCGAATATTGGGAGCGCAAATAATTAGCAAAAGATTGCACAGAATCGCGGTACTGCTGGCGCTGAACAGCAGTACTAGCACCAACCAGCAGGGAAATCGCAAAGAATCCAGAGACAGCCAAAAACAGCGTCACTTCGATAATTGTAAATCCGTCTTGGCGTTTCATAACTTACTCTAATTATAGCATAGGCGGTTTGCTAAAGAATAAATTGATACCAATTCAAAATACTTTCAGAAAACAGCCAGACTATCAAAAATCCGGCGATCAACAATGGACCAAAAGATATCCTGGAATTGCCGCGAAGTTTACCTGTTAACATTGATGGAAGTACTAAAATTGTGCCGATAAGATTGGCAGCAAATAGTGCCGCAAATGCCAGCAGCCAGTTTCCTAAAAATAACGATAAACCTAAGCCAAGCTTAACATCGCCAAAACCGACCCACGTTTTATCCTCGCCATAACGCGCTTTTGAAAACAAATACAACAGCAGATAAATACCGCTCAGTACGAAAACCGCGCCTAGAAGAGATGTCAGCGTGCTGGTAAAGTCAGACGCCAAGTACAATTTTATACCAGCGAAAACCGCGCCTAGAACAATAAACGGAATATTAACAATATCTGGCAGTAATAACCACCTCAGGTCGTAAACAAACAAAATTGCCAGCAGTACCAGTGCCGCCAGCCATAAAACCAGCATCATAATTTGCCAAAAACTAGTAAGCGGCATCGGCCACAGGAAGACCGACAGAGCAAACAGTGCAGCCATGTCAACCTCTAAAAAAAACTCCATCCAGCCGATAAACTTTTTACAATAGCGGCATTTGCCGCGTAGCAATAGCCAACTAACCAGCGGAATCAAATCGTACCACGCTAGTATATGACCGCAAGACAAGCAGCGCGACCGGTCCTTAGACGTTTTCTTAATAAGCGGAGATAGTTTTTTTAACTCCTTTGCGCTAACTTTTTCGCCAGCCTTTTTATCTTCGACAAGCTGGCGAGCCCGTAAACGCCAAATCTGCGCGCCGGCAAAACTGCCGAACGCCGCACCCAATATTCCAATCAAAATCAACATTACCATAACTATTATGGTAGCAAAAAATAACAGCCCCGTAAACCGAAGCTGCTATTATATAAATCGGCTTTCGCTATTCCTGATTATTGATTATCCTGGCAATAAATACCGCTACCCTCCAATTTGATACGAACAGCTACGGCGCGCTTCTTCGATCCTGCTGAAGTAAACTCCTCGCCGTTACACTTCGTCTGGGTAGCATATATTATATGCGACGTAGAAGGATTTCCGCTAAACCCTACCGTATAGTTATTACCAGACTGCGGATCGACAAATTCGCCGGAACTCCGTTTCATATAATTATTCAAGAATTTCCCCATAGCATCTTTATCAGCAGATGGCACCCGGCCGCCATTATTTGTTTGATAACTATTAATTTGCGACATAAAACGCGAAATATCACTGCGCCGCTGGCTATCTCGTTGACCGCGCTGCAAAGCTGGCAGCGCCACAAACACCATCAAAAAGATAAGTCCAGCAATCGCTAAGACTAAAACAACTTCGATGATAGTAAATCCTTTTTTGTTCTGTTGAGTGATCATGAAAATTTCCACCTTTCTATGATCTTTTTTATTAATTTACGCTTAACGCTTACGTTTATGATACACATAAAAGCCAAATTTGTCTATATATGTATGTTATTAACCAGGCTGTAAATAGGAAATAGAATCGCCCCAACCATAAGAGCCGCCACCAAGGCTAAGAATACCATTAAGATCGGCTCAATTGCTGTTGAAATTGCACGGATTTCTTCGTCCAATTCGTTTTCGTAGACTTGGGCAGTCTTACCCATCATTTCGTCAATTTTACCCGACTGTTCGCCAATTTTAATCATTTGCGGCACCATAACCAAGAAATAATCCTCATTTTTCAAGGCAGTAGAAAGCGCCTTGCCGCCCTTCACCTTATCCGCTGCTCGATGAATACTCTGTTTAATCACCACATTATTAACTGCATCGCTGGTAATTTTTAGCATATCCAGCATCGGCACGCCGGTACTTAATAGTGTCTGCCCTGTCCGCGTAAACCGCGCCATATACAGCTTGCGAAACATCCCCTTAAAAAGCGGTATATTAAGCTTAAGCGTATCCTTAACCTTGATACCAGGTTCAGTTTTCAGATACTGAACTAAAAAGTAAATTCCCACGCCGCCAATTAGTAAAAGTATCCACCAAAAATTAGTAAAGAAATTAGCCGTTCCAACCATAATGAGCGTTGGTAGCGGCAAGTCTTTATTCAAATCGTCATACAGCTGCTCAACCTGCGGCACCACCGTCAGAAGCATAAAAGCCACCACCATAATGATAACTATCAAAACAATAATCGGATAGGTCATCGCACCGCGAATCTTACTTATCATGGCGGCGTCTTTTTCTTGCTGAGCAGACAAACGCTTCAACGCCTCGTCCATCGTTCCCGAAGCTTCGCCCGCTGAAACCAGCGCAATATAAACTTTATCAAAAACTTCCGGATGCTTACCGAAAGCATCAGACAGCGATTTCCCGCCTTCAACATCAGACAGAACCTCCTGAGCAATTTCCCGCATTTTTTTGTTAGCCGTTTGCTCCTGAACAGTATTTAAGCTCTGAGCCAGCGGCAAACCAGCACCAATCAGCGTCGCCAGCTGGCGCGTAAAAATGATTTTATCTTTACTGGTAATTCTATTCGACCAGCGCGCGAAAAAACCCGCTTTTTCGTCCTGCAACTCAATTTTTAACGGCGCAAAACCCTGTTCGGTAAGCAACTTAGCAGCAGCATTCTCGCTTTCTGCCTGAACAGTTGATTTGACAATTTTATTATTAGCGCTATCTCTGGCTTCATACGTATATTTTTTCATATATTACCCCCTCATCAAACGCTCAAACTCCGTTAAATCGACCGCAAACTCGCGAGCGCTGTCATACGTAATTGTACCGTTTTGCACCAAATTGACCAAAGTTCTGTCCATCGTCTGCATTCCCTGATCGGCACCAGTCTGAATCACCGCGTCTAACTGATGCGATTTACCTTCACGAATAATATTACGAACTGCCGGGTTGGCGATCAACACTTCCGCTGCCACAACTCGTCCGCCGCCAATTGACGGCACTAGTCGCTGCGAACAAATTGCCATCAGGATATTACTAAGCTGCGCCCGGATCTGCGGCTGCTGATGCGGTGGAAAAACGTCAATCATACGATCAACCGATTGTGCCGCCGAGTTGGTGTGCAACGTCGCAAACACTAAGTGTCCAGTTTCGGCAATAGTAATCGCCGCCGAGATCGTCTCGAGGTCGCGCATCTCGCCAATCAGTACCACGTCTGGGTCTTGGCGCAGACTAGAGCGCAATGCCGCCGAGAATGAATAGGTATCGTAATGAACTTCGCGCTGCACCACTACCGATTTTTTCGACTTGTGGGTAAACTCAATCGGGTCTTCGATAGTAATGATGTGCTGCGATTTTTCAGAGTTAATCTTATCAACTAGCGCCGCCAGAGTTGTCGACTTACCCGAGCCAGTCGGCCCAGTCACCAGCACCAAACCGCGCGGAAAGTCAGCAAAGGTATTAACGACCGGCGGCATACCCAGCTCGGTTGCTGACTTAATCTCATTTGGAATCAAACGCAAAGCCGCCGCCAAATTGCCGCGTTCATGAAAGGCGTTCACCCGGAATCGTCCTAACGTACCGAAGGCAAACGAAAAGTCAAATTCCTTATCTTTTAGCAAAATCTGGCGCTGATCTTCGTCAAGAATCTGAAACACTAGCCGCTCCACCGCAGGCTCATCCAGCGGCTGAGTTCCCGCAGCCGGCATTAGCGACCCGTCAATCCTTAGCATCGGCGGCAAGCCAACCTGAATATGAAGGTCTGAAGCCCGCTTCTTTACCACTTCTTCTAGTAAAATCTCAATTCGTAATTCTTGATTATTCATATTTCCTCCTTTTATGCGGTGTCCGCCGCTACTCTATTTACTTCTTCTAATGTTGTTATACCGTTTAACGCTTTTAGATATCCGTCCTGGCGCATCGTAATCATTCCCTGCTGAATTGCTGCTTTTTGGATTTCAGCAGTCGTTGCCCGCCTAACGATTAAATTCTGAATTTCCTCCGTTACGTCCATCACTTCATACAAACCAGCCCGGCCAGAATAACCATGCGGCGTTTGCGGCGCATCCCGGCCTTTTGCTAATATAAACGAGCTTTGGTTTGCTAACGGCAAGCTGTCATAGCCCAAATCCTGAGAAAACGCTGCCACTTGCTCTTTAGTCTGCGGCAACAAATGCCCGACCGTACTCCGAATGGTTTGCGTCTCTAATGGCGACGACTGATACAGATCGCGGCGTTTAGCAACTCGCCGCACTAGGCGCTGGCCAATAATAGTATTCACCGTACTGGCAATTAAAAACGGCTCAATTCCCATATCCAGTAACCGCGGTAAGACGCCAGAAGCCGAATTGGTATGAAGCGTCGAAAATACCAAATGTCCTGTTAGCGCAGCCTGAATCGCCAAATTGGCGGTTTCACCATCGCGGATCTCGCCGACCATTACAATATCCGGATCTTGGCGTAAAATTGACCTTAATCCTGACGCAAACGTCAAGCCAACCTCTGCATTGACTTGAATCTGGTTAACACCATCAATTTTATATTCAACCGGATCTTCCAGCGTCACGATATTAACCGTATCGTCTTTAATCTCTTTAATTAACGCATAAAGGCTGGTCGATTTTCCCGAACCGGTCGGTCCCGACGTTAAGATCATGCCGTTTGGACGCTTAATTCCCTTGCGAATAGCCCTTAAAGCACGCCCGGCATAACCCATATCCTCCAAGTTAAACGAATTGCCAGTCTTGTCTAATAAGCGAATCACTACCTGCTCGCCCCAAACGACCGGCGAAATTGCAATACGCAAGTCAACTTCTTTTCCAGCCACGCTAACCGCAAACTGGCCGTCTTGCGGAATGCGATGTTCATCAATTTTCAGATTAGATAAGATCTTAATACGGCTAACTAGCGCCGGCTCAATACTCTTCGGCAGCTGCATAATCTCGCGCAGTACGCCGTCAACGCGGCAGCGAATCTTCAAAGCTTTTTCTAGCGGTTCAATATGAACGTCGGAAGCATGGCTTTTAACAGCGTATTCCAATATCGTCGACAATGCCCGAGAAATTGGCGAATCCTGAACAATAGTCTTAATATCGCTCGTCTCTGACCGCATCTCTTCCTGCGATGCCTGCGCCGCCATATTAACAGTTGATAGGTCAGTTTTATACTGGTCTAATACATGGCGGACACTTTCTTCCGAGGCCATGAATACTTTAAGCGGACGCTGAATCCGGTTTGACAAGTAGTCGACAGCCTGGACATTATTGGCATCAATCATCGCCACCGCCAAGCGGTTTTGTACTTCAGCCAGCGGTACCGCCATAAATCGTTCGGCAATATCGGATGGTAGCAACGACAAAATATCCTGGCTGATCATGCTATTTTCCAGGTTTACATATGGCACGCCAGACACCTGCGCCACAGCATGAACCAACAGCTCATTGTCTAAGATTCCCTCGTCAGCCAGCAGGCTGAACAGCGGTTTATTAGCATCAGCTGCCCGCTTTACGGCAGCATCAATCACTGGCTTCTCAATCAGCCCCTCATCAACAAGCAGCTTTATCAGCTTGTCCTGAATATCATCTGTAAGCAAGGCCATATGCTACGTTCCCTCCCTAATTGGCAGCATTCTGACCCACAAACACCTCGACAGTTGGATTTATCGCATTACTATTAAAGACAGCTTGGCTCGGCTTCTCTACGTCTGAAGATATCTCCCGTATAGTTTGGACTTCAACGCCTTTTTCCGGAACTTTCAAAAACGATATATTCGACGCCGCCAAATAGCCGATGCCAACACCTAGTCCGGCTATTAAAACAATCATAGCAATATCTGTTTTTTTCATGGCTTTACCACCTTCTTTTCTAAATGTATTTTTTGCGCAGGCTCATAATAGGCAACTCCCTGGATCGTCAGACTCAACTTGTCCTCGCTAGTATGAATTTCAAACGATTTAAGTTCAATAACACGGATTGACCGCTCAAACTTCGTTAATAATTCCCGTAACTTGTCGGCCGATCCGCTAACTTCTAATGAAAAATGTAACGAATTTGACGAATCTGCTGACTCAGAATTGTTATCCTCTGACTCCTCCCCCTGACTATTCGGCGACGTCACCGATAAATTATCCAGCGTCAAGCCCTCAACAGTATCAACAAATTTATTCTTAATCGAAGCTCCAAAAGCATCGGCATTAGGGTTATCTGGCAAGGCGTCCAAAACCGTTTGCAGGGCGCTATTTTCGCTATTAGCCTTCACAGAATTAAGAGCTGAATTTGTCTCTAGCACGCGCACGTTCTTCTTTAATTCATCTACCGACTCCAAATTCTTATCTAATCTGAAAATTGTACTCTGCTTCTCAATAATAACTTTTGAATGAAATACGATTTGCTGAATCAAAAAGATACTAATAACTAAAGCGATTCCCGCCAAAAACGCTGCACCAGCAACGAACACAAACATCGTTTTTCTTGAAGAATCAATTTGCTGCCGCTTGCGGACTGCTACGTCTTTATTGTTAGCTGACATACGCTATTTATTCTCCTTGTCTGAAGATTTTTTTGTCACCTCTTTCTTAAATAAACTGTCCGGAATGCTCTGGCGCGAATCAGTCACGTCAACCTTGGACGTTGGAGTTACGATAGAGACGCTGCCATCACGAGAAACTCCTAAAAGCTCATCCGGATAATTAAATGAGAATGAGAACTGTAAAACTTTCTTTCCTTCAGAATTTTCGCCGAAACTAGTATTGCCATCTTGGACGCTCTCTGCCAAAGAAACCTCCGACGACTTACTGCCAGTGACCTTAATTTTTGTTTTCAATATGGTCTTCTTCAGAGTTTCCAAAGCACTATATCCATTCGCTGCCGTCCCTTCCAGAGTAATCGTCTTCGCTTCAGGGTCTAGTTTGACCGTCGAAAAGCTGATGTCATTAGGCGCAGGCGGATTCACAGCGGAAACCACATCAAACACCCGGGAGTTTATTTTCTTAGAATCGTGCTGCGAGGTAATTTTACTTAATTGGTTTTGGATTGTTACAACTTTATTCAAGTCCGTAATAGACGACAATTTATTACCTTTATCTTTTATGCTGCCGTTTTGCACGGCCTCCGCTGCAATCTGTCCGCCAAATATTACCGCCAGCGCAACGACTGCCGCCACTGAAGCGCTGCCAACCAAAAACGACACCGATACAACACGATTACGGATTGACCGCGCACGCAGCAAATCTCTCTTAACGCTTGGTATAAGATTTATCTCAATCATGACGAATTACTCCTTTGGGCCAATCCGACAGCTGTTGCAAACTCCGATGCTATCGGCGCTAGCTGCTGCTGATCTGCTTGCGACACTTGAACTTTCTGCCATGGATCTGCTACTGCAGACTGAATGCCAGATTTCGTCGTTACATAATTGTCAAGTTGCGGAATAGCCGAACCGAAACCTGACAATAAGATTCCCGGCACTGAAATATTTGGATATCTGGTTTGGAAGAATTTCACCGATTTCACCAACTCAGAAGCAAAATTGTCTAAAGTTGGATCTATTGCTCGCAGCACTTGACCGTCTAGTCGATCAGCCGCCAACCCAAACTTTAAGATAAACTGCCGTGCTTGATCATCCTGAATGCTTAGATTTTGAACAGCGGCACGCACCAGCGACGATAGTCCTGTTGGAATTGTACGAATAAGCCGCGGTACACCGCCATAAACCACCGCCAAATCAGTCGAACCTTCCCCCATATCAAGTATTAACCGGGCATCCTGAATATCTGACGGAGCTAAAGCTCGAACCATAGCAATCGGATCAGGCTCTTCTGCTATGACATTAAAGCCTAATCCCTCTACTAATTCTAATCTTTCCTCAGCATATGTCTTAGCCGCACTAGTCAGTAAAATCTCGTATTTATCCGTCTCCCGCAAGCTGTCGCCAAGCAGCGCCCAATCAACCTCCGCCTCATCAAGAGACATTGGTATATATTGATCAATCTGATACTTCATCATCGCTTTCAGTTCCTGATCTGGAACTTTCGGCACATCGATTACGGTAGAAAATGTTTTACTTGAAGGCAAACCCACTGCTACATTAGGCGTTTTTATTCCAGCTTGCCCAACGGCAGTGGTAATAGCCTCGCCCAAGCGGCGTCTTGACTCTGGCGAATCGCCGCCAACAAGCTTCGCGTCAACAGGCGTATAGCCGTAATGAGCTAGATTCCAGCCCGTACCAGAACGCGACAACTGAACCACCCGCACTGCATTTGTGCCGATGTCTAGTCCGAAGAAGTCGCCCAACCCTTTTGCTAATTTCATAACCGATTCTAATTATATACATTAGCGGTTTAATTTGCAAACAATTTTTAATATCTTGGCGGTAATTCTTTAACATTCATCGTACGAATCGCGCCAGAACCACGATAATTGTTATAGGCCCAAATATAAGCATCGGCTCGCAGGTTCAAAACCTCAGCTGGCGTACCCGGATGCATATTATCATCATTTCTAGCAGGACTGGAATGACGACCGCCGTACGTACGCCGTAATAACAAACTGCCTGCCATAATTGGACCATTTACCCGCAACTGCTTATTGCACTGGCTGGATGACAACCCGCTCAACCACGACGTCATATTTACTATACTGCCGCATGTACTAACATAACCTTTGTCGCGAGTTATCAGCCACGCATTCACTTCTGAAACATCCGGCTCTATGATTATGTTTTCAGCATAGACAATTAGCTGCGGCAGGCGAGTTGTATCGCTCGTCGCTTCATACAATAAATTGCCAGAGATTTTTACGGTACCGCTAGACCTAATCACAACACTTTTCCCAGTACCCAGCGTTGTTCCAGACAACGTGACGTTGCTAGCCATGTACTCCCCGGTAGATAAGTTATTAACATCCACCGAGCCAGAGATACGTCCTCTATTGCCGCGCACCGACGGAGTAGTAAAACCTCCTAAAACTAGAGAATTTTTCGTAAAATTACCAAACGTTGGCGTATTCGCAAACGTTAACTTATTGTAGCCTGCTGTACTAACACCATCCCTACCGGCATACCCAGAAGATAATCCAGCCCCGGAAGATGAAATGACCTTGTCTTTTGCGGCAATCCCATACTCGCCCCACGAACCATACGTGCTCTGATACGTGCGATCCATCGTATATGTCATGGCTATGTTATCAATCAATAAGCCCATGTGCGTCCAGTCAGACTTAATATAAAAATCAATAACATTGCCTTCGCTTTTTAATACTGTTCCCGGTTTCATGTCTGCATTAAATTGTGAATATTCATTCCACCCTGGCACCGCCCAAGGCGTGTTCTTGTATTTTACGTACGAACACGTCTGACATGCTTTAGCATTGACATCCATTTCGTAACCATTAATCTTGACCCTGATTAGATTATCTACTGCGCCAGAAAATTTCAAAGTTAAATTCTTTGCGTCTTTTAGCTCGCCTAATTTAATATTTTTTAAGCGAAATACATACATATTACCATAATCTAAAACTTTATCGCCAACTAAGCTATAGTCTGACGATGGATCAGGCCAATTGCTCGCATTGGTGTGCTGTCCATATATATTCAGGCCTATCCACTTAGCACCGCTTGATGTTCTGTTCCATGGTCCTTTATTACAAGCAGCAGTCTCATTAGACGTTGGAACGTCTCCCAGAATATTATAGTATCTGGCAGGCGGCGGCGACCACGGGCAAGTATAATTACCGACCATATTACCGCGCTGCATAATTACTCTTGCCTGATATTCCGTTTTTAGCCCGCTAGCATCGCCTTTACAAGCTGGCAGCCAGGCAGGATTATTACTTTGATTATACGCTTTTTGATTACCACTGCCGCCCTTATAATCCTGAGAGCATATAATAGACCAGTGAGGATCTTTAGAATCATCCTTCAAAGTATTATTATTGTTATCAATACCAGTCTTCCATAAACCAGAGGATTGTAGAACTGACGCATCAATCACATGCTCCGTCTCCAATCTCGTATTTTTCTGCACGGTAATACTTGTAATTGCCTCCTTGTTTGTTCTTGCATCACCGCCCCAAATCTGGACTTTAGGTTTTTTACTGACAAATACACACTTTGAATTTGAGTACCGGAAAGTGTTTTCCCCGACAGTCCTATTATATGAGCTAACCATCGACACATAACACACTTTATCGCCGCTTTGCAAAACTAAATCAGACACATCATCAGAAGTGCTTCCTAAGAATTCAGTCATCGCGCCAGATGCCAGCTGTTCATTATTACTCGACAAGCTCAAGCTCTTACAGCTATTAGGATTAAACCTGCCGCCAGATATACTCTGAACAATCGCACAGACATCATTGCCATTATTCACCGGCCGGCTAACACCGTCTCCCGAAGACGGAACCCCAACATGCGAAGATTCTGCCTTTATCACGTAGCGGGCTACTGCATATTTTTTAGTATTAGTATCTGCTTTTGTTGGGCCACTATTCTGAACACTCGCCCTAATACCGCTGATCTCTTTTGCTTCTTCATCTATCTTCTCTGAGTCAACACCCACAGACGGTACTAAATTATAATCATAAAGAACGTTTGCACAAGCATAGCCAGATTGAGCATACCCCCAATTCGGCTTATTCCACGCTTCTTTATACCAAGACACTCTCTGGCATATTTTCTTACCCAGATCATCCTGAGTTACCCTATACGTAAACATATCGCCGCTAGTTTTATCTCGCATGTAGAACCACTTGCCATTATTTACGCCTCTAGACTTGTTCTTATCTATTTTGGAGAAATAGCTCCCGCCAATCTGGCTGTCATTAGGCCATCGTTTTTCCTGTTCAACACCCGTATTAACACCTTCATTCATATCTGCCGTAGTATTCTTTAACCCATGGCGCCAACTGATAATATCTCCTGGCTTTGCAGTTAAGGCATTAGAACCCTGATGCCAAGTAGCGCCATCATCTTTAGTGATATACGATTGTCCATCAACCGTCCATAGACCAGGTTTTTTTCTAATCGTGACAGCTACATCCTGCCATGCAGCAGACCCATCATCATTAGACGGGCAAGAATTAACATCAAATGATCCGTAACGGTTCACGCACTCGTTATAGCGCTCTCTGGTATAATACGTAAATTGTCTATACATTCGTATAATGAACGTCTTAGCGCCACCCGCAGGAACGCTGCTTATATCCAACTTGAATCTTCTAGCGCTTTGTCCGGGGTGGTTTGCTTGGTCAGTTGTCCAGTTATAACCACCTATATTACCTATATCTCCCCGGTATAGCCAAAGGTTGTTAGCAATATACCTGCCGTTAATTTGAATTTGAATATTTTTAGCATATATAAGCCCTCTTTGCGAGTGCGGACCTGGAGATGCTGAGCCTCTTAACTCTAAATCAACAGTATTCTGATTCGGATCTATATCAGGTATGTGGTCGCTAAAATAATTAGTTCCCGGATAACCAGCCCAAAAGGCACCGCAAATTGACGCTGTACTACTATCATCACAGATAGCATACGAAGAATGAGCCTCGCCAGAATTTCTGGCATTAATACATCTTTGTTGATTTATAGTAGAAATAGGACCATAAAAACCGCGGCAATATCGTTCCTCTATGGCAGACGCTGTATTATTGCCGCCGAACACCCCAACAACTGCAGTAAAAAGGATACCGCTAGTTAATACAAACAGGTGTGTTCGTTTCACTTTATCCTCTACCTATACTGTTTTTATCTGTCAATTTATCTATGTTATTGCTTGTAGCTCCAATTTTATATAACAGACCTGTATCGTTAGACTCATTAATGGATTTTTCAAATGTTTCTTTCAGCTGTTTTATCTGATTTTTATCGTCACCCAGGCTTGCCTGATACAATACTATATAATTACAAACCGGATTCTTATCATAGTCTGCCTTTGATTTTATGTCGCTGACAATACCATCAAACGACTTTTGATCGTATCCGCTGCTTGAATCAATGATCTTTTTAAACTCATCAACCCTGCTTTGCCCGCAAGCCGACTGAGCACTGGACAAAACAACTCCCTGAGACGGACTTTTCATACCAACGTATAAATAACCCGATAGAATAAGTCCAACACAGATAAACATTACAATGGCTGGTATGCTTATAAATATTATCGCCTTATTCTTCATAATACTTATGGTAACCCAGTCATCTATAAATCGCAAGTATTTTGCTATAATAGCTATCATGAGTTTATCTATCGGAATTGTCGGTTTGCCGAATGTTGGTAAATCCACGCTTTTTAATGCTTTAACTAATAATAATATTTTAGCGGCCAATTATCCTTTTGCCACTATCGAACCAAACACTGGCATCGTACCGGTACCCGACGAGCGGCTAGAAAAATTGGCTGAGCTATATGGCTCTGAAAAAATTCTGCCAGCCACCGTTGAGTTTGTTGACATCGCAGGCCTGGTTGCTGGCGCCTCCAAGGGCGAGGGGCTAGGTAACAAGTTTTTAGCTAATATCCGCCAGTGTGATGCTATTGTTCATGTAGTGCGCGCTTTTAAAAATGACGATATTTTGCGCCACGATGGTTCGGCGGTTGATCCGAACGCTGATATCGAGATTATTAACACCGAGCTGATTTTGGCAGACATACAAACGATTGAAAATCGCCTGCCTAAACTACAAAAAGAAGCCAAGGCTCACCCAACGGCACGCGAAACAGTTGGCTATCTCGAAAGCTTGCTGCGACATCTTGAGGCCGGCACACCACTGTCCGCCCTGCCTTCTATTGATTATGAAAAAATCGCCGATTTAGACCTGTTAACCGCTAAACACGTAATTTATGCGTTTAATGTAACAGAGGACGGTCTAACTGACACCAGTCTACAATCAACTTTAAGCGCCCTGGTCGCACCTGCCCGCTCACTGTTCATTTGCGCCAAAATTGAGGAAGAATTAAAGGAGCTCTCTTCTGATGAGATCGCAGAATTACTTGAAGGTTACGGTATTAAGGAAACAGGATTAGTACAATTGATCCACGCCGCCTACGACACGCTGGGCTTACAAAGTTACCTCACCGCCGGACCGAAAGAGGTTCGCGCCTGGACAATCCACCAGGGCTGGACAGCACCGCAAGCTGCCGGCGTCA
>ERZ773076.102-NODE-102-length-48270-cov-3.674147_pt1 | contig 48270 bp, 51 predicted proteins | sample MGYA00580613_ERZ773076 | MGnify/ENA primary metagenome ERZ773076 (study PRJEB29015, sample SAMEA2738005) | human oral metagenome | biome: human oral; feature: human-associated habitat; material: dental | place: China | collected 2057 ...
CACAGAAAGCGTGGCATATGATTGAAGTCAGAGAGCTGAAGGCGGGCTATGCCACGCCGGGAGAGAGAGGCGAACCGCCTGTCATTTCGATTGCGACGGAGACCTTTTCCGCCGGCAAAATAACGACTGTGATCGGAAAAAACGGCTCTGGCAAGTCCACATTTTTAAAGACACTCGTGGGACTCTTGCCGTATCGGGGCAGCATACGCTGCGACAAGCGGGAGCTCAGAACGCTTTCGCCAAAGGAGCGCGCTGCCTGTATCGGCTATCTTCCGCAGACACTCACAGCTCCGCACATGGATGTGCGGACACTGGTGGCACACGGCTGTTTTCGCCGGAAAAAGATGTTCCGGTCGCTCGGGGAGAGCGACAGAGAGCAGATTGCGGCGGCACTCCGGATTGCGGACCTCGCGGCGTACGGCGATAAGCTTGTGCCCGCCCTGTCCGGCGGCGAGAGGCAGCGCGCGTTTCTCGCGATGCTGATTGCCCAGGACCCAGCCTTCTTTCTGCTGGACGAGGTGACATCCTATATGGATATTGCCCACCAGAAGGCGACGGTCGAGCTGGTGCGCTATCTCGCGGCGGCAGGCAAGGGCGTGCTGATGACCTCCCATGACCTCGCGCTCAGCTTTACGGTGAGCGACCGGATTTTGGTCATGAACGAGGGGCGCATGATACTCTCCGGGACACCGGAGGAACTGCTCGAGGAGCGGGATACGCTGCGGCGCTGTTTCGGCATTTGCCTCGGGAGAACAAGCTCCGCGAACGCCCTCTACGCATATGAATTGCAGAACTAACATTTTTCCACAAGGAGGAATTTCAATGGGTTACATACTGACAGAAGAAGGATTTCAGGACGCTCTGAAAGAACTTCGGAAAGAGTACCGCATTTTTGCACCGGTCCGCAAAAAGGGAGCGGGGCGCTTCACGGACATTGACGCCGTGATTTACGACGAAGTGGAAGAGGGAACTCCGATTGAACTCGAGGCGAAGTCCGATTACTCCGCAAAAGAGGCATTGACGCCGCTCTCGGAGACCCTGTTCTTCTTTACGGAGGAGCAGTGCAAGGAGGCGGATATCGACACGAGACCGGTGCTCCTCTTCCTTCGGAGCTGCGATCTGCAGGCGATGAAGCGCCTCGACGACATGTATTTGCACAACGGGCGTGAGCAGGACTGGTTTTACCGGAGACGCCGCGAGAAGCTTCACTATGTGCTGATCGGCTGCGGCCACAGCTATGAGAACTGCTTCTGCGTCGATATGGGAGCGAATATCACGAAGGACGGCTATGCTTTCTCGGTCGATAAGGTTGACGAGAACTACCGCATCAATGTGCTCGAAGAGGCAGTGCGCAGCGCATTTGCGTCGAGTAGCGAGCGGCAGGAGGAAGTGGTGCCGCGCCATGTGACCGAGAACGAAGTCCGCGTCACCGTGCCGGGGAATATCCCGATTGAAATCGTGAAGCACCCGCTCTGGGATGAGTACAACACCCGCTGCATCGGCTGCGGACGGTGCAATTACGCCTGTCCTACCTGTTCCTGCTATACGATGCAGGATGTCTACTATACGGACAACGGCAAGGTCGGTGAGCGTCGCCGGGTCGGCAGTTCCTGCATGGTGGACGGCTACACGAATGTGGCGGGTGGCGGTCAGTACCGGAAGACGCAGGGCGAGCGCATGCGCTTCAAGACCCTTCACAAGATTCGCGACTTCCGGAAGCGCTTCGGCTATGACATGTGCGTGGGCTGCGGTCGCTGCGACGATATCTGCGGCGAGTACATCAGCTTCTCCAACATCATAAACAAGGTGGCAGCTGCGGTCGAAGAGATGGAAAAGGAGGGCAGCAAGAATGCGTAATCCGTATATTCCCTATCCTTCCAAGATTTTGGAAGTCATCCGGCACACGGAGAAAGAGTTCACATTCCGGATGGAATACAAGGGCGAGAAAGAAGTAAAGCCCGGACAGTTTTTCGAGGTTTCGATGCCGAAGTACGGCGAGGCGCCGATCTCGGTCTCGGGTATCGGCGAGGGCTTCGTGGATCTCACCATCCGCAAAGTGGGCCGCGTGACGAACGAAGTCTTTGAGAACTATGAGGGCGATACCCTCCTGCTCCGCGGGCCCTACGGAAACGGCTTTGACACCGGGCTCTACAAAGACGGCGAGACCGTGGTTGTGGCGGGCGGCACGGGTGTGTCTCCGGTGCGCGGTGTGATTGAGGCGCTGAGCGGGATGGAGAATGCCAAGCAGAAATATGTGATTGCGGGCTTCCGCAGTCCCGCGGACATGCTGTTTCGCGATGACCTCGCGGACTGGAAGGACAAGCTGAATCTGATTCTGACCGTGGACGGCGCGCCGGAAGGATATGAGGGCAACATCGGCCTCGTCACAAAGTACATCGCAGATCTGCCGCTCGCGGATCCGGCAAAGGCAAAGGCCGTTGTGGTCGGCCCGCCGCCGATGATGAAATTTACGATCATTGAACTCCTGAAGAAGGGCTTACGAGAGGAGAATATCACGGTCTCCTACGAGAGAAAGATGTGCTGCGGTCTCGGCAAGTGCGGGCACTGCCGTGTCAGCGACACCTACATCTGCCTCGACGGACCGGTGTTCAACTATGTGGAAGCCAAAGAGATGATTGACTGAGTCAGAACGGAGAGAAGAAATGGGAGCTTTAGATATCAATTTAGGAAAACTGAAGAAAAATGCATTCCGTTACTCAAAGGTGCGCGGGGAGACGGCTTCCAGAATCCGTATTCCGGGCGGCGTCATTGACGCGAAGTCCCTGGGGCGTGTCGTTGAGATTGCGGAGAAGTACGGAAACGGTCAGATCGACATCACGAACCGCCAGGGTATCGAGATTCCGGGCATTCGCCTCGAGGATATGGACAAGGTCAATCAGGAAGTGCAGCTGATCATTGACTCGCTCCGCATCAACCAGCCGGAAAAAGGTAAGGGCTATCCGGCATCGGGCACGCGCAACGTGATTGCCTGCCCCGGCGCGAGACTCTGTCCCTTCGGCTGCTACGACACAACGGCGTTTGCGCAAAAGATGGAAAACGAGATTTTCCCGAACGACCGCCATGTGAAGGTGGCCTTCACCGGCTGCTCGAACGACTGCGCAAAGGTGCGCCTGGCGGACTTCGGCATCATCGGCATGACCGAGCCGCAGTACGACCCGAACCGCTGCGTCGCCTGCGAGCAGTGCATCAAGTACTGCAAAAAGCGCTCGGTCAATGCGCTCTCGCTCGTGAACGGCAAGATTGTCCGCGACACGAAGAAGTGCATCGGCTGCGGCGTCTGCATCACCTACTGCCCGACCAGAGCCTGGACGAGAAGCAAAGAGCATTACTTCCGTCTGGTGCTGCTCGGCCGCACCGGCAAGCGGAACCCGCGTCTCGCCGAGGACTTCATCAAGTGGTGTGACGAGGAGAGCATTCTCCGCATCGCGGCAAATACCTACGCGTACATCGAGGAATACATCGATCCGGATGCGGTTGAGCACAAGGAGCATATCGGCTACATTGTGGATCGCACCGGCTTTGAGAAGTTCAAAGAGTACATCTTCAATGTGACACTCAGTGAGAAGGCGGAAGTCGCCCAACAGGTCTACTGGGGCGGCAAGCACTACGACCGTTACGGCGGCTGATTCGACTACAGGAAAAGGACAGCCCTGCGTGAAAACGCGGGGCTGTTTTTGTGTCGCGTTTTTGCTACAATCGAAACAAGCAAAGCAGTGAGAAAAGGAGCCTTGGGATGGATCGAGATCAATTTTTGGGTGTTATTACCGTAGCCGTGGCGAAAAAATCCGCCAAGGACTTGATGCTGTGCAGTATCCGGATTACCGGGTATTGGTTCGCATTCTTATGAATACGGAACCGGAACTGTTTGCGGCATAACGAGGTACAGCCCGGTAAGGGTTGGGATAGTCTTAGAAAGAGAGGTTTTACATGGCAGTATATGAGGGACTCAGAAAGAGAAGAAGTTATTATCAGTTGAATAAAGAACTTCCGGTCTCGGAGGAGGCAGTGCGGGCGCTCATCGAAGAGACGACAGAGCTCGTTCCGGATGCTTTCAACATGAAGAGTGCGCGCGTCGTAGTGGCACTCGGAGAGAAGCAGGATGAACTCTGGGATCGGATTTACGAGGCTTTTGAGGGTAAGGTTCCGCAGGAAAAGATTGACGGCTTCAAGGCCGCGGCCGGGACAGTGCTCTATTTCTACGAAGAGAATACCGTAAAGGTTTTGCAGGAGAAGTTCCCGCTCTACGCGGACAATTTCCCGGTCTGGGCTAATCAGGCGAACGGCATGCTGCAGATTAACATTTGGAGCGAGCTCCGGGAGCTCGGTATCGGCGCAAATTTGCAGCACTATAACCCCGTGATCGATGAGACAGTGCGGGAGCTTTTTGACCTCCCGAAAAGCTGGAAGCTGCTCGCTGAGATGCCCTTCGGCGGCATTGTCGAAGAGCGGGAGTCCAAGGCGAAAGAGAAGATTGAAGAGAGAGTGAAGTTCTATCGTTGAAGACGGAAGTTTGAAGCAGCGTAAACCGGTAAGAAGCCCTGAGACCTAGTCTCAGGGCTTCTTTTGCGGATATTGTGCGGCGAGGCGCTGCACCTCGGAAGTCATCCGATCGACGACAGCCTGCGGCGCGACTATCTTCACATCGCCGCCGAGTCCCATAATCCAGCCGAGGAAGAGGAGACTCACTGCGACGGTGACATGGCAGCGGAAGTGTCCCTCATCAATCGGCAAAATCGTGATGTCCTTTCCGAAGCGGTCTATCAGGATTCCGACCTTCTCATTGGTCGCCTCGAGTGTCACAACGGTCTCTTCGCCGCCGTTCATCCCAAAGAGACTCTTGGAATAGCGTGCCGTGTTAAACTGCCGGAAACGTTCGAGACCCTGCCGCCTGTCTTCAACCACAGAGATTCGTTTCATCTTGTCGACGCGGTAGTGCTTGATTTTATCGCTCTCGGCCTCATAGGCGACGAGATAGTAGTACTCGCTGTCCCAGACGAGTGCCCAGGGACTGATCTGATACCAGGCACCGTTTCTGCGGAGTTCCATCTCCTTTTTGAGGTTCCACTGAAAGTACTTGAAGCGAATCTGACAACCGGCGTTGATTGCCTCGTGAATCGCGTCCACATTGTAATAGACACTCGTGTTCATGGTCTTGATGCGGTCCGAGATGATGACCTGGCGCTGCAACTGCGTTGCCTCATACCGGCTCACAAGGGACTCGAGTTTCGCAATCAACTCCTTGGATTTTTTGTCGGTGATAAATTTGGCCGACTGCACCGAGTCCACGAGGAGCTTAAGCTCCGGAAGCTCAAAGCGCCGCGATGAAAGGCGGTATAGCGTGTTTCGTCCCGCCTTCACGGCTTCGATGTCCATGCCGAAATCCTGTAATTCCACGAAGTCCAGATACAGGGTCTTTCGATCGGCATTGACGCCGCAGTCTGCGAGCCTTTCAATGATCTCCGCCATGCTGAGCGCGTGCTGCGCATCGGTCTCTTCCGTAAAAAGTTTTGCGAGATACAGGAGCTTTTGCTTCTGATGTTCCCCGCGTCGCGCATTTCCTGCCATAGCCTTACCTCCCGCTTAGAGCGCATATAAGAGCGGCTTTTTCTGTTTTCAATATAGCAGAAGCGAGGCGGCAAGGGAAGAATCCGGTCCGTTTTTCCGGACAGAAAAAGAACGGAGAAAAAAGAAATTGTGGCACCGGTTGACACGGAAAAAGCATGGTTATATACTCCTAACGCATGGTTAAATAGCACAAATCATAGCGAGCCGCCGACTTAAGTTCCCGAAAAAACGACCAAAACAGCTTAGACTCGGCTGGCTTGCAAAAAAAGAGGAGGGTACAAATGAGTCAGAGTAAGGCGAGACTGGAAGTCAGGGATTTGGTGACCATAGGCGTGTTTGGCGTGATTTATTTTGTCTGTATGTTTGCGGTAGGCATGATGGGCGTGGTACCGATCCTCTATCTCTTTTATCCGACGGTGTTCGGCGTGGTAGGAGGCCCCATTGTTCTGCTCTTTATGGCAAAAGTACAAAAGCCCTGGGCACTCGTGATTTTCGGTATGATCACCCCGATTATTATGTTTCTATTCGGACATACGCTTCTGGTGCCCGGCGTAGCGCTTGTTACTATGCTGGTTGCGGAGGGCATACGGCGTATTGGAAAGTACCGCTCTCTGCGCTATAACATGCTTGCATATGTGGTCATGGCGACCATTCTCTGCAGTTCTCTTCTGCAAATGCTCGTGATGAAGGCGCGTTATTTACAGTTCACCGAGGCGGAGATGGGAAGAGAGTACACGGAAGCCCTTGAAAAACTAATCAGTGTCCGAAACTTGGGGCTCGTATACCTCGGCGCCGTGCTCGGTGGCGTTGTCGGCGCATTTCTCGGGCGCAAGCTCTTAAAAAAACACTTTGAAAAGGCAGGAATTGTCTGATGAAGCGGCAGCTAAAACCATGGGAAAGTCTGCAAAGTCCTTTCAATCCGAATCCCATAACGAAATTGCTCGTTATGGGATTTTTGGGTATTAGCTTAGTACATCCGCTCCACCCCTTCGCGGAGTGGGGCATTGTTTTCTTGCTTTCGCTCTTTTATCTCTTAAACGGCGACCGGAAAAGCGCGGTGCAAAACGCAGTCATCTTTGCGCTGCTCTGCGCCTTTCCCGGGTTTCCGAAGCTCTATGCGCTGCCCATTGTCTTAAAAATGTTCCTGTCCGTGCTCTATATGTTCCGGCTTGTCTATTTTCCCGTTGCGAGCGGACGTTTTCTCATGAAGACTTCGGATGTGGGGAGCATACTGGCATCCATGGATTATCTGCACATTCCGCAGAGCATCTCCATTCCGGTCGCGGTGATGTTCCGCTTTTTCCCATCCTTTGCCGAGGAGCGGCGTAACATTGTGATGGCCATGAAGATACGCGGCCTCCGAACGCGGAATCCGCTTCGCTATCTCGAGTATGTGACCGTTCCGCTGCTCATCATCTCTTCCAACATCGCGGAGGATATCGCAAAGGCGGCGGAGTGTAAGTGCATCGAGAATCCGGTGCCGAAGACAAGATACACGCCAGCGCGCTTACAGCCGGTGGATGCCGTGTATGCGCTCTCCATGGGCGGGCTCATGCTGCTCGGCTGGATTGTGTTGCGCTAGGAGGGATGCCATGCTTGAGATAGAGAACTTTTCACTTTCCTACGGGGAGGGAGAGCCGGTCTTACAAGACATCAGCCTCTCCTTAAAAGCAGGGGAGTGCCTGGTGGTCACAGGGGAGAGCGGCAGCGGTAAGTCCTCTCTGATTCACGCGATCAACGGCCTTGCCTTTCACTATTATCAAGGCGTAGGAAAGGGACATATCCGCTTCGAAGGGAAGGATATCGAAACTCTGCCGATTTATAGGATTGCGCTGCAAATCGCGAGTGTATTTCAGAATCCGAAGACACACTTTTTCAATGTGAATACAACGCTGGAACTGCTCTTTTACATGGAGAACATGGGGCTTGACCGCGCGGAGATGGACAGGCGCTTGGAGGAGTTACTGAAGATATTCCCCATAGAACATCTCCTCGGGCGAAATATCTTTGCGCTCTCCGGCGGCGAAAAACAGATATTATCGGTCGCCTCCTGTTACCTCGCGGGCTGCAAGCTCATTGTCATGGATGAACCCTCTTCCAATCTGGACGAGGCCTCGATTGCGGTTCTTCGGAAAATGCTGCCGATGTTAAAGGAAAGGGGCATAGCCCTCCTCATCACGGAGCACAGGCTCCACTACCTGACGGAACTCATGGATCGCCTGATTTTCTTGGAGGCGGGGAAGATAGACAGGGCGTTCTTGCGGGAAGAATTTCTTTCCCTTTCCGAGGACGAGCTTGCGGATAGGGGACTTCGGAGCAGGGAAAAGCCCGTGCTTCGGCTTCCCGCGTGGAAAAACGAGGGAGAGCTGACCGTGGAAACGCTCTGCTGCCCCTTCCGGCGGGGCGAAGAACTAAAGCTCAGTCAGGTCTCCTTTTCCTTCGGAAAAATCTACGGCATCGTCGGTGAAAACGGCTGCGGAAAATCCACGCTGCTCCGCGCAATGACGGGATTGGAGGCACCGAAGAAGAGTCGCATCACGCTTCGGGGAAAGCCGCTGTCCGGGCGTGAACGCATTGCACGCTCTGCCCTGGTCATGCAGGATGTCAACAGTCAGCTGTTCACGGATTCGGTCGAGGAGGAATTGCTGCTCGCATGGAAGGGGAGATGCCGGAGAGAGAAAACAGCGGGGGAGATGCGAGAAAAGGCAGCGGAAGAGGCAGCGCAGCGCGAAATCGAAACTCTACTGCAGGCGCTCGGTCTCGCGGAATGCAAAGAGCGCCATCCCATGAGTCTTTCCGGCGGACAAAAGCAAAGACTGGCCGTCGCTGTGGGACAGATCTGTAAAAAAGAACTGATTGTCTTTGATGAACCTACCAGCGGATTGGATTATGAGAGCATGACAAGCGTCGCCAAAATAATCCGCACCCTCTCCGAACAGGGGAAAATCATATTTGTTGTGACACACGATTATGAATTTCTTTGCAGGACATGTAGCCGCATACTTGTTTTTTCCGACGGTGAAATCAGCGACGATTTAAAATTCCGAGTGGATAACAAGGCACAGATAGCGCAATTGTTCTTTTCTGCCGTGGAGACAAATAAGGGAGGTGATCTGTTTGAATAGGGGAAGAGAAAAACCGGTCAAATTACTTCTTACATGGGCCGGCAGCGACAAATGGTACTTATTTGCCTCTGTCTTGTGTGCATTTTTGAGCGGACTGCTTGTAATCGGACCGTATGTCGGCATTTATCGTTTGATGGACAGCGTCCTACTGGGAACGCTGACAAAGAAAGAATTGACAGACAGCATCGTTCCGGTAACCGTCACAACCATTCTTCGCATGATTCTGCTTGGTCTGTCCGGCGTGCTCTCGCACAAAGGTGCTTATAACACCCTGTTTCGGGTGCGCTGCATGATCATAGAACACCTGGCGAAGGTTCCGCTCGGATATGTCAACGAGCGGAGCACCGGTGAAATCAAAACCGTCTTGAATGAGAACATCGAGAAGTTAGAGTTATGTCTTGCACATAACATTCCGGAGCTTGTCAGCTACCTCACCGGTCCTGTCGTTATTTTTGCTTATCTCATGACGGTGAATGTCCCGCTGGCACTCATTTCCCTTCTTCCTCTCCTTTTGGATATTCCGGTGATGATGGCGGTGTTTCAAAAAATGTCTGATATGTTGCCGGAGGCCAACGAATCCCTTACCGGCTTCAATTCCGTCATGGTCGAATATGTCCACGGAATGCGTCTGATCAAGGCATACCGGATGGGCAGCAAATCATTTAAAAAATTCAGAGAAGCCATTCTCGACGAAAACAGAGCGTGGAACAGAATCTCGAAAAAGACTGCCCCTTTGTATGCTGTCTTTATTCTGATACTGGAGTCCGGACTTTTGCTGATCGTTCCACTGGGCGGAAGACTTTTCCTGCGCGGAACGATTACAGGCAGTGTATTTCTCCTGTTTACCTATATCGGCTCCTTGTATTTGACGGAATTGCTCCCGCTTCAGCAGCTTTCCGGCAATTTCGCGCAGGCGTTCAGCGGCATTACAAAAGTAAAAGAAATACTGGAACTTCCGGTTTTTGAAGGCGGAGATGCTTTCCCCGAACGCCGTGATATCACACTAAAAGGCGTGCGCTTTTCCTATGACGGAAAAACAAATGTGCTTGAAAATTGCAACCTGTGCATCCGCGAAGGCGAAAAAGTCGCCGTCATAGGCGCCTCCGGCGCGGGTAAAAGCACGATTGCCGCACTGATTTCCCGTTTCTACGACCCGGATGACGGAGAGGTTCTGATCGGAGAAAAAAATGTCAAAAGCATTCGATACGAAATACTCCTCGCGCATATATCTCTCGTCTTTCAGAAGACTTTCCTGACACGAGACTCTGTCTTTGACAATATTCGCATGGGGATGAACGCTTCTTTGGAGCAGGTTAGAGAAGCTGCAAGTGCAGCACAAATTGACGATTTCATCATGTCCCTCCCCGACGGATATGACACAAAAGTCGGAAGTTACGGTTCCCGCTTTTCGGGCGGTGAAAAGCAGAGAATTGCCATCGCACGGGCAATTTTAAAAAATGCGCCGATTTTGATTCTGGATGAAGCGACAAGTGCCGCCGATCCGGAAAATCAGATGGAGATTGACAAAGCAATCCGGAACCTCTCCAAGGGGAAAACCGTCCTCATCATTGCTCATCGGCTCAGTGTGGTCGGCATGTGTGACAAGGTTGCGGTGGTAGAGAATCATACGATTTCCGATATCGGCACACATGATGAACTGCTTTCGCGCAACAGCTATTACCGAAGAAGTTGGGAAAGCTATGAATCAGCAAGGTCTATCACCTATGGGAAAGGAGGAATCGGAGGATGACAGATAAAAATCTCTTCCGTAAGAATGCCCTGTTTTACCGTGGTCTGATATTGACCGTTTTGGAGGGACTCCTTTCCGGAAGTAACTATATTGTCATTTACGCAGTGCTCAAAATGCTGTACGACGGTACTGCTTCTATGCAGCGCATCTTCAGTCTATCCGGCCTCGTCGGTGCTATCTTTGTGATACGACTAGTCATTTACAGCATTGGCTATACACAGAGCCAAATCGGTGGCGCTGAGGTCTCTAAAAACATTCGTCTCGGCCTTGGCGATAAGCTTAGGAAGCTTCCGTTATCCGGCTTTACGGAAAAGCGCGAAGGTCAATACATCAATATTATGACGGCAGATGTCAATAGTTATGAACAGATTCTGACGCATAAACTTGCCTCTCTTGTGAAAAACGGGATTCTGTCCGGAATCGTGATTTTCTTTATCGGTGTTCTGTATTTCCCGGCTGCGGTCATCCTACTGTTTTCTCTTCTTCTGTTGCTCCCCGAAATGTGGCTGTCGTTTCGAATTGTGGAAAAGTACGGTAAGGAAAAGAATACCGTTACGGCCGAGGCTGTAGGACAAATCGTCGAGTACATAGACGGAATTCAGGCCTTCCGGGCCTATGGAATGGGAGGCACGAAAAACAGAAACACAACAGCTGCCCTGCGGAAATTCAACACAGTCAGTTATCAATATGAGGCACACGGGATTCCGGTTAATTTTGCTTTTAACATTGTAAATTGGCTTACCGTTCCGCTGATTATGTGGATTGGATTCATCCCCTGGCAATCCGGAGCCATCCACGCAATCAATTTCCTGTTTCTGTGCATGATGCCGATGATTTTAGCAAAGCTGACCGCTGCAATTTCGGTTGACCTATTCAGTTACAGGAATCTCCTGATTTCAAAAACAAACATCCAAAACCTGTTGACAGAAAAGGAAGAATCAAAGAGCAAAGATATCTTTTCGCCTAAAGAGCACGGCATCTCCTTTCATGATGTGTCGTTCTCTTATGTGGAGGGAGAACCTGTTCTTAAAAAAATGAGTTTCGCAATACCGAATCACAAGCTAACCGCAATCGTGGGTGACTCCGGATCAGGCAAATCAACAATCCTGAATCTGATTGCAAAATATTATGATCCGGAAAGCGGGGACATTGACATCGGCGGGCAATCGATCCGCCATGTCAATGCGGGAGATGTACTGAATATCATCTCTATGGTCGATCAGGACACCTTTTTGTTTCATGAAACAGTACGGGAGAACATACGCCACGCAAAACCTTCCGCTACGAATGAGGAAATAGAAATCGCCTGCAAAAAAGCGAACTGTGACACATTTATACGAAAAATGAAAAAGGGATATGATACTTCCATCGGCGAAAGCGGCAATCTGCTTTCCGGCGGTGAACGACAGCGACTTTCGATTGCTCGGGCCATATTGAAAAACAGCCCGATTCTGCTTCTGGATGAGGCAACTTCCTCTTTGGACATTGAGAATGAACTCGCTGTCAAACAGGCAATTTCAAATCTGCTGCAGGAAAACAAGACCGTTGTGATGATTGCTCATACCTTGTCTGTTATAAAAAATGCCGCTCAAATCCTCGTCGTGGCAGACGGAAAAGTTGCGGAGTGCGGGACCCATGAGCAGCTTTTGAACCTGGGAGGTAAATATACCGCTATGTGGAATGCCGAACAGGCAATTACGGCATAAAAAACTTAGGCTAAATTCGGAAGTCACAAAAAAAGCTGCCGCAATACTGCGGCAGCTTTTTCATTCTCAGTGGCATCCGTTCCACCTGAACTCGCGTTTGTTTTCACACAATCCTATTTCAAACAAATTAGTCTTCAATCAGAATGGTCTTCTTCTCCGGCAAATTTGCCTCTGTCTTCTTCGGGATGCTGAGTTTCAGGACACCCTGTTCAAACTTGGCTTTCACATCCTCTTCTTTCACATGTGTGCCCACATAGAAGCTTCTCTGCATGGAACCCGAATAGCGTTCCTGCCGAATCAGCTTGCCATCCTGATCCTTCTTCTCTTCGTCCAGCCCCTTTGCGGCACTGACCGTGAGATAACCGTTGCTCAGCTCCACCGTGAGCTCTTCTTTCTTGAAGCCCGGCAGATCAATGTCCAGCTCATAGCTGTCCTCTTTCTCATGCACATCGGTCTTCATCAACATTCTTGCGCGGCGTCCGTACAACTTCCGCTCCGTCTGATCTGCCCCTTTCAATGCCGGGAAATCAAACCAATCATCAAATAAATTCTCACCAAACAGACTCGGTACTAACATACTCTTACCTCCTTAATAGTCCTCGACCGTAAGGTCGAAGCTGATTTAGGGGAAGGAGGGTGAACTCTCTTTTGCTTACTCTCTGTTCCTCTTTACAGTGCCCATTATACCTCTTTTGTTAGCACTGTCAATAGATGAGTGCTAATGATTATGTGAACTTATTGTGAACTATCGCTCTGTTTCTTAGGTGACTGCACGACCTCTTTTGATTGAAGCCGCCTGCACTTTCTATGATTGGTCGGAGTTCTGTCCCAAACGCTTCTGCACGCTAAAACGGTCTTTATTTCCCTAGGTACTTAATATAAATCTGGCACGGATTCCACTCATCCCATAGAGTCGGAAAACACTCCAGCTCCTTGTAGCCCATCGCCAGATAAAAACGATTGGTAATATCATACTCCTTGTAATGTCCCATCTGAACCGTTTTTACCTGGGAGTAGGTGTAGCCCAGCTTTTTGGCCATCGTTTCATAGGTCGCATTCAATTTTGATCCGATTCCCATGCGATGAAATTCTTTTTTGACACCCATCACAAAAACATCCGCACAATCCGCGCTCGTCGCGTTCAACACCATATAGCCGGCAATTTTTCCATCTGCATAGCAAACCAAAAAAGGTTTGTCCTGCGAATCCGTAATATATTCCTCCGTGCTCTCGGGTAATCCAAACCATTCCGGAAGATCATAGAGTATTTCTCTTGAGATTGCCTCCTTCTCTTTTTGATCGGTAACTTCTTTTACTTCAATTTCCATCTGTTTCGAACCTCTCATTCAATCAATCAAAGCAACAACAAACAACCAGCATTCACGGAAGCTTTTCATGCGCCCGCCATTCTCAAACCATGCGGTATCACTTTAACATCGGAACATAAGAGCAGGTGCTCTGCGGCTCTCGGCAGAATACAACTGAAAACAGTATTCGGAAAAGGACTGCAAAGCACCTGAAAGAAAGCGCTATTCCGTTATATTGCCTGATCTGTATCTCTCTTACAGCTGATACAGCTTTGTATACTTCTCTTCGATGTAGTCGAGGAAGTAATTCACATCAAAGTCCTCGCCTGTGACCAGCTTCATGAGTTCGGGCGCGTCATAGCGGCAGCCGTATTTGTGGATGTGCTCCTTTAACCAGCCCATGACCACATCATACTGATTGTTCTCGAGCAGCTTGTCCACGTCCAGCTCCTTCCGCATGGTGTGCACAAACTGTGCTGCAAACGCCGTGCCGAGCGCATAGGTCGGGAAGTAGCCGAAGCTGCCGTCAGACCAGTGCACATCCTGCAGGATGCCGACCTTCGCATTCGGCACATCGACACCAAGGTACTCCTTGTACTTCGCGTTCCAGGTCTTGTCGAGGCCCTCGGTCGAGATGGTTCCGTTAAAGAGCCCCTTCTCGATCTCATAGCGAATCAGAACATGCAGCGGATAGGTGAGCTCATCCGCCTCGGTGCGAATGAATGAGGGCTTGGACGCATTGACCGCTTTCAAAAAGTCCTCAAGACTCACATCGCCGAGCTGTTTCGGGAACTGCGCCTTGAGCTTCGGGTAGTGGTAACGCCAGAAAGCCTCGGTCCGCGCCAGATAGTTCTCGCAAAGACGGGACTGGGACTCGTGCATGCCGGAGGAGATGCCCTCCGACAAAATCGTGCCGTCGTACTTCGGATCCACATCATGCTCATAGTACGCATGTCCAACTTCATGAACCGTCGAGAAAATCGCCGAGACCACACTGTTCGGGATATACTTGGTCGTGGTGCGGCAGTCGTTCTCGCAGGTCGAAGATGTAAACGGGTGCTCGGACTCATTCTGATAGCCCCAGGAGGGATCAAAGTGCAGATAGGTAAGAAGCTCATTCATAAACTTCTTCTGCTCTTCGACCGGGTACTCAAGGTGCAGGAAGTCCTCGCGAATCTGCTTTGCCGCCGTCACCTTGCGGATTAACGGAACCAAACGCTCTTTCAGCGCCGCAAAGAAGGCATCGTACTTCTCTTCCGTCATGCCGGGCTCAAAGTCATCGAGCATCTGATTGTAGACCGAGAGCTTGCTGTCGCGGTAGCCGTAGAGCTTCTTCTGGCTCTCGATCACCTGCTTTAAATAGGGCTCAAAAATCGAGTAGTCTGCCTTGGACTTTGCGAGTATCCAGGCATCAAAGGCCTCGTTGCAGAGCTTACGGTATGCCACATACTCTTCCTTCGGAATGCACATCGTGTCCATGACGCTCTTATAGTAGAGCTGCACAGCGCGCTTATCCTCCGCGTCGACCTCCGGATCATCCTTTAACTCCTTTAAGAGCGCAATGATCTCCGGGTCGGTCTCGAGACTGAAAAGCTCGCCCGCAAGATACGAGGATCGCTCATCGCGGAAAGCCGCGCCTGCGCTCGGTGCTACCGTCTGCTTGTCAATATCGATGATATTGAGTGCCATTCTGTAGGCAGAGCATTTAAAAATCCAATCGCGGTACTGTTTCAGTTTTTCCTGTGTCGTCATAGATGCTCCTTTCGAGATAAATGTGAATCGTATCGAGTAAAATCCGAACCTTGGATTCGAACTTGAAGCCTTAGCTTTTCCCCGCCTTTGCGAGCAGCAAACTCTCCAGCATAACACCGAGCAAGGACTGCGCCGAAACAGAAAAATCAGGCGCCGTGATTCGCTCGTTAAAATAGGCAACGCCGCGGTCATGGTCAAGGAAGCCGTTCCGAACCAGGTACTGTTCCGCCTCCTCCAGCGTAAAGGCTGCCTCGCGTAATCTCGCATCGGTAAAGCCGTTTGCGTAGTGCACGCTCTTCATGATGCGCTTTAACTTGGTGGACGGGTAGCGCTCTCCCAGTGCAAGCCTAAGGCGGGATACCAATGCCGAGAAGTTCTGCGTCTCCGGCACATGTGCATGAAACACGGTCTCGGGGAGGATGTGCTCCTCGCAGAGGTGCCGCAACAGTCGAAGTGCCTGCGTCCGCAAGCGATCCGGCTCTCCCATCTGTGACTCGATATTCCGAATGAGAGAGATATCCGCGGGGAGCCAAGACACCGTGTATAAGTTGGCTTTCGTGAGCCATCTGCCTTCCTCGGCTTCCAGTAGTTTTGGCGCGCCGCCCGAAAGCTCGCACCAGAAGCAATCCATGGAGAGATGAAACGCCGGGTAATCGTACTCGACGGTCTCGATCAAATCGCCGAGTATGATATTCACATCGAGTTCTTCTCTGATTTCCCGCCGAAGCGCCTGCTCCGCACTCTCTCCGGGCTCCACCTTTCCGCCCGGGAATTCCCACTGTCCCTTGAATTCCCCGTATCCTCTGGCTGTCGCGAATATGCTCTGTTTTTCCCGCAGCGAATCACAGATGACAGCTGCGACTACTTTGACTGTTTTCATAGCTTCAGTCTATCATGTTCTGCGGTAATAGCAAGACAGGGTGTGGTCTCATCCGCCATTCTGCTACCAAACGCAAGGGGACGATATCCTTGAGATGAGCAGGCAGATTACACCTTCGGGTACATAGGCGCCAACGTAATAGAACTCAGAGTTCTCTCCACAAATAGGCAGTGTTCTCGTAAAAACTCTTATTCAACTTAATCAACTTCCCTTCACGAACCAGTTTCCCAACGCCATACTGTGAAAGCCCTTTTTCTCTGAGTTCTTGTACAGAAACAATCTTCTGTCCCTCAGGGATTTTTCCCGCAAATTCCATCTTCGCATCCTTTTTCATTTAATTTCGGCATTCTTTTAATTTGCCGTAACACAACTAAATTCTGTGTGATAATCCGTTTATTTAAGGGAAATCCAAAAAAAGCCTTTTCCCCAACGATTTACAAACGAAATCATCATTGCGCCCGTAGCAAAAGAGCCCTGCAAGCCGTAACCCACAGCTTGCAGAGCTCCTCTTCGCATATAGCCCCTGTTAGGAACTTCTCAAAGCAACTTTTCCGCCCACGCCTCTTCTTTGAATCCCGTCAGCGCGAAGTTCTCTCCCACCAGCAGCGGCCGCTTCACCAGCATTCCATCAGTCGCGAGCAGCGCAAACTTTCATCTGTATTCAAAGCCTCTCGATTAAAATTCCGCAGATACAAGCGGAAGCTCAGAACAAAATTGTCTCGGCAGTGATGTCTGCTAGACCTGATGCTTCTTGAATAATATCCCGGCTAAGGGAGGACACAGGGCTATTATGATTGCATAGACCATTACAATCACAAAAAAGATATCAGCCACAGAATTCCCCAAGCGATATGAAATATAATAACTATATCTTGAAAGTCCTGATGTGGCCATGGCAGGCAACCAGGCATTTGTTTTGCTCAGCGAGAAAAACATTGGAATAAAAATAATCAAAACATCAAGAATGAGCACCGCAAAAGCTGATTTCATCTTTGCCGAAAGCAGAAGGGTTATTGCAATCAGTCCGCCTAAGACCATATAGGCAATCAACATGATAAGCAAATCCGCCTGCGCAAAAGTCAAATTGTACGGGCTGCTGATATAGGCAATCTGCACAGGGAGTGTTCCTCCCTCTGCTCCGAAGAGCAACAACGGTAGCAGCAAGGCAATTACGGTGTTGACGACAAAGACAATGGTTCCGAACAGAAATGCTACAAAAATTTTCGCGCTGATAATCTTGTTCTTTCCATACCGCGTAGAAAGAATCACCGCATCCGCTCCTGATTGGTATTCACCCGCAAAAATCGGAGCGACTGCGATGCAGATGCCTACCATGCAGATAATCAGCATATCGGCTGTTTCGCCAAAACTTACCCAACCAAGTGCATAGCCATATGCAAAGGGGAAGGCAAGCGATAAACTCTTTTCTCTCCAATAAGTCTTTTCAGCAGTGCTTAAATCCTCATTGTTTTTGATCCGTTCATCTATTGTATCCTGCCTTGTTGCATAGAATTCAGCGCCATTCTCAAGATCCACGGATAAGATATTGGCCGCACCGTATTCATTGTTGCTGTAGGCATTTCCGATCATATTCAGATAGGATTGCCTCGGCGCAAAATAACGATAGTATACTTCATCGGTAAACGATTTTTCTCCGCCGCGCTGGGTCATTAGATTCTCAGCATCGGAATACTTGTTCTTGTATTCTCTCATATCATCCGTGATGCGCTCTTCCGTTAGGCTTCCGTTTAAAATTTCATCGTATGTTTTTTTTCGATATGAAACCGCCTCACCGCGTGTCAGCATTGTACCGTTTGCATCCCAGATCTGATATTGCAAAAACGGCAGGCAGAAAATGATCGAAGTCACAAATACACAGAACAAAGTCACTGCTATCGTAAGTCTTTTTCTGCAGAGTTTAATCCACTCCAGTTTGATCAGTTCAAGCATTCTTTAATACCTCTCTTTCTTCTCCCTGAAAGTGGTATAAGTACAAATCTTCCAATGTCGGCTCAACCGCCGTTGCATCGGATTGTGGTCTCTCATCCGCTACAATCCGAATCACAGCAAGTTCAGAGGAAGTGTGGTGCAGATTAACAATGGTATATCTCTCATTCAGATTATTTAAGCTCTCTTTCGTAACGGTACAGGTCCAAACTTTTCCGTCTATCTCATGTGCTAATTCCTGTGTCGAACCGGAGAGAAGAAAACTCCCCTGTTTCATCAGAAGGATATGATCGGCAATATACTCCACATCTGAAACAATATGTGTTGATAAAATTACGATTTTATCCTTTGCAAAATCGGCAATCAGATTCCGAAAGCGCGCCCGCTCTTTTGGATCAAGCCCTGCCGTCGGTTCATCGAGTATCAATATTTTGGGATTCCCCAAAATTGCCTGCGCAATCCCCAGACGTTGTTTCATTCCACCGGAAAAGGTCTTAATTTTCCGATCGGAAACACTCGTTAGAGAGACCAATTCAAGGAGTTGTCTTGTCTGATTTTTTGCCGCAGTTTTGGGAATTCCTTTCAGAGCAGCAATGTAATGCATGAATTCTTTTGCGGTGTAATCGGGATAATAGCCGAAATTCTGGGGCAAATAGCCCAGCAATGCGCGGTAGTTTTCTCCCCTGGCGCTGATTCGGTTTCCGTTTACTGTTATCTCCCCGGAACTCGGGCTCAGAACATCACAAATCATTCGCATCAGGGTTGTTTTCCCTGCACCGTTTGCACCGAGCATTCCATACGTACCGGGGCGAAAAACCGCGCTGACGTGATTGACAGCGATTTTTTCTCTATATTTCTTTGTCAAACCCTTCAATTCCAATTCCATACGAACCCTCCTCTCATGCCATGTGACGGAAGCAGAAATCCCGCGCGCATCTTTTAAGCAACAAATGACACGCAAGCACAGTTAACATTAATGCGATCACAAAAGCTGTATACCAAGCCAGCATCAGGGTTACATCATAGATTTTGGGTTCCCAGTTTGACAGATAAAAGAATACGATCATAACCAGTCCACACCATCCGGCACAACCATATACATTGGATCTAATCGAAAAATGATTCAGTATGAACAGACAACCAAATGCCGTGATCAGAAAGGGAACAAACAAAAACATGAAAATATGCGGCATTTCCAATTCAAATCTGCGTGCAGTCAAAAAACCAAGCAAAGTCACGGACAGCAGATCACAGAGGCCTATGATTATAATTCGTGAAATCACGACTTGACGCAGGGTGAAACGAGTGGATAATTCAACCTCTGCGGTTTCATAGAGAAAAGCTCGGGATAACTCCCGCGTCCAAGTCAAGAAAATCAGCGGTGTAAGCGTAGACATCACACCGATTGCGCTTGCGGCTTCCCGCTTTCCTGTGAGCAAAGAGGCGCAGAAAAGCAAAATCGCAAACTGGATCAGCCAAACCCGCTTTCTGATAAACGAAAACTGCGACAGGAAGAAATCAAAGAAAGAAGCGTTCTCTTCCGTGTATTCGACTTTACGCATAATAGCTCGTGCCTGCCGTATTGTCTGTTCAATCCTCTGTTCGTCCGGGGATGGGGAAATCTCGGAATAGTATTCTCTGATACTTGATTCAAGGTCATTTTTCAAAACCCGGAACCTCCTTTCCTAATATCTTGCCGCAAATGTTTCATTGCTGTTCTCAAACGATACATCACCGAAAATCGGCTGATTCCCAAAGTCTTCGCGATTTCATTGACCTGCAGTTCCAGGTAGTATCGTAGCATCAAGATCTCTTGCTGGTCCTTCGGCAGCCGATTCATGTATTTGTGCAAGGTAAGCCTGTTCGCAATCTCAGCTTCTTTGTCCGCCTCAACAAAAGAAATATTCTCCAATGCTTCATCTGACAAGGGCAGCGGCTTCATCCGGTTATGCCAGTTGATACATAGGTTCCGGGCAATCGTATAGAGCAACGCCTTCGGCTTACCGCGGTCAGAGTAATGAGACAGACTGTTGATAAAACGCAAAAAAGTTTCTTGCGTCAAATCTTCCGCATCGGATCGCTGTTTTGTCCGCCAAAAGCAATACCTGAATATATCCGCATAATTTTCCCGGATCATTTCTTCAATGTCGTCAGCAGACAGTTCCGACAACTTCACTTCATCTGCCACTTTTTCACCTCTTTATACTGCTTAACAAATGAGTGCGGGGAAATGTGCAAACAAAAGCTCAAACTTTTGTCAGCGCTTATCAGCGCCTATAGGTATCGTTGAAGCTGTCACACGCCAACACAGCGGGAAGCTCGCCGTGGCGCAGAAAAAACATCAAAATCGGAATCTTGCTGCCGTTAACGGATAAATCAAAATAAACTGTGAAAATGTGAAAAATATGGATCACATACAAAGAAGACATGGTTTGCAGTCCTCTGGTAGAGTGATATTGCGAGACAACACTCAGAAAGGATACTACAAACCATGTCTGATCAATATGATGAAAATCCGACAAAAAGGGGGGTATCTTTATTTCTTGTAAACCAGAAAAACTATCTGGCATGTTTTATTCATAGGCAACGGAGCATTTTTTATGTCGCACAGCAAAACACCATAGCAGAACGGCTATAAATGATATGGATTGGGCGATGGAAATCCTAAAAACCATAAGTTCGTCTGCACCTGTAATGGAAATAACGTGAAGTATATTAACGATTGTATTATTGAAAAAATGATCTCCCATTGCCATATACAGATTTCCCGTCAATTTAGTTATCATCGCAAATTTGACGCCAATTAAGCAAGTTGTAACAGCCAACATAACAGAATTAGCAATCAATCCTTCCAAGCTCATTGTACCGTCGCAATAATTTCTAATCGGTGCCATTATGTGCCATAGGCCAAATAAACCCGACGCTATTACAGCGGAAATGATGCGGGTATATCTCTGTTCAAGCAGCCTTGGGAACAGTCCCCGAAATATACTCTCTTCCATCACAACGTTGATGATATTTCCAATCATACAAAATGCAAAGAAAACCGGAGCCGTTCGATGACCAATATTTCCATCCACTGCATACGCACTTACATATAAAGCAAGCCCCGTAAATTTTCCCTGCAAAGCAAGCATTAAAACTTCAGCCGAGTATGCAAGTATGAATGTTACAGCTCCAAAAGCTAGGCCCTTCGCTATATATTGAATTGTTTTATCTTTGTCGAAGCCGATTTCCTTGGCTTTGAACTTAAAGGGTTTTATACCCGCAAAAAGAATGAAAATCCCGGCCAGTTTATGTACAAATGCCTCGCCAAATATTGTTTGATCTGTTCGCAGTATAAAGCATTCAATTGCGCGGAATATATAGCAGATCAGATAAATTTTCAGCACAGCGGACAGCGGTTTTCTTTTTCCATTCATCATATGATTCCCTTGTTATAACAAACACTTTATTAAACACCTGTTCTTCTTATTGATAATGCTATTCTTGTTTGATACAGCCATCCTGTATCTATTTCTACGCCTAAAGCCCCTTACTTTTGAATGAAGAAAATTATTTACTGTCCGCACAAACATAAAATGTGCTCCTGCCCGCCCCTTCTCTTATGATAAGCCCTTCCTATTCCGGGATCATGGGCCAAAGCTTTTGTCTGACGAATAAATCCTGTCGGCCTTTGTACTCGTGGATCTTCGCAACAGCGTTTAACATACCTGTATCCCCGGCTATGTCGTAGAATCGACTGTAATCAAACAATTTCCCCATTCCGCATAAGAGGTTTTTATCCTCATATACCTGCTGTCAAGACCGCATCCAATGTGCATTACCAATGCGTCTTTGTTCTGCTTCAACATTCTGTCTGTCCAATCATCAAAGAATCGATCCCTTATGGTCATGTTATAAGCCAGCCATTTCGACCTGGATTTTCCGTGAATCGGAAATGCTTCTTCCTTCCAGATCCTTTCGGCTAAAAGATCGTTCAAAATAATACCCTGTTGGCTCACCTTTTATTTTCCATATAAAGGGATATAAAGTGTTTTGTTTACTTCCTCCGTTTCTTTTCCTCAGCAAATCTCGATTTATCTTTACCAGTGATTTTGAATGAAGTCAATCACTTTAGAAGTAATATCTGCTCTGTCGGCTGCACATTCATTCGGGTATTTTCGTTCTGTCTTGAAGAGAAGTTTTAACAATCCTTCGTTTCTTCTCATCGAGATAGCAAAGTGACTGATATATTGGTACTTCAGATTCATTATTTCGTAAGAAAAGTTATGGTCTAACAGATATTCTTTTATATAATCAGCCTGTTGAACGGAAGGCCACACTGTGTCTGCTTCTGTTGATATGAGGAGAATAGGACCTTGGATTCTTTCCATGGGAATGATAGCCTCAGATCCAATATCCTTATTTGTATTATAATCCAGAATATTAAATTCACGATGAGCGATAAACTGTTTTATCACATTGAATTGTTTTATTTTATAGGGAACATAGTTCAAACTTTTTCTCTGATATGACCAGCAGGAATCACCAGATGTCCTCTTTTTCCCGATCATGCCCTCACTGACAAAATAAGAAGGGACACGTGCTATGACACAGCTGATGTCTTCAAACATTGATGCCGCAAGCAGGGCGTATTCCGATCCTTTGGATATACCATCCACTGCAATCTTTTTATAACCTTGATCTTTAAGATATCGAATCGCATTTTCAACATACTCCAACGGTACTTTATCCAGAAACTTTCCCGTATCAATTCCTGCAAACAGCGTGACTCCTAAGGCAGATATGCCGTTTTGTCTGTAGTAATAGGCCATTGTATCACTGGTCGAAGAACCCCCCTCACTACCGGAAAAGGTAATGACGACTTTTTCCTTTTCTATGGCATCATAAAGATGTCCTTCAAAACCTTGTTCAGCTATTGTGAGTATACGATCTGCATCTGTATTTTGTCTCATTCTGATTTTACTTCCTTACAGATAGGTATTTATTTATCTAAGGGAACCTTCAAATAACGCCTTCTGTTAGTCTGTGTCACTTTATTCCACAATCCCTTATCCACAAGATCATTCAGAAGTCTTCTCGTCATCGCGCCTTTCAGTCCGATCATATCTGCCACTCGATCTGCTACATCTGCTACTTTATCTGACGGAGTTTCGTCCTCCTGCATCTGCTCGTAGTTCAAATTAGGCAATGCTACAAGGAACTGAGACCGGTCTGAATAATAGACAGAGCCCTGTCTTGTGATATGATCACGAATTCAAAGTTCGGGCTGTCAAGCTTGCCAGGGAAATCGGTCAGGCGAAGGCGGCGAGAGAACTGGGAAATCCCAAAGAACACTCTGTATACCTGGGGGTGGGCTACACGGATTGGAAATCCGGATCTCGGTTCCGGCTTACAGACGCCTCAAAGCGCCATGACTCTGAATCAGGAAATCTGAAGGCGTCGATATCCCAAGCGAGCGTATAGTTTACCGCATGATTCAAGAAAACAGAATGAAGCGATACTTTCCTTTCCCCTGACCGCTGACCGCTTCAACAATGCCGCTCTTTCGCATTTTCATCAGAAGTTCGGACGCTCCGGAAGCTTTTAAACCAAGCACCTTCATGACTTCCGTTCGTCCAAAAATCTCTCCCTCCGGGAACGCTTCCCGTAGTTTCTGTATGTTTCCGGCTGTTTTTGGCAAAAAACCGGCCATAATATTCGGTTTCGCTGCTCCAATGTCCGGTTTTTTCGTCCCAATGTCCGGTTTCATTGCCTCGTCGTTTGACCAACTGATATGCAAGGTCCGGTTCCGAAGCGGGTGATGCTCATTCAACAAGAGGTTGCGCAGAAAGAGTTCCAGAAATGCTGTCGTCTCATGAATTCCTTTTTTTAGATCGTTATAATTTGCCCGGACAAGTGCATTGCGAAAATACCAAGCATTTTCGGCAAAAACGTCGTTCGTAACCTCAAACCCTAAGGTACTCAGATATTTGATAAAAAATACCGCTGTCACCCTGGTATTTCCCTCTCCAAATATATGAATTTGCCAGAGTCTCGAAAGAAATACCGCGAGATGGCGAATCATCTCATCCATCGACAGCCCCTTGTACGAGAATTTTCTTTCTTCGGAAAAATCATAGTCCAAGGTTGCTCTTAACTCTGTTGCACTGCCGTAAAGAACGCTTGCTCCGTCAAGAACCCATTCCTGCTTGGTAATGTTATAGTCCCTGAGGCGCCCCGCATGAGAATAAATCCCAGCAAATAATTTTCGATGGATTGAAATGTATTCCTGCGGTGTAAAACTGAACGCCTTTTCCGAAAGAAGTTCCGCAATTCTGACAGAAACCTTATCCGCCTCCTCTGTGCGATCTTCGAAATTACAAGGAGGATGCTCTTCATAGTAGCTCTGTAACAGGGCCTTGGCCTCTTGAAAGGATATCTCTCCTTCAATATTGCGGACAGCCGTATGCAACAAATAATCGGAGGTTTTTAGTCCATCTACTGCCTGAAGACCGATTCCTGTCTGCCATGCATAGCCTTTTTCACGCTTTCCCGGCTCGGAATCTCGCATATATTCTTGAAACGGATCCTGGTTCACAGCCCTTCACCTCTCTCACAAAAACTCAATAAGGCACCTACTTCACGATTCGATAAATCATATCTCCGCTATTCCAGAGATACAGGTTTGCGGATACCGGTGCTTTTTCGGCTTTCCAAAGCCACCCGCTATAGGTCGTCGTATTGCCGAAATAGCCCTCGGTCATGATTTCAAATTCTGCATTTCCATACACATCCATAAACTCCCGCAGAGAAATAGATTTGCCGGCAAAGCTAGTTACATTCTCTTGTATTATTCTTCCGTGAACTCACTTTTTGTTTTGCGCTACAGCTTTAAAACGGCAATGATCTCTTCTCCGTCCTTATCACCTGTTTCAACAAAGCCAAACGAGCTGTACAGTTGGCGAGCGACATCATTTTCAGGCTCATATGATAGCCAACAATATTCTGCTGCTCCGCAAGGAAAAGTCTTTATAAAGTTCAGGGCAAGCTGAATTGCCTTCCTTCCAAACCCTTTCCCCTGATAATTTCTGTCTATCATAAGCCGCCACAGATTATAATTTCCTTGAGCTATCTTAGGTGCGTCATCCCAGCAGTCATTGACCCCAAATCCTATCATCAAAAATCCCACAGGTAAACTAGCATTATATAAAGCAAACGGAAAAGCGTAGCCGTTTCCGCTAATCATAGTGTAAGCTTCAATAATACTGATATCATTGGAAGCAACGAAGTTTTTCTGATCGTCAGATACTCTAAGTTTTAAAATATCCCATACATTTTTTCCATTGATCTTTTCTAATCTAAGCATACGATTTATCCCAACCCACTCTATTTTTTCTATTATATATTAATGATACAACAAACAGGACTACAATGCCATTGCGACGAGATCTCCCAACCCGAGAACAAAAAGAAAAGGTTGCCTTCGACAGCCCCGCCGCGAGGAAGCCATGAAGCGAATCAGGGTGCTGCAGGACTTTATCGCCGGTCAGGAAAGCGAAGTCACAGAGTTTGATGAGGCTCTGGTCAAAAAGCTCATCATGAAGATCACCATCTTTGCCAAGCACTTCACCGTGGAATTCAAGTCCGGCATCACAATCGATCTCGAAGCATAAAGCAAGGAGCCCTTACTACCGATAAGGGCAGTGTGGGGGTCTTGATCTTTTTTGTAATAAGTGAATTTGTCAATATCGGCCTCTATATTCCTTTCTTGCTTCAGCCGTCCATCTAGATATGAAATCTGTCTTTGCATTTGTATAAGCATCTCGATTATGTTCATATTGTTTCCAGAGCTGGAGCTTCAATATTTCATATTCTTTTCCCACTTCAGGATGGTCATTTAAATAATCGCGGAAGTATAGTTCATCATTGTCTCCGGCATATCGCAGATGGATATGATACACCTTGTCCGCAAATCCATTTTTAGTATATCCCTTATTAAGGGAAATCCGGTCTACTCTAGCGGACATGATGGTAAAGCCGTTCTGTTTCAATATCCTTGCCATATCTTTCAAGCTATTGCTCTCAGGTATTTCGACCAGCACATCAACAATATTCTTTGCCCATATCCCTTTAATCGTTGTGCTTCCGATGTGGCTGATTCTATGAATGGGAAAGCCTGCGAACAGATTCTGCAGCAAAATTTCAATCTCTTTGTAGTCATCTGCCCACTTATCAATATGCTCGACAAGAAAGATTGGAAACAGCTCCCATAGTTCTTCTAAAGTCATTTCTGATAATTCTTTTTCCATAAATTTCAACTCTCCAAACATCGAGTTGCCGTTCTGACATCTGTCTCACAGCCAAAACTTCTCAACATCTAACTCGACAACTCAACATAGTAACATCTATCGTGGCAACTCAACTCTCACACTTTGTCCCCAACTGCCTTTGGATCAGTTGCTACAGAGAGCATTTTGTCTGCCCGATGCCAAATTTGCTTGATAGCCCAAAAGCCGCAGTATTATTGGGCTTTCTAGGCTATTTTCCTTCGACCCTTGACATCAAACATACCGTCTCCACATGCTCTTCATTGTCCAAACCATTTCCCACTGGTAATTTCATATCATGATCAATAATTGGCAACCGGAAGGTAATGGACTTCAGCCATTGTCCATTGGGCTGACGATCCTCATAGATCTGTATCTCCTCGATCAGTGTTTCCATGAGCTTACGTTTTTCTTCTTCACTCATCAAAGCATACAGTCTATCAAAATACATCAGAATCTTATAGATATTGTCCCCGCTTACTTTCTAGGACTCGATTGCCTGCCGTTTTGCCTTTGCATCAATCAGGCTCTGTTCCTGCTCATCAATCTTATCATACATACGGTATAACCGATCGTCCAGGTCTGCCTCGCGGCGCTTATAATGCTTTTCGTCCGGGTACAGCATCTCGATCTCTTCCAAGGTTTTACGTTTCACAGCATAGGACTGTTTTAGCTGTTTCTCCAGAGCTTTTATCTCCTGATCAATGGCCTCGGTATCCACCTTCATATTTATCTTTATCTTTTCCTGCATCAGTGAGGCAAATCTCGGATTAGCTACCAGCTTCGTGATCACCTCAACAACCGCCGCATCAAGCGTCTCTTCACGGATCTGCTTTTTATAATCACATTTGTGGCCCCTGGTCATCGATCTGTGCTTTGGTGCTGGGAGTCAAGCCTACTGGACAATTTTCTATCCATAATATAATTATCCAGTAGTATTGGACGGAATCAGCTTCATGCGCTAAAATGTCCAGTAGGATCGAGGACAGCGGTATTCTGCCAAGTCCAAACGCGAACTGGAATACTATCTCAAAGTGTATGATAAAGATGTGGCCTTAAACTCCATCCGCATCATGAATAATCGTTACGATCTCACCCACAACTTCGAGAATGTCGTTTATAACGAACTCCTCTATATGGGCTATCATCTCCAGGTATATCACTGTGATTCTCAGGAAATTGATTTCGTGGCGAATAAGGGTAATAAGCAATACTATATTCAGGTTGCCTATTCTGTGGCTGAAGAGAAAGCCTACGAAAGGGAATTTGGGGCTTTTGCAAAACTGGACAATTCTTGTCAGAAAATCGTGATCACAAATGATGATATTGATTTCATCACCAGTACTGTACGTCATATTCGCTTTCGGGATTTCGTGCAGATGGATAAAATATGATATGAGGCCATGATCGCCGGTGATCTTCTCCACGACAGGGAAGATACTGCCGCACATTTTCACTTGAGCAATAGCCGCGCAAAAGGTATCGCAAAAAACCGCTTTCCACAGTGCCCGCAAGGAGCTTCATTGGTAAAAATCTCATTGTTTGATTTTCGTATACCTCTATCCTCAAGCAGCACGGAATCGGCGACGTGATCGTTGTCACTTCGCCGATTCCTTTCGTGCCGTTCAAACGTCTACTTCCACTAGGAAGCGACCTTTTCCCGTAACAATGCAAAACAGCAGCCTGTACATCTAAGGGGCACACGCTGCTGTTTTGCTGCCGACTTTCGGATAAAGATATAACAACATTAGACTTTCGGTGAAAGTCGTGTGTCAAAAGGAACGCTGTCCCCTTTGGAATCCTCTTCCACGAAACCTATAGTTTCTTTGAATTCTTCCTTTTCTTCTCCGGCAGTTCTTCCCACATGCTCTCTACCAGCTCACACAGGAATTCCCGGTTATCAACATCATCCACCAGGATCATCTCTTTCGCCCCATCATAAGGAAACTCCATTGATGCGTCCGACATCAGCTTCACCGCCACCGGAACAGGCTTAACCAGAAGCCTGTCATCATAAATGCCGCCGAACACTCTGTCGCGATAATAAAGGATATATTCACCCATCATCGCCCGAAAGCTAACTTCATCAAGTTCTGACAGCTGCTCTAAGACGAAATCCAGATACTCTTTCGTTGATGCCATACCGTTTTCCTCCTATCCGTTGACAAGTTTCAGGAACTTCTTATCACTCATCTGCTCATTCGTAACATATTCCCCATCATGAAACAAAGCATAATTCGTAATCGGAGTCGGAGCATTTTGCGCCTCATCTCTGTTTTCTATATGAATCGCCCGGAATAGGATACCTTTCTCTTCAGCTGCCTGCTCCAAGATCGGAACATACTTTGCATTGAATGGACACTGGCTCGTGTAATATAGAACATATCCGCCTTCATCAATTTGCGGATGCTTTGCACACTCTCTGAATGACGGAATATCGGCACCATCCTCAAACGGCAGATACCAAAGCTGAATACCATTATCAGCTTCATCACCCACGATAAAACCCTTGTACTTAAGGAACTTCGGATCAGCCAAAAACGGCTTTTTCTTTGTAGCACATAGAATGCAAAGTCCCTTCTTCCCCTTTTCTTTACTATCTTCGATGCAGGCATTTAACAAATCTGTAGCGTATCCATGCCCCTTGAAAGAACCGGACACCCACAGACAGTCAATATACATATACCCATCCGCCTCTATCGGAATCCAAGCGTTTTCCGCCGGTATATATTCGATAAAGCACTTGCCGCGCTCCACACTCTTCAGAAAAACAAGTCCTTCATCAAACCGGTCAGCCAGCCAAGCCTTCTTTGAAGATACCTGCACATCCTTGTTGTTGGAAATCGCACAGCAAATGTGTTCCTTTTCCAAATTGTCCTTTGTTACCCTGATATACTCCATATAATCAGCCTCTCTCGCTTTATAGATCAAATATACTCATCTGCGGATACTTGTCAGGCAGTTCCTGCATAAATCTGAAACACTCATCCGGAGTTGACAGAATTCCATTATCCTTACAGATTCTCTGAAATATCCCTGTCAATTTTTTTGCATTCGGGCTTGGCAGTTCATACGCATTCCCGTACCGTTTAATGTAGCATTCTTTCATTCCTGGAAAATACTTGTCAAGCGCTGCATAATAGTATTCCCTGTCTCCTTCCCGAAGTGTCAGCCCCATGCCGAAATCAATACTGCCATTTACCCCGACTCTTACACACTCATTCAGAATTACTGTGATGTTATTCTCAGTATCATTGATAAAAGGCAGAATCGGCGTAAGCCAGACAATCATTGGAATACCATTCTTACGCATTTCTTCCAGCACTTCAATCCGTCGCTTGGTATTGCAGACATTCGGCTCCAATATTCGACACAGGCCATCATCGGCGGTTGTAAGCGTCATCTGCACCACGCATTTTGCAGACCTGTTAATCTCTGATAGCAAGTTGATATCCCGAAGTATACGGTCAGATTTTGTCTGAATTGCAACCCCAAAACCATTTTCCAGAATAAATTTCCAGGCATCGCCTTGTCAGACTTAAGTTCTCTTCACAGTGCATATACGGATCTGACATCGCGCCTGTTCCAATCATGCACTTTTTTCTTTTCGACTTCAGCACCTTTTCCAGGAGCTCCGGTGCGTTCTGCTTCACCTCGATATCTTCAAAAGGATGCGTGAACTGATAACACCTGCTCCTACTGTCACAGTAAATACAACCGTGAGTACATCCGCGGTAAATATTCATTCCATAGTATCCGCCGCTGCCGGTCAAAATCCCTTTTGCATCAACGAAATGCATTTTATCAGCTCCCCTTTACCTTAATCGGATGCCTGATCACGGTCTTCAGCTTCTCGGGAGCAACCTTCCTTGCATCACTCAGATAAATTTCATGATGCAGCCGCTTGTCTGTGATATCCAGCTCATAACCTTGCTGTTCCATGAACTCATGCATCATGGCAACCGTAGCAGGCTCATCATCATAAGAACCAAAATGCATACACTGAACGCATAACCCTTCTTCTACCGTTAGGAACTCAACCTTAATGAAATCCTGCTTTTTCTTTTTCGTGGCCTCATTAACAGCCCATAGGAAATCATCCTCTGTCACAAAGTCAGGAAGGCGGATCACAGAAATCCAATAGAAATCTTCCTTGTGTGCATAGTCAATTCCATCCACGCCATCCTGCCACCAGAATCCTTCCAGAGGTGGAACAACATAATCGAAGTATCCTTCAATCCGATGGTCGCCCTTCTTGCTCATCTTAATTGTAAAGGCAATTCCATATAACAATCCAATAGCCTGCTTATATTCACCATCCTCCTGATTCGGATCTCCTGTTCCTCGCACGGCGATATAATTTATACTTGGTACAGTCACGATGCTAGGCTTATTCTTCGGCATGTAAAGTTCTTTGTATTCCTTCTTGAAATCAAACGCCACCTTGTTCTACCTCCCTGCATCCTTCTCTTCAAAAGGCTTATTCCAGGAACCGATCTCGATAAGATTCCCTTCCGGATCAGCAATATAGCAGGTTCTCTGTCCCCATGGTTCCAATTCAGGTTCTAATACCGGTGTTGCCCCGTTCTCTACCGCATTTTTGAACGCAACATCCACTTCTTCAAAGGTATCTACATACAGAGCGATCTCGGAATGACCATTCAGCCCCTTGATATACTCATATCTTCGATTTGTCATTTTCTCAAAGTCCTTGCGTCCATACAGAAGGAACAAGGTCCCATCCTTCACAAGATACACATTGGAAGTATCCTCTGCTTCCTTGCATTCAAATCCAAGCACATCCCTATAGAAGCGAATCATCTTCGCCATATCCTCAACCAATAGTCCAAAACCGTCTAATCTCATAACGCCACGTCCTCCTTGTAGATTTTTGTCATTTTCTGCACCATACTTGCTATCTTTTCTCTTGCCTCCACCGGTTCAAGCAACTCAGCTTTATCTCCGAAAGTCATAATCCACGTAACCAAATTCTCGATGTCTGAATAATCCGCTATAAAGAGAAGCCTGCCATCATTGTTCTGTGTAAAGCTTGAAGGGCCAAACTCTTCTACCAGCCTCCATTTCTGATCTGCTTCAAACAATGCTTTAACCTTTATCTCTCCCGGAAAGATTTTCTCGTTGGAAAGATCCGGTACTGATGCCTCTCTGCATTCAAACACCTCGTCTGTTCCGCGGACGTTATCCATGCGGTTCAGCTTGAATAGCCTGAAATCCTTCCTTTTCAGGCACCAGCCCCACAGATACCAACTCGACCATCGGAACACCAGATAATATGGTTCAAGCGTCCGCTCACTTTCACCTGAGGGGGCATAATACCGGAACTTGATCAAATGCCTGTCTCCGATCGCATCCTGTATGGCCTCTATCTTAGGAGCAAGCGAATCCCGGTACCACGATGACAGATCAATCAAGATGGAATCCCTTCCAGTAATAAACTCAGAGGATCCCGCCTGGATCTTCTCCATCAGCTGTCTGTAATAACTGCTTCCGCTTACGCTATCCAGACTACGCAGCCCGGCAAGAATCATCTGCATATCCTTTGATGTCAGGATTGTTCTGTCCATCCGGTATCCGTCCATAATGCTGATGCCGCCACCGGTTCCTTGTGCTGTACGGATAGGAATGCCAGCCTTGCAAAGATCTTCGATATCACGATTTATTGTTCTCTTTGAAACCTCAAACCGTTCTGCCAGCTCCGGTGCCGTAGTTTTCTCTTCCTGTAACAGCACCGACAGTATTCCGATCAACCTGTCTATCTTCATTCTGCCCACGCTCCGTATATATCATATCGCGCCAAACATGACAATTATATGTCATGTTAATTGTAATGCTTTCAAATAAATTCGCAACGAAAAAACAGCTGACAGAAACGAGAAATTCCATCAGCTGCAAAATTATCACTGTTTAAGTAATCGTCTTATTCAATCATCTGAAAATGCTTCAGAGCCTCTTCAATCGCCTTTTCTTTCTCTTCCGGGCATCTCGGATGCCTGCTGTCCTCGGACTTCGGCTTGTTGTGGTTCTCCCTCTCGATGATCCCATGCTTCCGCTTTACCTATGCTATATTCAGGTTTGTTACACGGAATCCATAGTTTTCCCGCACCCAGTTCCGAATCTCTGCGTAGGTCGCTTTACTCTCCGCCGCCGTCAGATCCATTTCATCCATTTCGACCTTCACACTGATGTGAGACTTCGCTTCAGAAAATTTGGACAAAAGACACACCGTCTCGCCGTGAACACCACAACCGAAGCAGTAATAATAATCCTGATTTAGCTTCAGACCGGGGATCCGATCATCGTGAAAGAGGCACCTGGCCATCCCATGCCGGTTCGCCACAATGCCATACCTCTTTGCAGCATCCGGAACGCTCACGTTCGCTTTTACAGTTTCAAACAGGTCCATAATCGAGTTCCTCCTTTGTTTGTTTCTGGATTTCTGATCCTGATGTCTTATACGGAGAAAATCGGCTAGACATGAAAAATTGGGCGAAATTGGGATTTGGAAGAGATGGTCGAGAGAAATATTGCAAATTTGCAAGAGAGTCGGTTTTGGGGGACAGATTATACAGTAAGCTTTTAACACAAAAGCATCAGATCAATACATTTGTAGTCGTACGATTGCAATCGTTTACTTTATGTGCTATGCTGAATATGAACAATATCGACACGCTTACAGTGATTGGAGGTAATAGAGATGGCAAGTACATTGGTTCAGTTCAGAACAGAGGATACCGAAAAAATAAAGGCCGTTCAAATTCTTGACAGGTTGGGACTCTCCCTGCCGTCATATCTCAGGATGTGTGTATCAAGATTGAATCAGGAAAATGGAATTCCCTTCAGCATGAAGCTGGATCCTGAACCCAATCCCGGCATTCGTGCATTAAATCGCGCCAACCGTATTGCAGAGGAATATGGAATCTCTGATATGACTCTGGAAGAAATCAATGCTGAGATTACAGAAGCGAGGAAGTAAATGCCCGTGAAATATTTTGCGGTTATTGACACCAATGTTCTTGTTTCTGCAGTCTTAAAGCAGAAATCTGTCCCGGGCAGCATAATCGAACTTGCCTTTGACGGACCTATCACCCCTGTATTGAACGAAGATATTGAAGCTGAGTATAGAAAAGTGCTATTAAGGCCTAAGTTTCATCTTACTGAGGATATCGTGAATGACATCATCGATACTTTCCATCAGCGCGGCCTGTATATCGATAGTGAGGCGATTGATATTGATCTTCCTGATCCCAAAGACAGGGTTTTCTATGAAGTCGTTATGGAAGAGCGTAAAGACGAGGATGCCTATCTCGTTACCGGCAATATCCGTCATTTTCCTACAGCCCCCTTTATCGTCACTCCAAGACAGATGCTTGATATTATCTTGAAAGATCAGGAAGGATAAATATTATCAAACCGCAAGAATTCGCAGGAAAGAGACGCAGATGGCTAATGCATGGCTTCCCGGTGATACGCGGCAGCGCATCCAGAATCTGATCAAAGGCAATAACACTACACAAGCCGATCTCGCAGAAATCATCGGTCTTATGATATTGAGGAGCTGGGGTTATCAGCAGAAACGGCAAAACTTCTTTACACCGGAAAACTGGATTCCCGTGTGCTAAATCTGCTGCTGGAGAATCCTCGTTTCCCGCAGCTCCTGGCTTTCTTTGCTGGCACGCTATCAAAACGAAATTGTAAAATCCGGCATCGCCGCTATGAACCAGCAGCTCACTTTCACCAATTCCCTGCTTCTGGAACAGGCCGAATGTGTTCCGGACAGTGCTGACGCTGCCACTCAGCTCGCATCTGATCTCAGCGACATCCGCATGCCGGTAATCAATGCAGATACAAGCGCCATCCAGAATCTTTTTATGTTAATTGTCAAAGATATCAAATTGCAGGGAGAGGCTATTGCTGCAGATAGTAATGCAGTCACTGCAGAAGTGCTGCAGCGTCTGCGTGAAGAACTTTCAAAAGGACAGGATTCTCTCGATCTCAGAAAAATAACAGCAGAAGGACTGACAACAGCCGTCATGCGTGCGATTTCGATTGCGGATATTTCCGAAGATACTCTGCATTGTATCGGTTACGCATACAAAAAGGTACTTGATGAAATGAGGGAAGCAATCCATGACGAATGAGCAGCTCTGTTCACTCGTCCGGGAGGGAGATAAAGTCGCTGAATCTGCTCTGATCGAAAACATTCTGCCGTCCATCCGGATCACTGCCGCAAAAATCAAAAAGCGTCATTCCGGCATCATGCTCGAAAAAGATGATCTGGTGCAGGACGCCATGATCGGAGTGCTTCGTACCGTCAAGACATATGACGCGGATACCGGAAACCGGTTCCTGAACCTATGCACAGACAATTGCAGAAAATGCGATGATGGATTCAGTATTTTCAGTTTTGATGCCCCGCCACCCGGGCTCGATGCAGAAGCAAATATAACTTATGCAGACATCATTCCGGACGATTACACAAAAAATCCAGAACAGCTTTTCATCAGAAAAGAGACCATTACAGAAGTCAGAAATGCCCTTGAAACAATCTCCGATCGTGAGCGCACATATCTTCATTATCGCTTCGGTTTTCTCGATTATGAGCATCATGACCAAAGTGAAACAACAGCGCATTTTCATCTCAGCCTGAGCCGTGCCAGAAGTACAGAAAGAACTGCTCTGGGCAATGTCCGTCGTGCCCTCCACGGGTGATAATGTGCCACTTCATTTTTGATATACCTCTATTCCGCAGCCCGTGACGGTACAGGTTCCGTGACATTCGTCACATCGCCTGTACCTTTTCTCTGCTCAGGAATGCTCCTTCCAGGGAAGCAACCTTTCGCACATCTCGCGGCAAAGCCGCTTCAATGTACGTTGGCCGTCGAATGTGCACTCGTGCGAGCACGATTCACTCTCTCCGGCCTTATCGCGCAAAATACGGGAATGGATCGTGCTTCGATGGGGCACTCTCCATTTCCGTATTCGGTCTGCTTCATAAAGGTATAACACACTAGACTTTCCTACGGAAAATCGTGTGCCAACAGGGATGCTCGCGCCCCTATTGGAAATCCAGCGACAAAAGGAATATTCCCTTTGCAATCCCTCATTTCCCTCGCAGGTGCATATACAAACTACAAAAGGCAGCTTGCATTGCCTGCTCTGAAAATGCAAAAGAAAGCAGTTCTATCACACAATACGCGCATGGTAGAACTGCTTTTTTTATGGAATCGCAACATCGTACAAGCTCTGTAAAACCTGTCCGATATCTGCATCTATACAGACAGACCGCTTTTCAAGCCCCTGCATACAAACCGCCTGCCCTTGATTGATACAGATGTAGATTGCATTTGGATTTTTCGCTGTCATCTGCAGGAAGGGATACTTGATGATGACAGGCGTGTTGTAGCCGACCCCCAATTCCAGAAAGAGAATTTTTCCGCCTGTACGGGTCCGGAGAAAATTCTCATACCGCTCCGCCGCCCTATGCCATCCCTCGTCCTCCGCAAATCTATCATCGCTGCGAAGGTTCATGGTCAGCGGTTTCCCACAGTGGGGGCATACGGGAAGCAGCTCTGTCGGGATTTTCATGTTGTCCTGCCGTTCTATCATCTCCCGAATGACCGCTTCGTTCTCAAAGGTTTCCTGACAGCACGGCTCACTGCACTGAAACAGACCATAATCCCCCTGCGTGTAGAACAGCCGCTTTTTGTCAAAGCCAGCTTTCTGAAAGCAGTGATCCACATTGGTCGTGATCACGAAATAGTCCTTGTCGGCAACCACTCATCATCTGATTGTACGGTTGATTCAACGCAGAACTTAGACGGAGCTTCTACTCTCCCACACCATGTGTCCAGTAAGTGCTGGAGTTTGTCCTTAGCAGAATCACCCTCAACAAGCCCGACATGAGCCCTTACCACGTACCCGTCATCCCTAAAGTCTATAAACTTGCAGACCTTATCCTTTGGATGTGGCTCATATGCCGTGAATACTGCAATGACCGGATTAGTTCCCACGCCATAGAATGTATCAGTATTGCACGTGATTACGCCCTCGAGTGTATGGTGCTTCATAATGCTCTCCTTGAAAGCCTGCTCTACCTTTGACTTTCCCGTCATGGATGACTGCGGAACAATGACCGCAGCTCGCGCACCCACAGTCAATGAATCCAACAAATGCTCAATGAACGAAAGCTCATACTGGCTTGGGTCTGCCTTCGTGCCCTGCGAATACGGTGGATTCATCAAACCTATCGTTGCTCCCTTCATCTGCACCTGTGCTGGGTTCTTGGCCAAAAAGTCGCTACACTCGAGGTTACTATTCCCATCCCGACGCAGAATCATGTTTGCAGCCGCCACCGCAAACATATTGCTCTGAAGTTCAAAGCCGTGAAGCTGCTTTTTCTTGATATTCTTTCTTTGTTGTTCACTATCCGCCATAGAGAGCATCTTATGCATCGCAGAAATCAAAAATCCTGCCGTCCCACACGTAGGGTCTGTTGCCGTGTCTAATTTGATACAACATAACGGCAGCCTTTTTCTACCCCTTAACGATGAACACCCCAGTGTACATTTTTGCACACCCCTCATAATGATGCCGTATGCATCGTTACGGAGTAAGGGATTCGGTTTTATCGCTGCCTGTGCGTACATTGCGCTCTCCTCGTAAAACTTGAATAATCAGCCAATCACCTGGTATCGCAATCTAATATAGGAATCCTCAAGTGCAGAGCATTCTATTAACTTCAGCACTCCTAAATCGGATAGTTCAGCTTTGGATTTCAAAGACTGCCCATCAATCAAAGTGGATGTATCTTTACCGCCAATCAGGATCGGAGCCACAACGATATCGACAAAGTCAAACAGTTTTTCACGAAGGAACAATCCATTTACAGTACCCCCAGACTGCACCGTCAATCGCGCACATCCATAATCCTCATGCAAATGTTCAAGTGCTGCTTTCAACGAGATTTGCTCTTGAAAAATAATATACAGATTATCCTCTTTTACGGAGAAAGCCGGATGATTCGGATTCGATGTTATCACCACCGCCTGTTTTGAAAGAGCGCAAAAATACTTTACGCCATTTTCCATCAGCACAAACGACACCGGCGTTTTTGCGGGGAGAGGCTTCTCATTAACACCCATCTTGGCCTGCACTCGTCCTGTGTTAAAAGACCACAGGTCTGTTGACTGTTCAATTTTGTAGTATTGATGCAAGCCCTCTGCCACGCCAGTTATGGTAGGGAAATCCCTATCTACATCCAATTCGTCCGAGGAGCCTGTGCTGATTTTGCCGTCAACCGACATCAGCATAAATAAAGTCGTTATAGGTCTGCTCATTTTCAACCTCGTGTACTCGTACTATTTTATAGAGACTGTCCATGTATCCCCATCGACCAGGTACTGAAATTCCGTCAGAGCCGGATCGTTTATTACACGCATCAAGTCCTTAAAATCATCAACCGTATTTATCTCTGTCGAGCCTTTTTGCCCTTGGATAAGTTACCGAGAAGCGTTCGTCTTGTCCGATGCCAAATTTGTCCGATTACCCGAAAACCGCAGTATACTTAAGCTTTCGCGGCTATTTCTCTTCGACTCTTGACATCAAACATACCGTCTCCACATGCATGGTTCTCGGAAAGTTGTCGACCGGGCGCACACGCGTTAGCTCATAGCCATTGGCGCGGAGGTACTTAATATCCCGCGCGAGGGTCGAGGGGTTGCAGCTCACATAGACAATGCGCTTCGGCGCAAGTTCTACCATGGTGCGGAGGGCAGTTTCATCGCAGCCCTTCCGCGGCGGGTCCACGGTAATCACATCGATGCGCTGCGTGGGGTGTTCCCGCTGCCAGGCCGGGAGTACTTCCTCGGCGGCGCCGGTAAAGAATTCCGCGTTTGCAATGCCGTTTCGCTTGGCATTTTCCTTGGCGTCCCGAATAGCGGCCGGCACAATTTCCACGCCGTAAACCTTCTTTGCCTGCCGCGCCAAAAAGAGGGAGATGGTCCCGATGCCGCAGTAAAGATCCCAGACGGTCTCGTTACCGCTGAGCGCCGCGAATTCCAGAGCCGCGCCGTACATGGCCTCGGTCTGAACGGGGTTCACCTGATAAAAGGAGTGCGGGGAGATGCGGAAGCGGATATCGCCTATGCTGTCCTCAATATAGCCCCTGCCGTAGAGGGTGCGCACCGTGTCGCCGAGTATTACATTGTCGCGGCGGGTGTTGGTGTTGAGTACCAGGGTCTCAAGGCGCGCGTCCTCGCTGTCTGCTGCCTGAAGCGCCTTTAGCAGCGTCTCCCAATGCGGCAATTCCCTGCCGTTTACAATGAGACAGAGCATATAGCCCTTGGTCGCACGGCTCTTCCGTATCAGGGCGTGGCGAAGCAGCCCCCTGCTGCTCTCTTCGTCGTAGGGGGCTATCCCGAAGCGCTCCGTAAAGGCGAGTATCACTTCCAGAATGCGCGCATTTCCCTTTGCGCCGATATCGCAGTCAAGCCAGGGAATCACACGGTGACTCCGGGCAGCATAAAAGCCGGCAACGGGTCTTCCGTCCTCGCCGGCTGCAAACGGCACCTGGGCCTTATTTCGGTAGCGGGACGGCTCTTCCATCCCGACAATTGCTTCCGTGACGGCATCCAGCCGCTTCGCCGGAACTTCACCGATACGGAGCAGGTCTTCCCTCACTTTATTCGCCTTGAAACGAAGCTCGGCCTCGTAGGAGAGCGCCTGCAGCTGGCAGCCGCCGCAGCGCTGCTCGACCGCACAGCGCGGCGCGACGCGCTCCGGCGAAGGTTTTAAAAGCGTTTTCACGCGCGCAAAGCCGTAGTTCTTTTTGAGCTTCATTGCGAGACAGAGCGCTGTGTCTCCGGGGAGGGTGCCCTTCACAAACCAGACAAAGCCGTCCAGCTTCCCTATTCCGAGCCCCTCATCAGAGAGCGCCGTGATTTCCAGTTCAAACTCATCGTTCTTACGCATGCGGTCTTCTCTTTCTCTCTTCTCAGCGCATTCTTCCGCGCTTATACGCCGCTCTCGGAGGTCTTTCTCAGGTTGCTGTCCAAGAAGCGATTAAACCCGAGCCAGCCGTTATTTGCCCCGGCGGCATTCAGGAGTTCCATAAAGGTCTCCATCTTTGCGTCGGTATTGTCCGCGAGATTCAGGGCCATAGCCTCAATCAGTGCGGGCTTCTTCGGGGAGCCGAATTCCAGCTCGCCGTGGTGCGCGACAATGCAGTGCCGAAGTTCGGCCGCGCGCTTCTCGGGGAAGTTCGGAATCTTTGCGATTGCCGCCGCAATCATCTCGCAGCCGATCACAATGTGACCGAGCAGTTGTCCCTCGTCGGTGTAGGCATTTTCCGGAAAAGCCGAGAGTTCGCGGGTCTTGCCGATGTCGTGACAGAGCGCCGCGGTAATCAGGAGGTCTCGGTTTAAAATGGGGTAGTTCTTACAGTAGTAGTCGCAGAGTCTCGCGACACTTAACGTGTGCTCCATGAGGCCGCCGATAAAGCCGTGGTGCACGGACTTCGCCGCCGAGCTCAGGCGGAAACGCTTCACAAAGGCAACATCGTCCACGAAAAAAGCGCGGAGCAGCGTCTGCAGGTAACTGTCCTGCACCGACTGAATTTGTGCCAGGAGTTCCGCATACATCTCATTGTTGTCCCGAGCGGAGACCGGCATGTAGTCGCCGGGGTTATACTCTCCCTCATTGGCGCGGCGAATGCGGCTTATTTTGAGCTGCAACTTATTGTTGTAGAGAATCACATCCGCGTCGATTGCGACATAGTCGAGCTCATCGAAGTCGCCGATGCCGGGATTTCCGGGCTCCCAGATTTTTGCGTCCACCACGCCTGTCTTATCGCGGAGCTGCAGACTCTCGTACTCCTTACCGCTCTTGGTGAGATAGGTCGCCTTTTGCTGGCAGAGATAAACCTCCGAAATATGGGTGTTCTCCCGGAGTGCGTCGATATATTTCATAGTGTGTCCTTTCTGGTTTGCCTTTATCTGCCCGCAAGTGTCACGGTGACCGAGATGGTCTCATACTTCTCTCTGCCGTTTCGCATGAGGGTTAAGCGCACGCTCTCCCCTTTCGCACTCTTTTCCAGCGCGGCTTCGAGGTCGCGCATGGTCTCGATTTTGCTGTCGCCGAGCGAAATCAGAATGTCCCCCGGCTGCACGCCCGCTGCATAGGCCGGTGCGTTCGGTTCGACGCGGGAAATGTAGACGCCCGCCGGCATCCCCTGTTCGCGCTGCGTGGTGCCGACCTGTCTGCCGTAAATGCCGAGCTTCGCCGTTTCCTTCCCGTTCATCATCCGCTCAATCATGGGCTTCAAATCCGAGATTCCGAGAATAGCCGTGCTGCTCTGCTCCTCCGTCTCGGAGAAGAGATCTGTCATCCAGCCGACCAGCTCGCCGTCCGCATTTAAGACCCAGGTGCCGGACGCCGCGTCTCCGCTCACATCCGGCAGGTAAACGGTCGCATAGCCGTCCATCACACTCACATTGGTCCGGACATTCGAGAGAAAGCCGTACTTCACCGAGTGAATCATGCCGAGCGGGGAGCCAATCAGGAACAGAAGATCGCCGCGCTTCAGGCGGTAGGAATTGCCGAAGGGAATCACGGCCTGCTTTGCGAGGCTGTCCCGGTTCGCATCCGTAATCGGGAGCGAGAGCACCGCGAGATGAGTCGCACTGTCCCGCAATTTGACAGTCGCGCTCATCCGATCGCCGCGGGCAAAGGTGACTGTCACCGTGTCGGTGCCCTCCACTGCGGCGGTTGTTGTGAGAAATAAGAGCTCGCTCTCCGTCTTTGCGACCGCAAGCCCCGCGTAATTCTCCGAACTCTCGAGCGCATTGTTAAACCAGTCCCGTTCGGCCTGCTCATGCGTCACGGAGACCACCGCGGCATCGGCACTGTCGGCCTGCTTCCGGAGCGTTCCCGCCATCTGGCGGATGTCGCTGAGCGTGTACTCCCGGTTCTCTATGACCTGTTCGACCTGCTCCCGAATATTCTGATTCTCGGCTTCCCCGTTCACTTCTCCGCTACCGGACTCGGCCTCCGCGGGAGAACTCAGCTGTTCGCGCGACTCCCCCTCGCTCCGGCTCTCATCCCGCTCGATTTTGACACTGTTTTTTTCCGTGCTCTGCCGCCACTTTTTTGCGAGTATCGGGCAGGTGACGCAGGTGATGGCTGCAGCGCCGAGCGCAAAGCCCGCCCCGGCAAGCGCCGCTTTTCCGGCGAGTTCCATCAGCTTTTTTCTCTTTTGCTTTTTCTCGGCGATATGCTGTGTGATAAACTCATCTTCCTGCATAAAACTCCCTCCGCCGTACTATATTAACACTTAGTATACCATAAAAGCCGAGCATCCGAAACGCGCGCCGTAGTTTGTGCTATACTGTATCAGGAAAAGTTTTCTCTATTAAAATCAAAGCCGTAACCAAAGCGATACCTACTCTGCCGAACGGCGGAAGAAACGGATGAATCCAACGCATGAACAGCAAAACCCTACATACTTTGGAATTTGATAAAATCATTGCCCTGCTTGCGGAAAGAGCCGTGAGCGCGCCCGGAAAAGCGCTGTGTCACGCCCTTGTACCCATGACCGATCTCCCGGAGATAGAGCGCGCCCAGGCGGAGACCGAGGCTGCGCTCTCCCGCATCCGCATGAAGGGCGAATTGCGCCTATCGGGACTCCGCGATGTGAGCGCCTCGGTGAAGCGCCTCGATGTCGGCGGAACTCTCAGCACTTCCGAGCTCTACGCCATCGGCACGCTGCTCGACTTAAGCGAGCGAGCCCGGAATTACGGCGCGCACGAAGAAGCGGAGCCGGATCCCGACGCACTCGAAGCCTCTTTCACGGCGCTCTCCCCGCTCCCGAAAGAAAAGCGGGAACTGAAGCGCTGCATCCTCTCGGAGGAGCTGGTCGCCGATACGGCGAGCGCCGAGCTTTCGCGCATCCGGCGGCAGATGAAGACGGCCGACGAGCGCATGCACAGCGCCCTCCAAGAGGAAATCAACCGCCACAAGAGCTATCTCATGGATACCATCGTGACCATGCGTAACGGCAGCTACTGTCTCGCCGTGAAGAGCGAGTACAAGTCGAAACTCCCGGGCGTGGTGCACGACCAGAGTTCCACCGGCTCGACTGTTTTCATCGAACCGCTTGTCGCCGTGCGCCTGAACAACGAATACCGCGAGCTGGTCATTGCCGAGCAGCAGGAAATCACAAAAATTCTCGCGGCGCTCAGCGCGCTTCTCACGCCCTGCACCGCTGCTCTGCTCGCAAACCAGAAAATACTCGCCGCACTTGACTTTGCCTTTGCGAAGGCGCGGCTCGCCTCTTCGATGCAGGCCTCGAAGCCGCTCTTTAACACCGAGCGCATCGTCGAAATCAAAGACGGCCGCCATCCGCTGATTCCGCGGGACAAGGTGGTGCCGATTAGCATACGGATCGGCGACGACTTCACGCTCCTCATCATCACGGGACCGAACACCGGCGGCAAGACAGTCTCCCTGAAAACCATGGGACTGTTTACGCTGATGGGACAGGCCGGACTCCACATCCCGGCGTTTCAGGGGAGCCGCCTCGCCGTATTCCGCGATGTCTTTGCAGACATCGGCGACGAGCAGAGCATAGAGCAGTCGCTCTCGACTTTCTCGGGGCACATGAAAAATGTGGTCGAGATTCTAGCGTCTGCAGACAGCGATTCGCTCTGCCTCTTCGACGAGCTCGGCGCCGGCACGGACCCGACCGAGGGCGCGGCGCTCGCCATTGCGATTCTGTCGTTCTTACAGAATATCGGCGCGCGGACGGTCGCGACCACGCACTACAGCGAATTGAAAGTCTACGCGCTCTCTACGAAGGGCGTCGAAAACGCAAGCTGTGAATTCGATGTCGCGACACTCCGCCCGACCTACCGACTCTTAATCGGTATTCCGGGCAAGAGTAACGCGTTTGCGATTTCCAAAAAACTCGGACTCCCGGATTACATCATTGAGGAGGCAAAGACGCACATCGAGCAGAACGATGCGGCCTTTGAGGATCTCCTCACCCGTCTCGAAGCGGATCGCCGCACGATTGAGGCCGAGCGGAAGGAAATCCTCGCGTATCGGACCGAGATTGAAGCGTTGAAAAACCGGCACGAAAAGGCGGATCAAAACCTCGACGAGCGCAAAGAGCGCATTCTCGAGAAGGCACGCGCCGAAGCCGAGCGCATTCTCGCCGAAGCGAAAGAGAGCGCCGATCAGAGCATACGGCGCATCAACCGCCTGAGCGCGGACTCCGGTCTGCTCCGCGAACTCGAAAAAGAGCGCACCGGCCTCCGCGAAAGGTTAAAGTCGGTCGAAAAGACCGCGCCGAAAAAGGAGGCCGTCAAAGCGGCAAAGCTCGCGGTGCTCCACATCGGCGACTCGGTCCGCGTGCTCAGCATGGACCACGATGCCATTGTCTCGACGCTGCCGGATAAAAATAACCGTCTCTTTGTCCGCATGGGCGTGCTTCGCACGCAGGTTTCCGCGGACGATGTGGTCCTGATTGAGGAGGAAGCGGCAAGCGCAAAGGGCGCAAAGCGCGGCTACAGCGGTGCAGCGCCGACCTTCGGCAAGGCCTCCCACATCTCCCCCGAAATCAATCTGATCGGCAAGACGGTCGATGAGGCACTCGGGGAGCTCGACAAGTACCTGGATGACGCCCTCCTCGCGCACCTGAACTCGGTCCGCGTGATTCACGGCCGCGGCACCGGCGCGCTGAAAAAAGGCGTGCTCGCCTGGCTCAAAAAGCAGCCCTATGTCAAGAAATTCGAAGATGCCCATTTTGACGACGGCGGCGAGGCCGTGACCGTGGTCACCTTCCGCTGACCCGCAGAAAGGAGTCTCTTTGGCAGGAAAACAGAAAATACTGATTGTCGACGACGACGAAAATATCGCGGAGCTCATCTCCCTCTATCTGGAAAAAGAGTGCTTCGAGACGCACATTGCGCCGGACGGCGCGGCGGCACTCTCGCTCTTTCACTCACTCTCCCCGGATCTCGTGCTCCTGGACCTCATGCTGCCGCATGTCGACGGCTATCAGGTATGTCGCGAGATTCGAAAGAGTGCCCAGACACCTGTCATTATGCTCTCGGCAAAGGGAGAGGTCTTTGACAAGGTGCTCGGGCTCGAGCTCGGCGCCGACGACTATATCATAAAGCCCTTCGAGCCGAAGGAACTGGTCGCGCGCGTCCGCGCCGTGCTGCGCCGCTACCGGCCGCAGGAAGCTGCCCCGCCTGCCCGCGCCGACACGGATGTAGTGCGCTGCGAGGATTTGGAAATCAGCCTCACGAACTACGCCGTCCGCTATGAGGGGCGCCCGGTCGAAATGCCGCCGAAAGAGCTCGAACTCCTCTACTTTATCGTGTCCCACCCGAACCAGGTCTTTACGCGCGAGCAGCTCCTGGATCATATCTGGGGCTATGAGTATGCGGGCGATACCCGCACGGTCGATGTGCACATTAAGCGCCTCCGCGAGAAGCTGAAAGATAAGCCGAGCTGGTCCATCGCCACCGTCTGGGGCGTCGGCTATAAATTCGACCTCCGCGCATGATGAAGTTCATACGCCGCTCTCTCTACTTAAAATTTCTGCTCGGTTATCTGCTCTTTGGCGTCGCGGGCTTTCTCGCGGTCTCGACGCTCTCCGCGCGTCTCACGGAGAGTTATCTGATCAAGAGCCGCGCGCGCACGCTCTACGACGAGGCGAATCTGATTGCCGCCGCCTACTCGGGTGTCTACGACGGCAAGGCGCTGCCGCTCCAGAGCGCCTACCCGCAGCTCGAAGCTGTCTCCACCTTTCTGCGGGCGGAAATCTGGATTATGGACAAAAACGGCGCGATTGTCATTGACTCCGCGCACAGCTGGGACGGCCGCACCATACCGGATTTCGATCCGACCGCGACCGGCAATCGTTCCTATACGGTCGGCTCCTACTTCGGCTCCTTCCCGGAGACCGTCCTCAGTGTCTCCGCACCGATCACGGGCAATTACCGGACCTACGGCTATGTCGTGATTCATCTCCGGATGAACTATGTCCGGGAAGATGCGATGCAGATTCTGAATCTGGTCTATATCAGTTACGGCATTGTCTTTCTGCTATCCCTCACCTTCCTCTTTATTTTTCACTTTGCGGTATACCGGCCGCTCGCCGCAATCACCGAGGGCGCCCGCCAATTTGCCGACGGCAACCTGACCCACCGGATTCCGGTGCGCGCCGAGGATGAGATGGGCTATCTCGCGACAACCATGAACGGGATGGCGGAAAAGCTCGCGCGACTCGAGGAAGATGAGCGGCGCTTTATCGCCAATGTGTCCCACGATTTCCGCTCGCCCTTGACTTCGATCAAGGGCTTCTCCGAGGCGATTCTGGACGGCACCATTCCGCCCGAACAGCGGGAAAAGTACATGCGGCGCGTCATCGCCGAGAGCGAGCGCCTCTCGAAGCTCACGGAAAACATGCTGCGTCTCAACACCCTGAATCCCGGACAGACGCTGCACAGAAGCGTCTTTGAGCTGAATGCGCTGATTCGCGCCACAGTCGAGAGCTTTGAACCCCAGTGCAAAGCAAAGCATATTCACATCTCCCTCCTCTTCGCCGAGGAACAGAGCTTTGTCTATGCCGACGCCCTGCGCATCCAGCAGGTCCTCTATAATCTCACCGACAACGCAATCAAGTTTTCGCCGGAGAACAGCGAGATCGAGATTGCCTGCACGGAGCACCGCAACCGGATGGAGATCTCGGTCAGCGACAGCGGCATCGGTATCCCGGACGAGGACTTGTCCCGCATCTTTGACCGCTTCTTTAAGGGCGACCGCTCCCGCGGGCAGGACAAAATGGGCGCGGGGCTCGGCCTCGCGATTGCGCGGGAGGTCATGCTCGCGCACGGTGAGAGTCTGGAAGCGACGCAGCGCACAGAGGGCGGCAGCCGTTTTGTCTTCACACTGCCGAAAGCTGACGAAAAAAACCTGCGCCACTGACAGGGAATCGTCATTCTGTCGTAAGGAATTCGTAAGCTTGCTGTGCTATACTCGCTATATAGAAGTTTTTAGAATTCGGAGGTATTTTATGATGAAACGACTGAAACGGGCAACTGCCCTGTTCCTCTGCCTCGCGATGACGCTCTCACAGGGTGCTGTGAGCTTTGCGCGGACGGAAGATGACGACCCGCAGGACTATTCGGTCAGCGATGTCTCCTTTGATGTCTCGAACGACCGCGTCTATGTCAACTGGTCGGTCGGCGACAGCCGCACAAGCTACACGGTGCAGCTCTACAGCTCCTCGGATTTGAAGCCGAAGCACAAGATCGGCACGGCTGTCACGGCGGGCTATACGGCGGAAAAGGCCGACATCACCGACAAGGTCTTAAAGCGCGGCGCCGGCACCTACTACGCGCAGGTCACGGCAAAGAAGAAGGCCAAGGGACAGGGACGCGCAGCTTCCGCCATGGGTGCCGAGACCATCACGGCCGAGGACATCATGATGATCAAGCAGAATCGCGGCAATACGCCCGAGACTAAGACTTCCACTGCCGCAAGCACTGCCGCCAACCAGAGCACGGCCGCGCAGAATGCTGCCGCACAGACCCAGGCTGCCAACACACAGAATACCGGCGCGCAGAACACGGCTGCCGCAACCGGTCACTGGGTGTCGCTCGAGAACGGCGGCTGGAGCTATGTGCTGAACAACGGTCAGAAGGCGACCGGCTGGTTCCAGGTCGGAGATAAGTGGTACTATGCGGGCAGCGACGGCGCTATGTGGGCAAATGCCTGGATTAAGAGCGCGACCGAAGAGGGTGTCTACTACTATGTGGGCTATGACGGCGCCATGCTTGTCAGCACAATGACGCCGGACGGCTACCGCGTCGACTACAACGGCAAGTGGACCCCGAAATACTGAGTTGAATCGATACGAATCAGAGAATGGCACCGCAGCTTTCGCGGTGCCGTTTTTTTGGAAAAGGTTACACCAAAGGCCGTTAAATTTTTGTGATAATCTTCTTACAGGAAAGTAAGAGAACCGTAAGTGAAATCCACTATTCTTTCCCGCCGAAATCGTTTAGGATAGAGTCAACAGAAAAATTACCAAGCAGGAAATCCTGCGGAACGGAGGAAACAGAAATGATGCAGAAGAATCTGTTAAAGAAAGTGGCTCCCATTGTTCTGAGCGCTGCTATGCTGCTCGGCATGACAAGCGTCGCCTTTGCAAAATCCTCAAAGGGCGTTGTACAGAATGTCACGATTGATCTCGACTACGACCTCTCTCCGGGCATGACCGCAAGTCAGATTGATGCCGAGAGTGACAGCGCAGGCGTGGACAGCGTCAAGGTCACCTCAATCACGAACACCGACTTCGGCAAGAAGCCGAAGGTCACGCTGAAGCTGAAGCCCGACAGCGACTTCACCTTCAAGGGCACGCCGAAGGGCAATGTCAAGCTCAATGACAAGAGCGGCAAGGGCGCCGAGGTCAGCAAGATTGTCACGAGCGCAAGCGCAATGACCGTTACGCTCACTCTGCCGAAGACCGGCTCCACCGATAAGGACGCACTCGAAGTCGGCGATGTCTCCTGGGGTGACGATGACAGCCCGGTGGTTTCCTGGGATCAGGCGGACTACGCAAAGCAGTACGAAGTGAAGCTCTACCGGAACAACACCATCCGTGAGTCGGTCACGACAAACAGCACGAGCTACGACTTCCGCAGCCAGATTCGCGAGGGCGGCAAGGGCGATTACACCGTCAAGGTCCGCGCGGTTGTCGGCAACGGCAACGGCTCGAAGGGCAACTGGACCGAGTCGGATGAGTTCAGCGTCGATGACGATATCCTCGCAGCACTCGGCGGCAAGACGAACAACGGCGGCTCCAACAACGGCGG